>Ga0070729_10003023_pt1 | contig 20343 bp, 21 predicted proteins | sample tdDd472_FD_66725 | JGI IMG/M metagenome (GOLD analysis project Ga0070729, IMG submission 66725) | Marine sediment microbial communities from the Atlantic coast under amendment with organic carbon and nitrate - tdDd47.2 | ecosystem: Environmental > Aquatic > Marine > Coastal > Sediment | place... | reverse complement strand
GGACGCGAGGGGCGCCTGGGGTTTGCGCGCTTTGGCGTGTTTGGTCGCGGTCACCGCCCAGACGATGACGCCGATAACAACGGCCAACCCCGCCAGGCTAAATCCAATGCGCAGCCACATCCGTGTCTTGCATTTTTTCGCCTTGTCCTGCTGACCGCAGCAGGTAGAGGTACCGGCACCCATTGACTTGTCGCAACTACCTATTTGTACTTGTGGGTTGGCGTATTAACGGCAAGCCATGAACACTTCCCTAGGCGTTTCTCGTCGAAAGAACCTGGGTAGGGCCCGGATAGGCTCGGATAGGTCTCGACAAATCCATTCGTCAACAAGTAAACTTGGTCATGGCTGACGCGGCTGACCCTGCCAACGACGCAGTTATGCGGCCTGCTCAGGTCGGTCAGGCTGGTGGACCAGTGCCTCCCCAGGCTCTCGCGGTTGGGCCTCAGGCTGGTCAGGCTGGTCAGGTCGGTGGACAAGTTCCTCCCCAGGCTCTCGGGGCCGACCCTGCAGCCGCCAGACAAAGGACCGACGAACAAGCAGATAGAGGAAGGAGCAAACGGCGGCGGGGTGCTGAAGAGGATGACGACGCAGAACCGGCAGGACCGGCCGTTCCAGCAGTTGGGGGCCCAGAGCCCCCGGTGCCTTTGGACGTAGTCGTTGACGACGCAGACGCTGAGCCCGTCGAGGCCAAGGTCGAGGCTAAGGCCGAGGCCAAAGGCGACGAAGACTTGCGCAGTCAAGTACGAGCCAAGCGGCAGAGAGTCCAGGGCCGGATGGCCTCGCTCAACGAGCGCAGCGCCGCCTTGTTGCGCCAGGCCCAGGAGGTCCACTCCCCGGCCCCTGATTTCAAGTCTGACCTCCAGGCGGTCTACAAGGCCTACCAAGACCAACGCCTGGAATTGACTCAGAAGTTGGTGGAGATTGCTACCCTGACCGACCGGGTCGAGCAACTGAGTCAGGCCGCCGAGGCCGAAGCGACGGACCAACAGGAAGAGTTGGAGCGGTACCAGGAGTTGGACACCGGACTCAATGACTTGGAAGATCGAATGGACCAGGTTAACGTTCTGCTGGCAGACATCCAAACCAACCTTGACGAGGCGAGACGATTGCGCCAGCGGTTTGGCATCGAGAATGACCTGGACGATCAGAAAGACATTGACAACTACTACGGGGTGTGGCTGGTGAACGGCATGGTCAGCGCGGTGCACCAGGCGCTCAAGGCCGCGACAATCGACGAAGGTCAAGTGTTGGACGACGCCAAAGAGGTGCAACAGCAAGTCATTGGCCCCACCCTGGACGCCTTTGTGCGACGCCAAACTGACTTTCAACAGAGCATTGTCGACAACCTGACTGCCCTGATCGCCGAGATGGAAGCACGGCCAGCGCTGCAAGAGGTGTTCACGGACGAGGAAACCAATAGTTTAGACACCCAACTGACATTGGCCCAAACCCGCCGCGACACCACCATCAACGAGGCGTTGCGCATCGCCGAGCAGCAACTGGAAAACTCGGCCCAAACTCAGCGCCTGGTGCAGGTTGTCATTGCTTCTGTCGCCGGAGGACCTGCTGGTCCTGCCATGAATCGGTTTGCCGCCGTGCAGCCGTTCGAAAACTTTGTGGGGGAGGGCCTCCAGATGTTTGCGACCTACCCGAACGTGTTAGGCGCAGCAGAGCAGAAAATCAATGCGCCGGCAACCCCTGTTCCTGAAGGATTGGACATCGTCCGTCAACAGATTCAGGCGGAAATCGAGATCACCCAAGCCGTAGCGGCCCGACGTCAACCGGCTGGACTGAACTATGCCGCCATTATGGACCGATGTCGCCGACTGGCTGCCGAGTGGGCGCCCGCCGGTTACCGCTACGTGATTGTTAACAGCACCAACACGGCTTTAAGGTCTGACCAGGACACTCAATACCTCACTGACGCCCTGGCCAACACCAAGGCGAAACTGGGGACGACAGTTAACAGCGACGTGCTGTTCTCGCTGTGCGGCAGCAACTTGACCCGACGCCGCGGACGCCGTCGTCAGGCTGGGTTGGAACAGAAAGAAGCGGTCTTTCAGGGGGTCCTGTCCCGGGAAAACGCGAGCACCGTGGTCGACATTGCCTTGGGCAAAGTGCAGGCCATGGAGGGGGTTTACGGCTGGTGGTTAGTGAGGGTCAACGAAGCGACTGACGTCGCCGACGGGGTGGTCGGGTTGATCGAGGCTAACGACCGCCGCGCGATTCGGCCTAACACCCGGCCGACCTTTACCCGCTCAGCCTTTGGCCAGGCCCGGGGGTTACCCGACGTTCCCGCCAACGCCCAGGCCGACACGCTGGAAATCGCTTACCTGTGCGCCCGCGGCAACATCCCCGAAACTGGGTTTGGGGCCAAGCGGGGTCTGGGTGCCATCTTGATGACCTACACTCTGGCCGCCCTGGCCAACCAAGGCTTTTCCGGTACGATGTTGGAAGTGGTCAGCAACCGCCCAACCCGAGAAGGCGACGCGAGCGGCGGCACCGTCTCGGCCAGCGTAGCCGTCTGGTACCACACCTGGTTCAAGTTCCAGCGAGCCTTTGCAATCGACGACACGCTGGACCTGGCCAACCCCCAGAACCGTCGCTTGGCGGTGTTTTACACGGTGCCGGGCCAACCGCCGGCCAACTACATGAGTTACACTATGGACCAACCAAGCGACCTGGCCGTGATGTACCGCCCATACCCTCGTCCAGGGGAACTCTTCAACGTGTTGTCTCGGGTAGAATTTGTTGCGGCCCCATAAACTCAAAACCCGCCGACTCAGTTAATACGCCTCATGTTGCACCTCCAATCCTCGCAGGAGTACCTGGCCCTGATTCAGGAGGCCGCCCAGGCCAACCAGCCGTTGATCATCAAGTGGACTGGCAGCCGGTGCGGCCCTTGCCGAGTCATCCAGCCGATCTTTGAAAGTCTCAGCAAGGCCAAACCGAAGCAGTTCTACGCTGTGTGCTCCATCGACAACCCCAACTTCACCGACCTGATGCAAAACCTGCAAATCTCTGCCGTCCCCACCTTTATCCGCATCGAAGGCCCCGACGAGGTGGCTAGGTTTAGCGGTGCCGATTCGCGTCGTCTGTACAGCCTGATCAACGGGGACGCGAACAGCGACGCCTAACGGGCGTTCAACGCTTTCCAGGCCGCTGAAAACGTCCCTGCCGCGTTTGCTGTCGCGACAAACCTCGTCTCGGCCTCACGAACCTCCTGTGAGAGTCACAATAAACTTGGCCCCGGACTTACCCCCGTTTGTGGCTCGGTCAATGTCCTCTGCGCGTGAATCTGCAATGTATTCCTCGTCCCATGTGGGCCTCCACCCAGGGTTCTGTAGAGAACCAGAACAGAAAACTTTGTCCAGTTTGGCGGATAGGATGGGCAGGTTGGTGCTGGAAGATATCGGACCTGACCCACCCTTCACCGAAATTACCATCCAGGTCGCCCAGAGCCGGCGCAAACCGATTGTAGCGCGGGTGGACGGGGAAGCGCGGTTTATTGACCCCGAGACCGCCTGTGAGGTGCACAGCGACGATGACGATGAGAGCGTCGGGTCGCTGGCCGAGTTTGTGGTGGACGACGAGTTAGATGAGGAAGAGCCTCACCCGGACCCTGACAGCCCAGACTGCAGCGATGAGGACCTCGACCGGTTGGCCCACGAGGAAGAACAACGGTTTTTGCAGGAACTCAAGGAACACCAGGAAGCGTTGTTGGTCACCGGCCCGCGGTTACGCCGGCCACCCCGGCGTTTGTGCGAGGCCATGGTGGCCGCCGTGCTGCAGGCTGACGCCGACCATTTGACCGAGGAGGAGGACGTCACCGACGCTACCGAGGACGAATCTGACCAGGACAGACAGGAGTGGCGACGCCGAAGAGCGTATGATACCGATGACGATGACAGCGACTACGTGCCGTCGGGCGCTGAAGACGCCTCAGACAGTGAGTGAATACACCAAATCTAGTGTTCTTAACTTGCCATGAATACGCCAACCCAGGTTTGCTGGTTTATCGGCAGACCGCCAACCCGGTGTCTACAAGTTGCAGTAAGCGGTGTTGTTGTCCCCGGGCCAGCGGTGGGTGCCGTGGGGGCGACCGTAGGGTTCGTGGAGACGCGGGGGTCGGTAGTAGCCGCTGTAGTGGCCGTAGGCGTCGTAGTCCGTGTCGGGCTGGGTCTGTAACCCGGCCAGTTGGGGGTAGCCGAACGGGGAGGCGCTGCGGTACCCTTTGGTGCGGTAGACGCCGGCGAGGCCGTAGGGGCTGGCCCGGGTCGGGTCCGTGGCGCCGTAGTAGTCGCCGCCGGACGTCAGTTGGACCTTGGAGGTCCGGTGTACGTCAACCACGGTGGCCAGTTCCTGGTAGGGTTGACCGACAGGAGCAGAATCACTGGCACACTCGGAAGCCTGGACCCGGCTGTCATAGATACTGCGCATGCGCTCCCGCACACCACACTGGACAAACCGGCCGTGCGGAGACCCAGTGGGATTGCGCGGGCCGCCGATGCTGTTCCCTCCGAAGCAGTTGCGACTGCTGTAGTTGCCATAACCAGCATGGCCACACTGGGGACAGTTTGAATACGTGCCGTAAGAAGCACAGGGTCTGGACATTGGCTTGTCGTATTTGCCGACGAGTCGCAGCCAAAGCGGTTTACTTTGAAACTGGGTGGGGTTAGCGCATGTACCGGCAACCCACGCCACACCGCCAAGCGATGGGGATCAAACCGAGTCGAGACCTGGGACCAAGGTTCCAATACCGCCTGGCCCGCCCTTGGCGCGGGTTAGGCAACGACGTCCAGTTTGTGCTGGGGTTGGCGCTGGCCTGGCTGACGGAAGACAACATATTTGACTTGCGCGCTGGGGCCTGGGCGTTGCATTGTCGGCGCCCCATTACCACCCCTTACATCCTGAAGGCGATCAGCCACCGCCAAGACACTCTGGTTGCCAACGGGGAACTTCGAATGCTTAAGTCGTTGGCTGCCTGGTATCCCAAGGTCATCTATGCCCAAGACCTGTACGCCACCGTGTTTGGGCACCCCTCCAGACGTCCGGTCCTAAAATGGTTGCTGGAGACCTACCCGATCAATCTGGATCTTCACTGCATCCGGAAACCGTTTATGTCTGCGTCGCTGCCAATGGTCCAAACCGTCGTGCCCGAGTACGCTCAAGTGTCTTTCGACCTGCTCTGCGGGGCTACACATCATCTGAGCATGTACTGTACCGGGCGAACAATCAGAAGACAATGGATACCGGCTCGCAACGTCAGAGCCAAGTGTAGACGAGCAGCGTCCATTATCGTCTGGTTGATCCGTCATTGTCCCTTCTTGCAGGGCAAATCACCAGAGAAATTCATACGTCGAACTGTTTTCTCTGTCCTTTTGGCGGAGACGATTGTGGGCCAACTGAACCAACCCCACAATCAAAATGGGCAATCGGTTCACAGCGTGGTGGGACAACAACAAGTGGAAAACCGCCCCGACGAGTCCCACCTTACAAAACGCCAACGAACAAGCCCGAATGGCGCTGCCCATTGAGTACGCAAAAGCGGCTTTGGACCAACAGGTCGCCGAGACCAAAGCGCTCGACTTGAGTCAACCGGTCCGAAACGTCAAAGTGCGGGACCTGGATCCATTGTTGTGGACCGTCAGACCAGATGTCAGCCAGGCCGTGCTGTCCCGGTGGCGCCGACGAACCGACCTGACTGGTTTGACCCTGCAGCAAGTCGTGGATCGGCTGAAGGCGAACCGGACATTGCCCACGATGATTAAGCAGCGCAAGAAGAGACACTGTCAGTTGCCGCAACCGGCCTACGCCCCGAGCCCCAGCCGGGAAGTCCTGCCCGACGAAAAAGTGGACGGACCTATCGGGGAGTGCGGGATCTGTCTGGCCGACTTTCGGTTGAGTGACGTGTTGCACTGCCGAGGCAACGCGTCCCACCTGGTGTGTCGGCAGTGTTTCGCCCAGTACTGCCAGAAGACACTGACCCGAGCCCACCGCACCAACCTCAAGTGTTTTCGGTGTGGCGACGTCTATGACCCGTTGGTCGTGGAAGTCAACCTGGACTCCCGGGTTTTAAACGCCCTGGAAGCCAAGCAGGCGGAAGTCGACCGGAAGGTGTCGTTGGCTGGCAGCGCCGTCGTCTGGTGTCAATGCGGCCTGGTGTCAGTCGTCCCCGAAGGCCAGGAAGGCAACGGGTTTGTCGGCTGTCGGTGTGGGCGCCGGTACTGCATCCGCTGTGGGGACTATGCCCACCCCGACCGAGACTGCAAGGTCAAGATGGACGACAACCGCTGGTTGCACAAGTTTAGCAAGCCGTGTCCTAACTGCGGAGAGGCGATTCAGAAGAACCGCGGCTGCAACCACATGACGTGTCGTCGACCTGGGGGTTGCGGTTATGAGTTTTGCTGGTTGTGTCGCCGCAAGTACCCCTGTGGCGGGTGTCGGTGACTCGGTGACTCGGTCACCGGTTTCGTCCTGAACAATAAACCTTTCAGGTTGACTCTCCAGAAATGTCTCACCTACACGGTTCGTTGACTGCCCACCCCAAACCTCACACTGGCCCTCAGTTTCCCTCGACGGGTCAGACCCATGAGTCGGCCCACGTGGCTCGCAAGGTCCCCGAAAAGTTCCAGACCCACTTTGTGGCGGCCGGGCAGTGTCACGTCAAAGGTTTCCGGGAACCCAAGACGTTCTGTTGCCCAAACCCAAGTGACCAGTTGGTCTGCCAAAACAACCGGGTACAGCAACCGATCTGTGTGCAGCGCCACGACGGCCACGTAACCTCGATCGTCCACGCCCAGGACAGTGTCAACGGCGTTTGCGTCAGTCCCCAGGCCTACCACTACCAAGGCAACCCGCACGAGAACCCAGCCCACGACGTTCCGTACCGTCACCAGGACGTGTTTGCCGGGCCGCATCACCACCCGACCGGCCAACACCACCGCGGGCACGACGCTGGCACTGGCGACCTGTCCCAGGCCACCTACAAGGCCGCCCAGAAATGCGCGCCGCCCCACTGTTTCAAGGCCCCGAACGGCTGCGAATGCCCGTTGTAATACACTTGCACAAAACCATGTCTGACCTCAACCGCTACTTGCAAGAATACCGTTACCGCTCTGGACGGGGTTGACGGTACACCAGTCCAACAGAGTGGGCCACGGCGACCTACCGCAAGCGGCGATGCGCCATGGTCTGGCAGACTGTGCTAGTGGCTTTCGTACTGACACTTCTAAGTTCCAGATGGGTATACGTGCTCACGCCCGACGAGGCTCATGTATGTACCCCGGTATCGCTACTGTACCGAGAAACCACCAGCCTACCTCAAGTGCACCAGTGCGCCGAGTGCCAAAAACCTTGGCCCCACGCTTGCTGCTTCAACGCCACTCTCAATCCCAAGGCGTTGGACTCTCGTTTGGCGATAAGTGCCACGTTCATTGTCGACAATGCCACTTCCAGCCTGCAAACCATGGACATTGATTGCGGGCTCGATCCTGAATGCCAGCAACACTTCCGCCAGACCCTGCGCGTCGGAAAGTCCTTGACCTGTTACGAGGACAAGGGAATTCCAAAGTTTGAGCCATCTGAGGTCTCTGGGTGGCTGATTGCTGTTATGGTGTGGCTGACGCTTCTAGTGTTTGCTGTATGCTGTGGCTGGGCGTGGCTGATGAAGGACTTGTGGGACACGTACCAGCGCCACCGTTGCCTCCTTCATTATATTCCACAGTCTGACACTGAAACTTTACCGGCGGACATAGAAGTTCAGACGTTGAGGTGAATTAACTGCATCATTGCCAACCTTCTGTTTACGGCGGTCAAACCTAACGGATGCAGTATTTCGGCCAACATCAACAGCACCAACGCCGGCGGGTTGACCAACATCCTCGTCGGTAACATTGGCACGATTACCACCTTTAGCGGAACAGAGACACCTGCAGGTGTCAACATTTAGGTGACCTGTCGGCAATACCACAAGTTACTGGTAAACAAAACGATGTCGAAAACTGCTTCTGGGTGGCGAGTTACTGGCGGGGCTTTGGACAGCCCAACCAACAGCAACCATCCTTGTGTGAATCTGTGGCTGAGGCAACAGCCTCCGTCCGAAACCCTGGCCAAAACCGTACTGGCGACCAGTGTCTCGCGACCCCCCGCCCGGATTGCAAACGACGTTTTGCCCGGGTATAAGGACTACAACACGGAACCGGCTGGACTGGGCGTTTGGCACACGTCGCCAGGTTGGTCGATGTATGTATATCCCGATTGTCGCAACAACAACACCGGACCCTGGCCAACAACCCAGGGTTGCTGCACTGTTCCTCACCCATAAACTAGACGATTCTTGATTTGCGGGCTCGCGAACCAAAACCTCAACGACTTACATTTGCATCCAATGGCCGCCTTAACTGACGTCCAACGGGAGGCCCTGTTACAGAAAGATGGACAGACCTATCAGTTGATGGAACAGACCAGGCATGTGCTGGAACGGCCCGACCTGTACATTGGTTCTGTTGAGCAAGATGTCTATCGCCTGTTTGTCGCCGAGCCCGACGCCGAGAACAAGAAAGTAGGCCACCGCCTGGTCGAACGGGACGTGCGGATCTCCCAGGGTGTCTACAAGATTTACGACGAGATCCAGGTTAATGCTTCCGACGCCGTGGTCGACGCCATCCATAAACGTCAGACAGACTCTAGCGTGGTACCGCCGACCCGCATCGACGTGAAACTGCAAGGCAACACGATCGAGGTGACCAACTGGGGCGAAAGCATTCCTGTCGCCCTGCACCCTGAACATAAGGTCTGGATTCCGACCATGATCTTTGGGACCCTGTTGACGTCGGCCAACTATGACGACAGCAAGGAACGGGTGACCGGGGGTCGCAACGGGATTGGCGCCAAGGCGACCAACCTGTTCAGCACCAGTTTCGAAATCGAAGTGGTTGATCACCGGCGCCAGAAGAAACTGACCCAGCGCTGGACCCAAAACATGTCGGTGGCGGAACCGCCCAAGGTGACTTCCTGCACCAAGAAACCTTACACCCGCGTCAGATTCACCCCCGACTACCAGCGGTTCGGCATGACCGTAGACGGACAACCTGGCATGAACCCCGACCTCCGAGCCTGCATCCGCAAACGCGTGCTAGACCTGGCAGGGTGCACTCCGTCCAGCATCAAAGTCTACCTGGACGGCAAACGGCTCGGAATCCAAAACTTTAAGCAGTACGCCGAGATCTACACGGCCAGTGTTTGCGACGAGTCACAAATACGCCAAGCCACGCAGGGCAAAAAGCCCAAGTTGATCGGCTACCGCCCAAACGACCGCTGGGAGATTTGGGTCACCGAGGCCCCCAACCACCAGTTTCGCCAGGTCAGTTTTGTCAACGGGGTCTGCACCTCCCGTGGCGGCCGACACGTGGACTACCTGGGCAACCGAATCGCCAAGGCCGTCGCCGCCAAGTTGAACAGCATGCGGGGCGTGAGCGGCCTGAAACCAGCCCACGTCAAGAGTCACCTGTCGTTGTTCGTCAACTGCCAAATCGTCAACCCGGCCTTTGACACGCAGAGCAAGGAGTGTCTGACGACGCCGATGACCAAGTTTGGGTCCGCTTGTGTTGTCGCCGACCAGGCCTGGGAGACGTTCATCGACAAGGTCGCCAAAGGTCCGGTCGGTCAGTTGGCCAGGGCCTACAAGACCTTTGCCTCGACCAACCTGTTGAAGAAGTCGGACGGTACCCGCGCGGTGTCACTGCGCGACATCCCCAAACTGCACGACGCCAACCTGGCCGGGACCCGTCGGTCCGTTGAATGTACCTTAATCGTCACCGAAGGCGACTCGGCCAAGAGTTCGGTTTTGAGTGCCATGGAAGTGCTGGGGCGGCAGAAATACGGGGTCTTTCCCCTGCGCGGCAAGTTGCTGAACGTCCGCGACGCCACCCTGAGCCAACTGCTCCAAAACACAGAAATCCATCAACTCAAGAAGATTTTGGGGCTCAAGCAGGACACTGTCTACACCAGTTTGAGGCCGTTGCGCTATGGATCGGTGATGTGTCTGTGCGACAGCGACGTCGATGGCAGCCACATCCAGGGCCTGTTTCTCAACTTTATCGCGTTTTATTGGCCCGAACTGATCAAGTTGGGGTTTGTGTGTTCGATGTACACGCCGCGGGTGCGGGTCTTTCGGGGTCCGCGGTGTGTCCACGAATTCTACAGCGACCAGGAGTATGAGGTCTGGTGGGACACGGTCAAGGACGACCCCGCCACCAAACGCCTCAAAGTGAAGGCCTACAAGGGACTAGGCACCAGCACCGCCGCCGAGTTCAAGCACTATTTCCGCCAAAACCGCCGAGTCGTCTTTCAAATGGACAGCAAGGCCAGCGAGGCGTTAACCCTGGCCTTTGGCCCTAACGCCGCACCGCGCAAACCCTGGGTCCAGACGCGCAAGCCGGCGCTGGACCTGACCAAAACCCTGTTGCCTGTCACCGAGTTTGTCCACACTGGTCTGGTCCACTACTCAATTGCCAGCAACGAACGAAGTTTGGCCGGGTTTGACGGGTTGGTGCCGGTCCAGCGCAAGATTCTCTGGGCGATGTTGGACCGGAACGTCACCGAGGAGGTCAAGATTTTCGAGTTGGCCGGGATGATTTCGTCTCGGGCCAAGTACCACCACGGAGACAGTTCGATCCAGGGCGCAATCTTTGGCCTCTGTCGTAACTTTGTCGGCACCAACAACATCAACCTGTTGTACCCAGGTGGCCAGGTCGGGTCTAGACGCCAGGGCGGCAAGGACGCGGCCCAAGGGCGTTACGTCTCTTCCCGGCTGGAACCGGTTACCAAACTCCTGCTTCAGGCCACCGACAATCCCTTGTTGACACCAACCGAAGTGGACGGGAAACAGGTGGAACCCGAGGTTTTTCTGCCGGTGCTACCTTTGGTCCTGGTCAACGGCGCCAGCGGTATCGGCACCGGCTTTTCCACCTCGGTGCCGCGGTATGCGCCCGACCAACTGATCTCCTGGCTGAGACAGATGATTGCGATGGCGGGACAGGGTCAAGACCCGCAAGTTGTCTTGGACGCAATCCAACCCGACCTGCAACCTCACTTTCGGGGCTTTAAGGGGTCGGTCCTTTTGACGACCAAACCATGCAACCCGTGGATTACCCAGGGAGTGTTTGTCCGCACCGCCAACCCGCGCACGGTGGTGGTGACAGAAATCCCGGTGGGGGTCTGGAAGGAAGATTATGAGAGGGATCTGGACAAGGCCGCAGATCCTGAAAACAAGGGCTTCCTCCAAGCATGGCAGCGCCTAGACGGAGACGACACAGACACGGTGCGGTTGGAAGTGACCGTGACCCCGGCCTTCTTTGCCGCTCACCAGGTCGACAACCAACTACCCGACCAGGTCTGGTACAAGTGGTTGAAACTCACCAACTCCACCAGCGTCCGCACCAGCAACATGCACCTATACGACCCGTTGGGCAACGTGGTGCAGTTTCCTAGGGCCAAGAACATTTTGTTGGCCTTTTTCCGTTGGCGGTTGCTATACTACCGCCAAAGACGTGCCTACCTGTTAGGCACCTTGCAGCAACAGATTGACAAGGCGGATCAGCAGATCAAGTTCATTGAAGCCGTGACAAGTTTGGCCTTGGTTCTGTATCCCAACCGGACAGACAAGCAGATCCACGCCGACATGCTGGAGGCCAAGTTTACCGGGGACCCGACTTGTCAGCCCATTGCATTGCGTCGTGTGACCGACGCCGAAATTGCGGCCTGTTTTGCCGACCAGGTCAAGGACGCCGCGATTTACGCGCAGTACCAACCAGGTCCACCAGGTCCACCAGGCCCGTCAGGCTCGTCACGTTCGGCGGAACAGAAAACAACGCCTGACTTTTCCTACTTGCTGGACATGCCGGTCCGGAGTTTGACGACGGCCAAGATGCAACGGCTCGAGGCGAAGCGGCAGCAACTGCAAGAACAGAAGAACCTGTTAAGCAGCCAAGATGCGTATATCCTATGGGATCAAGACTTGCAGGCCCTGAGCACCCACTTGTCGTCCCAACCATCCAGTTCGGACAACCCGAAATCCGCCAAGGTTCGTCTTGCCGCTGAAGTTGACGGCGTCTCGGCAACCCCTGTTCGCAAAAAATTGGCCAGTAGGCAATAAACTCTGGCTTTCTTTGCATCGACCAACCAAGACCATGAGCGCTCTTTCCACTGCCACCGGTGTCGTGATTTCGGCTGCTGACAGCGTGATCGGCAAGCCTCCCGGCAGCGATGCCCTGTTTTCGAACCTGCGTGTCGCCCCTCAGCGTCCAGGCGGCAAACCTCAGAAGGACGCCTTTTTTGACACCGTCCAGGTCGGTACCCCGTCGGTGGTAATCGGCGGCCCGCCTTCGGACGCCTCCTTCTCCGCCCTGGGTGCCAAACGGTTGGTGTAACCGCCTCCCGTCATCAACAAACATAAAACTCGCATCAAGTTCAACTTTGTGTTCTCGGCTTGCCATGGCGTCTGTCCAAACGTCGACGGTAATGGACAGGCTGTTGGGGCGGGCGTTGCCGCCTAGCGCTCCGACCTCTGACAGACCGAACCTGGTCATCAGGCGCAACTTTTTCAATCCCGGCGAAGACGGAGATTTTCTGCTTCGGCTGCGCCGGGTGTTTCGGCCTCACCAAACTGAGTCGGACCCAGCAGTCCAGTGGGTCGACCCCGACTTGGCCAAGGTTTGGACGCCTCAAGGGCCGATGCGTGTACCACGACGCCAAACCGCGTACTCTGACCCTCCAGGCGTCCCTTACCGCTTTTCTGGTACCACGATCCCAGGCCGTTCAGAAGCCGAGGTCCCGATCGTCCGTGAACTGCGGGACCGCCTCCGCCAAAAGACCGGGTTTTACACCAACTTTGTCTTTGTCAACGACTACCGGGACCAGACGCAGTCGATCGGGTGGCACGCCGACGACGAGAAGGACATGGTTGACGGCGCCCCGATTCTCTCGTACACTTTAGGCCAACCTCGCGTCTTCAAGTTTCGCCACAAGGACCGGCCTCAAGTCAAACACCAGGTCATACTGGAAGACAACATGCTGTGTATTATGCTGGCCCCGACCAACCAGGAGTGGCAACACTCGCTGCCCAAAAGTAAGCGGGCAATGGGCCGGCGCATCAACTTTACGGCCCGGCTGTTCAAGCAAGGTAGACAGGAGCCCTAGAAGGCCCTAGAAGGCCCTAGAAGGCCATAAAACACTGAATACACCAACCCAGATTTATTGGCCAAGCGGACACTGGTCTAACCAGTCTGCCAGCGTAGGTCGGTTTTCCAGAGGTCTAAAGGCGGTTTGCAACCAGGCTTCCAGGGCTGGATGACCGATCTGGTGAATGCTGGCCAAGCGGTGGGCGTGGTAAAACTGGATTTGACGGGCGACGTCCGGTTCGTCGTCATTCGGCGGGGTTAAAATAGCCGTCAGGTCACGTGGGTGTAACAGGGCGAGCACGATGGTTGCAGCCCCGTAGGCATCAAAGCGGCTGATGGTGGTCGCGGACCAAGGGTTGTCGGTCTCGCAGCCCTGGGCGTGTTGGGCCGTGGAGTAGCGGGCGTCGCTGCCCAGCAGGTAAGGCACATAGGTCCCCTGTGGCTGCGCATTCAACCACCCGCCCACCACAAAATCGGAAGGCGATTGCCCGGGCTGCTCGAGCAAATACAAGTGAGCCGGGTGAAGGTTGCCGTGGACCCACCCAGTTGTTAACATACGCTCCAGGTCCTGCCTAAGCCGCTGGACCAGTTGCAACCGTTCGGCCCACGACCACAACACGGTTTCCGTAAACAGGTAGTCGGTCAACCGGATGCCCTGCGGCCAGGTTAAGGCCAGCACACACTTGGTCTCCTGCCACAGCAGGGTTACCTGGGTAAGGCGCTGACTGGTTTGGCGGTCCGCCGATTCATCAGCAAACCCGTACACGTCAAACATGGCGCTGAGCCGGCCTAAACCGCCGTTCAGGGCCTGGAACTGCAGCGTAGGCCAGTGGCCTTCCTTGGCTTCCGCGTACACCGCACTGCATTCGGCAATGTCCTCCAAAGCGTCCAAACAACACACAAGCCCTGTGCGGTTCTCGGTGACCGGGAGGGTGAAAGCGGCCGGTTGATTCGCCGGAATTTCGTGTCCCAACAACCGACAAGCCCAGGCGTGGTGATCGGGGTGTTGGCCCAGTTCAGAGGACACCTGGTCCCAGAAGGCCAAGAGACCTGGGCTGGCGGCTTGGGCCAAGTACCACCACACCGACCGCTGTCTTAGACCGTCCATGACGACCGGTAACCGCTCGGCCGTCAACCAATAGGCCGGTGTGTCGGTGTGAAACAGACACCGGTCGTGGTAGGCGTACACCAGGTCGATGCAGGAGGTGAAGCACGCCGGTGGCAAAGTCGGCCAGGCGTCATAGAGTTTGCGCGCCAACACAAACACCTGGCAGTGCAAGGCGTAGTCTAACTGCGGCGCGTGGGTGACCGACTCTTCGGAGGAAAACTGGGTGGCACTTTGACCCGCCTGAGTAATGTGCCTCTGCAGAACCTCCACCACTGCCTGAAACCCGGTTTCAACAGCGACCATGAGAACGTGGCGTTTTCAGGTACAACGGTTGTTTATTGCTGATACTTGCACACGCAATACTGCCGGCGTTGGCCTTGGGCGTCGACAGTGCTCAGCGTACTGGTTTCTTGGCCTGGACACTTGACACAGGGCGTAATCGACCAGGAGTTGCTTTGCTGATCATACTGGTAGCAGGTGGAGTTGCCTCGGCCACACACGTTCTGGATACGACGAGTTGGGACACCGCAACTGTCCACCTCAAACATATGGGCTGACACCGTCGTAGCCGTCGCACAAGGGTTCCGGTTGACGGTATTGTACCAGGCGACACTGTATGAGCCAGACGACATTGGGTTGTTGGTTCAACGGGGTTTATCACTGTATTGGTTTGGCATCCAAGAACCTGGAGGAAGCACTAACTATCAGTTGCAGGCCAAGTCTCCAGGACTTCCAGGTCAGTTTGGGCCTGTCTGAGTTCATCTCTCAGTCGTTCGATTTGCTGGCGCTTGGCTTGCCGTTGGCTTGGGACTGTGGTCGGGGCAAACCCAAACGCCTGTCGCACTTCATTGACGGGCCGGTTGAAAGCGACTCTCAATTCGGTGGCCGTGGTGTCGGCCGTGTCCACGTAGTTTGGAAAGGTCTTGGTGAAGATGTCCGCAATCACATCGTCAGAGCACCATATCGGCATGTCGAAACGAATCCGGTGCTCGGGAAACCGCCCCGAAAAGTACACTCCCCCTTCCTCTTCCTCCTCGCATTCGACCCGGTCCACCTTGTCAAAGCCCAGCGCGGCCGCCATGGCCGTCACAGTCGGGACGACGTCGGCGAAGAATTCCGCTGATGAGGGCTCATCTTCTGACAAACCTGGACAGCCAATATCTTGCACCTGTTGCAACTTGTCTCGGTAAGACTCCAACAGGCCGATAGCCCAGTCCATTACTCCGTTTGGGGTTTCCATCTTGCGGGGTTTGGATGGTTTTATGGGAGTGTTTGTGGCTTGCCGCCGTATCTAAAACGCGTACCGACCGAAATCGCGCCCGGACCCGTAGGTCCCGTAGGACTTGCGGCAGCCGTAGGATTCGCTGCCGTTGGTGACCTCACCGCCTTCGGGCTGGCGCGTCTGCAGGTTGGTGTCAACCACTGCCCGGTACCCGGCGTACCCCTTCTTGTAGTTGGCTGGCATCATCCAGTAGGCGCTGACGTCGGTTTCTGGCAGACCGTTGCACGACTTGGGGGCGCGGGTGTACAGTGGTTCCAGGTCGGTTCGTTGACATTGGGTGTTGGTCTGCACCGCACTGCCATCGAACAACGATGCAGGCAGGTAGCGCACCTGGCAGTCGGGGCACTTGGAAAGCGTCTGGCCTCTGCCCTGCAAAAACGACTCCATCGTCGTCACCCGCCCCCGGTTCGGCCCGTAAAAGTCAGGCTGTTTGCCCAAACTCAGGGGCATCGCCCGGTTCCCGCCTTGTCCGTTTTGCGCCACCCGAAAGTGGGCTGGCAGATTCAGGTTGTAGTCGTTGACGGCCTGGTGGATGTAGGCATCCCCTTCCACATCGCAGGCGTCAAACTTCAAGGAGTTGTAGTACCCAGCCATGGCGGAATCTGCAAACTTACGACTCGGATTTGATAGTCACCTGGCGAGTTTTTTGGGTCACAGGTCCGGCGGTTTTGGTGGGGTTAACGGGTCGGCCAAACCACAGGAAATGCGGCACGTCGGGGGCGTGAAACTGCGGAAATTGGCCTTGACTCTGCCAGTAACTCAACCAGGGGTCAGTGTACAAGGTGCCAAACGTGGCGGCCGGTGTGCCCTTGAGTGTGTTCCAAAAGGCTTGGCTGCGGGGTAGGACTTCCACTAGACATGTGCCTAGGCAACCCAGAAGGGTCTGCCAAAACTGAGTCCCAATCCTTTGTCGTCGGTGCTGGGGGTCGACCACAAAGTCGGTGACAAACCAGGCTTGCCGTGACTTGTCCAAACCGGTCAACTTATTAGGCGGACTGACGGTCAACCGGTGCGCCAACGCCACTGCCGCCGGCAAACTGGTGGTGATTTTACTGCCGGCCGGCCGAAACCACCAGATCTGTGACGTGGCCGGTAACCAGTGAATCAAAGTCTCGACCCGCGCCGCGGCAGCCTTTGGGTCGTTGCCGTAGTAGTCGGGAAAGGCTTGAGCGACCAGGACCGCCGTCTGCCTGCGCTGCGCCGCGTGCTGCGCCGAGTTGGCCGGGAAGTACGTGACTGTTGCGGGCATTGAGGTGGGAAGTTTTGGTTTCACCAACAAACCGGGTTAGTCTACCCTTTCAGCCTTCTCGAGTGCGCACCATTGCCAATGACCGAGCCTGTAAACCCCGGAACTGTCCGCAAACGGCGCAAACATGCTCCAGTAGCCAAGTTAGGCAGCAAAGGCAGGCTAGGAAAACTGCCTCAAGCGCAGGCCGAAAGCCGTTACGCCTTTGCGTTTCCATTTTACAAGCGGCTGGAACAGGCCATGTGTCAAGTCCTGGGCACGACTTTGACCGGCCAAGTCAGTTGCTTCATGCAGCCAGACTTTCAATTTGGGACAGACACCGAACAAGTGCGCCGGGACCTTTTGCAACCGGCTGGAGACACTGTGTGTTACCGCCGCCTGCGTCGCTCCCACATCCATAAGTGGAAGCCCAACGTGGTGCAGGTCACGGTCAACTTTTTGTACCGGAAGGATTGGCTCAAGTCTTTGGAGTTGATGGTCTATGTGTGCGGAGGACGCTGTCGTTTGGGCAGCAAAATCGTGACACGTTGGGCTGGGACACGCCACCCCAAAGCGCTGCGCCTTCTGATGCTGCAACCCAAACCGCCAATAGCGGCCTTTCTGACCCTCATAGACAACATCTCGGAGCCGCAGATCTGGTACCGCTGTTTGGCCCTCAGGTCGATGCGGGACCGACGCACCGGCGCGCCGCTTATGTCCGTCATGCGCGAGGTCGTGCCCTGGCAGTTTAGAAAAGTCCCTCGGCCTGCGTACACCACGGCGTTACAATTGTTACTCGCGTGGTACATTGGCCATTGGCGCCGGGACTACCGTATGACCGACGAGTGTATCCACGTCGCGGCCGAGGAAGGGCATATCGACAGCAAAACCTGCGCCAAGTTGAGCAAGTGTTTGGATGACCCCGACAAACTGCTGCAGTTGGCAGGGGACACCAGCCTGGTCAAACCAGGGTACGACCAAGACGGGTACCCTTGGCTGACCCTCGCCGAGCGCAAAAGATTTTCGTGGCCCCCAATTTGCCCATAAAACGAATTCACCAAACCCATGACCGATGTTTCTGGCAAGCCCAATACCTTGTTTCCGCTGTATGTTGGGTTGGAACAGGCTGTATACGCAGGTTTAGGGTTGTCCAGACCTGTGACATCTGGACCTCACCCTTTGGCCCAAGCGGTAGCGTGTTTTATGGCTCCCACGAACAGCGCCGACTTGAATGTGCGCATTCAGGAAGAAGTTAAGTCCGACAAGAATGCCTGGGACCTGTTGCGGAAATGTCGATTAGCAACATTTGGAGACCTGTCGGAAGTGATGCACACCTTGATTCACGAGAGGTGGGCCAACAGCCTCAAGTTTCTGCTCTACGTTGCCCCGCAACCTAATCGGTCGGTACCGGCCGAGGCAAAGTATATGACCCACGGGGTCGTCGAAGCCTTGGCCAATCAAGCGCAGCCACCGCTGGCCGACGTGTGCAAGTACGGGATTTCCTACCAGGTCTATGACGTGCTGAACCGCCCGCGCTACCGAGACGCCAGCAACAAGTTTACGGCTGAAGTTCTGGCGCTGACGGGAGAGTTACAAGTCCACACGACGCTGGAAGCCACCACTGCAGTCCTGCTTCGCTTCGGCCGGGACGGCAATTGGTTTAACCAGTTGCTGCACCACATGCTTGCGCGGAACGAGTTGTCTTCTGTGTCGAGGTTACGGGTATACTTTGGTTACTACCAGCCCCATCACCGCTCTTTTGGTCGGTCCTTATACCACCCTCACTACTCTAAACTGGCCGAGGCGGTGAGGAACGTTGCAAGCCATACCCAGTGTTCTCGACTTGCCGTGAATACGCCAACCCACCCACCCCCGACCAAACCCTTTGAACCTGAGTGGTCTGTTCCGGTCTCGTGGAGATGCGACACTGCCTCTTTTGATTGGCTGCAACAGTTTATGTCGAAGTAAAAGTTTATCGAGGAATTTTGGTGACGACGAAAGCCGTTAAGCGCGCGACCTGCCGCGTCAAGTTGACGATTTTGAGGTGCAGGTTGCGGATCTGTTCTTGCATCATCTGGTGGTATTCATCAGGGTCTGGGGGCCAAGCAGGAGGTGGGGGCGGGGTACTTGACTCTGACAATTCCTGCAACAACTCCTGAAGGTTGGCTTCGTGTGCGCGCGACTCGGAGGAGTCGGTCTCTGAGGCCGAACTGACTGGCCCCAACCCGACCTGACTCAACAACCGGTTCGACGGCTGGGCTCGTCGCCGAGGTTTTTTGCGAGTCGGTTTGGCGGGTTTGACAGCGGATCTTTGCCGAAGTCGACTGACAGATTTGGCTTTGCTGCGTCGTCGAGGGTTTGGAGTTTTGCCTGTTAAGCCCGCCGAAGTCCTGGGCTTGGCTTTGCGAGCCGACAGGGGTTTACGCCTCAGCCTCCCTGGACGACGACCCAGGTTTGCTGATTTATCGGTGGACCGACAACCCAGTGCCTTGTTTTGCTGGTGCAAGGCCGCCAACCGGACAAAGTCAGGGTGACCTCGGTCCAGGTATTCCTGCCCCGACACCGAGGGCGAGGCCGGAGGGGTGCGGCAACCGCCAGTATCTGACCCTGACAGGGAACTCATGGTACGGGGGATTTATTCGCTTGGCGTATTCGAACGAGTCGCGACAATCGGTTGGTTTACAACACCGGTCGCGTCAGTTTGAGGACGTTGGCGTTGCCAGACACGTCCCACCCAAACTGGGTGTAGCGTTTGTTGCTGCCGGCGAACATGCCGAGGGCGTAACATTGACCGCCAGGGTATCCCAACCCGGCCAGGGTGTAGCCGGTGTTGCCGGCGACCCTCTGTCCGCCGCGGATGCACGCGCCGTCCACGTTGACCAAACACATCCCTTGCATCTCGGCCGAAGGTTCGGTCGTGCAAGGGATCATGGCCGACGCGTAAAAGTTGGTGCCCGTCGAGGAGCCGTAGTGCGGAGTGGTTGCCATGCTGGAACAACGACCGGATCAACGAATCGGTTTGACTGTATAGGTTTGGCGATTTCTTTTCCGTGGCCGGGTTCAAGCGGGCTCGGGGTGACCCACGAGAAATATACTAATTCATCGGTGAACCGACGATACACTGTCAAAAACAACAATGAGTTTTGACCTGTGTGCTCCGGCGCAGCCCTTTCCGCAACAGATCGTCACCCGCAAAACGCCAGCAACGTTGGCGGTCGGGGACACGGTGGTGGTGACCGGCCAAGACTTGCAGTTCTGCATCGACATCGGAACGAAACGTCAGGAGGCCAACCGGCGGGAGGAACGAACTAACCTCAACTTTTCCGGGCGGGACGACACCTTGATTTCCATCCAGGGGGTCATCGGCGAATGGGCCTTCAACGCCTTGACCAGCCAAAGTCAGGAACCGTTGACCGACACCCGCTGCCGCAACGCCGCTCACGACACCTATGACGCCACGATCCAGGGCCGCACCATTGACGTTAAAGCCCCGATTCTACGCAGCAAACTTCACCGCCTGCCGTTGTTGGTCAGCGGCTGGAAGGCC
>Ga0070729_10003021_pt1 | contig 20351 bp, 11 predicted proteins | sample tdDd472_FD_66725 | JGI IMG/M metagenome (GOLD analysis project Ga0070729, IMG submission 66725) | Marine sediment microbial communities from the Atlantic coast under amendment with organic carbon and nitrate - tdDd47.2 | ecosystem: Environmental > Aquatic > Marine > Coastal > Sediment | place... | reverse complement strand
AGTGGCTATCGACATTTAAACACCGTACAATATCCAATACTCTATTTCTCTGAACAAAGGTTATTCAATGAAATTATATCGACGCATTTTATTATTTTTGATTATCATTATCGTGATTGTCGGGGGTGGGATTAGTTTCACACTCTATAATTGGACACAAGGATCACTGCCCCAACATAACGGCGAAATCCAAGTTGAGGGATTAATTGAATCGGTCGAAATTCTCCGTGATGAATCAGGAATACCCCATATTTACGCCAGTAATCCATATGATTTATTTTTTGCACAAGGCTATACCCATGCACAAGATAGATGGTGGCAGATGGAATTTTCGCGTCACATCGGGGCAGGTCGCATTCAAGAGCTAACCGGTGCAAACAACTCCGTTATGGGAACAGACATCGCCATCCGTACGATGAGTTGGTATAAAACAGCACAATATGAAATTGAAAATATCTATGACGAGCAAGCTCTCACGATGCTGGAGGCATTCGCTGATGGCGTAAATGCTTATATCCTCAATCGTCCTAAAGAACAACTTGCATTTGAATACAATCTACTTGGTGTGACAGGTGTCAATATTGAGATTGAGCCGTGGACACCAGTCGATTCCGTTGTTTGGGGTAAGGCAATGGCTTGGCAACTCGGAGACACGGGTGACGAATCCCAGCGCAATGCCCTTGCAAAGATCATCGACATCAACAGTGACTTATATACGAGCTTATTCCCTGATTACAATTATGACGAAAACCCCACTGTCTTGCTAGAATCCGATTTGCCATTAAGCGAAGATACCTTATCGAATGCTCCAGCTAATGATACACTCGGCATATGGGGCGTAGGCGATACTATTGCAGGTAATGTCTCATTATTGAATCATCCGTTACTGACCAAACGTGATGGCATCGGGAGCAATAACTGGGTTGTATCGGGTGACATCACCGAATCAGGTTTACCACTGCTTGCTAATGATATGCACCTTGCCCATCAGATGCCGTCCATCTGGTATCAAATTGGGTTACATTGCCAACCAGTCACCGATGAGTGTCCATATAACGTTGTTGGATTCCAATTTCCCAATGTCCCCCTTATCACGGCAGGACATAACGACTCAATTGCGTGGGGATTTACCGATCATACCGATGATGTAATTGATTATTTCTTAATCGAGGCCAATCCCGATAACAACTTACAATATCGTTGGAATGACGAGTGGCACGACATGACCGTCCGTGAAGAAAATATCCGTGTTGGGGACAGTGATGATGTGATTACAATTCAAATACGAGAAACCCATCTCGGTCCAATCATCAATGACAATCAACTAGACGATGATGGCAATATCCTCGGATTTAATAACGATGATCCTAGAATTTTACGCTGGACAGGTCTCGAACCGACTCAGCTATTTACGGCAGTTCATAATCTCAATCTTGCAAGCAATTGGCAAGAATTTCGTGATGCACTCAGTATATGGAGTGTTCCCGCGCAACATGTTGTTTATGCTGATGTTGAAGGTAATATCGGGATTCAGATACCGGGGTTAATTCCTGTCCGTGCGGCAGGTCATACAGGTACACTCCCAATCCTCGCCAATTCTGATGAACAAGATTGGCAAGGATTCATCCCATTTGACGAATTACCACGGACTTACAATCCAGATCGCGGATATATCGAATCTGCTAATCAGATGACTGTGCCACCCACATATTTCGACCAGCTTTCAGAAAACCTTGCTGATGAGTTTGGTGATGATGCGATGGTGATGTACCTCAATTCGTCGGATATGGGCTATCGCGGACGTAGAATCGCAGAATTATTAGAAGACCTCGCCCCCCATTCTGCCGATACCTTCCGCCAGATTCAAAGTGACAATTACGATCGCAGTGCTGAAAAAATTATCCCACTCCTAGCTGACCTTGATTTTGCAGATGACAAATATAACTCCGCCCGTGATTGGCTCACAAACTGGGATTATCAAATGGATGTTGATAGTGGCGAGGCGGCGTTATACGGTATCTTCTGGGATCGTTTTACTGACAATATATTCAACGATCAGATTGGCGATTTTATTGAGGATTACGGAATCCGCTTTCATCCGTATACGCTGGTCAGCTTAACCAGCGATTCTGATAATAGTTGGTGGGATAATACCCAAACCGATGAAACCGAAACAATGGACGACATCCTAATTCAATCACTCCAAGGGGCATATGATGAAGCTGTCGAACGAATGGGAGCAGATGAATCAGATTGGCGTTGGGGAACGATTCACCTCGCGGAGTTTGAAAGTAATCCTCTGGGACTCAGTGGCATTGAACAACTTGAGGATATTGTCAATCGATATACACCGGTTGGCGGTAGCTCGATTACTGTTAATGCGGCAAGTACACAAGAGAATTACATTGTGGAATGGGGTGTATCAGAGCGCGTTATCTATGATGTTTCAGATTGGGATAGTAGCCTATCCATCCAAACCACAGGTCAAAGCGGACACCCATATAGCAAAGATTATGATTCGATGGTGGAGGCTTGGAGTAACTTTCAATATAAGCCAATGCTATGGTCACGTGAGCGTATTGAAGCCGCTAGTATCAATAAACTTATCTTAACGCCTTAAAAATCGAAAAAGGGGACGCGAACAGGTGTCCCCTAACTATTACAACGCAATACGTCCTGTTACTGCAAGGATCGCTGCGCCAAAAATCAAGACAATAGAAAATACAATAATCGACAAAAATGCGCGTTCTCCGGCTGTCATACCCAAAAATCCACGTGTAGGCTTAGCTTTAGCTTGGGCTTGTTGGGCTTCGATCTCATCAAAATCTATAGGAATATCAGCAAACTGATCATCTTCCTCGAATGCGTCATCCATATTATTACGGAAATCATCTAACATCAGAACTCCCCTTTCGTCGTACTAAATCTATGGGTCATTTTAACATAATCTCGACAATGTGCTGTCAAAACTCTAGCTGGCACGTTTCCAAATGTTATTTACGAGATTAAACAAAACAACTTCATCACGGAACATATTGCCAGCCCCAACCCTCACAACTACTCGTAATTGCGGTTGACCATTTATATCAGACTGCATCTGTTGATCTATCGCTACCTGTTGTTCATTTGGAACAGTACTATTAAACCGATTATAAGCTGCCACACGTACCGTTTCATCTGTCATGTTATATAGATTCAACCATTCTCCTTCGGAACGGCGAACTATCAGTTCGGATTCTGTAACTAATCGCCATGTAATGAAGTCACGCCAATCCAAGTTTGCTTGTCCGATCTGGGCAGGAATCACTTGCTGAATCATGGTCATGTCAGAAGTCGGTGTAAATAACGAAACCAGTTGCCCCACTTTATCAACCCCATATTGATTTGCAATCGACTCAATCAAAAATGAATTTGTTTCAACCTGTACAAATTGCTCTACAAGATACGAAATCACAGATTGACGTAGTTGATACACATCCTGAGGATAAACCATTATCATATTATTGGTCTTGATATTGATTAATTTTTCCGCCAGCAAAGTCGCCACTTGAATTTGAAGCGGTACATCAAACGGCAAATCCGCTCGTGCCCCTCTCACATACGGAGATTGAATCAATAACTGTGATGAGGCTTCATCAAACCACATCACAGGCTCAGGTGCATCTGTTAATATATCAATCGTTATTGATGGACTCTCAGCACATTGTAGAATTTCACAACCACGACTTAACCATTGCTCAACTTTTTCATTCACTGATTGTGCAAAAATTTCATCAACGGCACTGTATCGTATGAATACGGAGTCCGATTCTATTTCTAGCTTCTCACCCCAAAATGTATAATCAGGTGGGACATGTCGCCAACCATCGCTATATCGCCAATAAAACCAAACATGAGCATAAGGAACACCGTCAATAATTTCTTCGACGATTACTCGTCCACGCTGTTCTTCAATTTCTGTATCAAGGACATTACCTGTTAACGTCAGATCAGTTGTTACTTTCAGCGATTCATAAAATTGGAATGTCGCCTGTTGCGTATTGAGCCATTCATCGGTTGCGCTGCGTTGTAAGTTCATAAACGTATTAAAGTCGCCAATCCGTACTGCGGCAACTTCGGCTCGGACTGTATCACGCAATAGTTGATCAAGTTGTTTATCGACCTCAAGCAATCGATTTTCCGCAAACAATAAAGCGGCAAAAGCAAGACCTAACATGATAAAAATCAATAACAGTAATCGTAGCAAATTCCGTCGACGTGCCCATTTTGTTCGTGGGTCTTCACTATCCGACTTCTCAATTTGGTGCGATTCAATATCCCATTCGAGTTGTATACGTCCCATTTATGCTGTCCCAGATTGATCATTGACGACAAAAACATCTCCAGCCAATACCCGTTGCATGACATCAAAATCATCCTGCACCAATAACGCGCCATCAGGTTCGACATCAACTGCCAACCCTTCTAAATCTTCGATCATAACTCGCGTACCAAGCATATTTAAACGACTTTTCCATGTAACAAAGAGGGCATCAGATGTAATCCGTTGATACCACATATCAACCCGTTTCAGGAGATAACCAATTAAATCAGCACGATTTAACGATTTATTGACAGCCGTTTCTAAATTAATTGCCTTCTCTTGTAGGTCGGTCTTTGTAAAATCCACGCGGACATTTACACCCATACCTAAGACAACCCCTACTAATTCGTTTCCATTCCATACGACCTCAGGCAAAATACCACATACTTTTTTACCCATGACCTGTACATCATTGGGCCATTTAATCCCAACTTGCGTAGCTCCTATTTCCGTCGCTAGGTCATAGACACTCAGCGCACCGATGAGGTTAATCCGAGATAAATATTGTTGCTGTGGGCGCAAAATAACGGACAATGCCAGAGCAACATTAGGTGGCGTATGCCATGTACGTCCCTTCCGTCCACGTCCTAGCAACTGCTCATCAGCGATAACTACTGCACCAGATGATGCACCATCTTGTAACCAAGTTTTTGCAATATCATTTGTACTATCTACAGACTCATAGAATTTGAATGGGCGATTTAGCCGATTTTGGAGAATTTCCATAGAAAGTGTCATGAGTCCTCGCTTCTACCAAAGTATTTAATGCATTGTAACAGAATCCATTGCACTCATAGAGAGAGATTTATTCGTTTCTAGGACAATTTAACTAAAATTAGTCGGAAATAATGGAGATTATGTTTAGACTCTATATAATAAAGTGAAATTTACGGTCTAAAATGGATAATAATATGGAACATCTCTGGACACCATGGCGCATGGCATATATTAAAGGTGAAAAAACACCAATAGAAGGTTGTGTATTTTGCAATAAATCCAATCATCCTGAACAAGACAGTCATGAGCATGTTATTGCGCGATCAACTTATACATATGCGACACTTAATAAATTCCCATATGCTAACGGGCATGTGATGATTGTCCCTTACGAACACATTTCATCACAAGAAGATATGACTACTGGTGCTCTTACAGACCTAATGGTGATGACCAATCGACTGATGCACGTTTTACGCGAGTATGCCAATCCACCAGCATTTAATTTAGGTGCGAATATTGGCGAGGCAGCTGGGGCAGGAATAGCGGCACACTATCATTTCCATATTGTGCCACGTTGGGGCGGTGATGCCAATTTTATGACCACCGTCGGCGATACACGGGTTATCCCTGATACCCTCGACAATACCTATCATGATCTCAAAAAAGTGTGGAATAATTTATATCAGAAGGATTCATCATGACAACAAATGGAAAACATAGACGCGATCCCGTTATCTTAAGCACGGCACGTACCCCACAAGGGAAATTTCTCGGCGTATTATCAACATTAAGCGCGGCAGAACTGGGTAAGGTTGCATTTGGTGCGGCAGTCCAACGCAGCGGAATCAACGCCAACGACATCCAAGAAGTGATCGTCGGAAATGTCATTAGTGCAGGAGTCGGGCAAGCTCTGCCTCGTCAAATCAGTATTGGTGCTGGTGTGCCTGATACCGTCGGCGGTGTATCAATTAACAAAGTCTGCGGCAGTGGGCTTAAGGCGATTATGCTGGCATCGAGTAGCATTAAAGCTGAAGATGGTGATTTATATCTGGCTGGCGGTGTCGAAAGTATGAGCAATGCACCCTACCTGAATTATCACCAACGCACAGGAAATAAATACGGGCATATTCAATTGACCGATTCCCTACAAAATGATGGTTTATGGTGTAGTTTTGAAGATTGGGCAATGGGGAATGCAGCTGAATTTATTGGAAAGCAACTCGAAGTTACCCGTGAAGAAATGGATGAATTTGCATTTCGTAGCCATCAACTCGCCCATCAAGCTACAGAAGCAGGAAAATTCAACGCCGAAATTGTCCCTGTAACCATCAAGACGCGCAAAGGTGACATCATCGTTACGCACGATGAACCGATTCGTCCCGACACAACATTAGAAGCCCTTGCTAAACTCCGCCCATCTTTTGAAGCCAACGGTCAAGTAACAGCAGGCAATGCCCCCGGACTGAACGACGGTGCATCAGCGGTTGTTGTCTCAACTCGTGATTATGCGGAAGCCAACGGTCATAAGCCTTTAGCTCGTATCGTAGGATATGGTCATGCGGCACTAGACCCCAAGTGGATATTTTATGCCCCTGTCAAAGCTGTTCCTGTCGCACTCGAAAAAGCGGGCTGGTCTATCGATGATGTGGATTTATTTGAATTTAACGAAGCCTTTGCCTCACAGGTACTCGCAGATATGCGCGGATTAGAACGAGAGGGCTATCCGATTCCACTTGAGAAAATCAACGTGCATGGTGGCGCAATTGCTTTAGGGCATCCGCTAGGTGCAAGTGGCGCACGGATTCTGATTACCTTGATTCACGCACTTAAAGACCGAGGCTTAAGCAAAGGCATGGCGGCACTCTGTCTTGGCGGTGGTGAAGCAGTTGCGATGGCTATTGAAATCGAACAATAAAGTTTGAAGACAAACTCTTCCGTTAACGACCTTAATATTGTCACGATACCAGCACCCTGTTATACTGTTCCGCCGTTGTCAAATTAGACGATTGTGCATATGACAAACAAATTTTACAGGTTGTTTCAATCCTTTGATTATGGGCTACTCATCGCTATTGTTATTCCTATCATCGGGATATTACCGACATTTGGAGAAGGGTTAGCCAATGGTGCAGATGCGCCATTCCATGCTCATCGCATTTATGCCCTATCGGAATTGATTCAAAGCGGGAATTTGTATCCACGTTGGATAACATACTTCCATATGGGCTACGGATACCCAATTTTCAACTTTTACGCTCCACTTGCAACCCATATTGGGGCATGGATGCATCTGCTTGGGTTTGATGTCACCACCGCATACAACCTCACCAATGCGCTTGCATGGAGCATCGGTAGTATCGGTACATATCTGCTAGCACGAACATTTTTGCCGATACGCGTGGCATTATTGGCATGTGTTTTGTGGGTTTATGCCCCTTCACGATTTTTTGAATTCTGGTGGCAAGGCAGTCTTGCTCAGATTGTGGGAACATCGTTTGTCCCGCTCGTATTTTATGGCATCATCCGCACAACAAAATCACCGACACTCAAAAATAGCTTATGGATTGCTGTCCCATTTGCAATCATTGTCTTATCCCATACGCCAACCACCTATATGACAGCCTTGTTTATCGCACCTGTCTGTATTCTTTTACCTCTGAACGTTAAAATTCCCCGTGAGATTTTAAGACGTTGGATATATATTGGCGCAGGCTTAGTGATCAGCGCAGGCTTATCTGCTATATTCTTGTTACCTGTATTAGCAGAAGTGCAATTTATAGAAATCGCTGGAGATTTACCCGATACAGTAGAATTTCTGAGGGGTAACTTCGGCACTTTAACCGAAATATTTAGCCTGCCTACAATTATTGACAGTACCGATGCAACCCTTGTCATGCCTCGCGCACTAGGATTGATTGGTGGTATCCTGAGCATCTTTGGATTACTTGCCCTCATCAAGCACAGGAAATTTGAAATTGCCTTGTTACTCGCAGTGGGGCTAGGGGTTACAGTCTTTCTTGCAATCGAACCGTCCTTAGACTTATGGCTAGCAATACCGAGCTTCCGCAACTTGCGTTTTCCAGAGCGCATCTTACGCATTGGTGCTGTATTCATCGCATTGTTAGGCGCATCAAGTTTATTATTCATCCCCAAACGGTGGCAGACACTTGGTTTCTTTAGTTTATCAGCAATCGTCATATTGCAAGCACTCCCGATGATGCATCCGCGTGATGATGATCGCACATGGGATAATTTATCGGCTGTTAATGAAATTATGATGGAATTTGAGGAGCATAATTGGGGGACAACTGCCTACGATGAATATGAACCCTATTGGGGAGAAGTCACACCACTTGATATGCCGTCAGATGTTGAAAGCTATATTAATGCACCCTTCCAAATACGATTACTAGAATCTGATATTATTCGTGAATCCGATACGTTATTGTCTACACAAATAGGTAATAATCAGATTCAAATTGTTGCCGAAAAAGATATTACGATGCGCTTCCGACAATTCTATTTTCCAGGTTGGGAAATGAGAATTGATGGTGAGCCTTTCCCCATTAGACCCGATGAACGCTTTGGGTTAATTGAAGCAACATTGCCAGAAGGTACACATCTGATTCAATTAGATTATGTCGGCACATCGATTCAGCACTTTGCAACAATCATCACCATCATAACGGCTATCGGCTGTATCATTCTCATCTGGCGAGGCAACGCGAGGCATTCCGTGTCTTATACCGATCAACATCCCATTAACGGCCAATTTTCAGTGTTGGTAGTAGGCGGTATGATCGTATTCGCCCTTGTCAACACGTTTATATTACAAGATATCCTGTTTCGTATTCACTCCCCTGTCGAGCAACCGCACTATATGCAAACAGCCGTGAATGCCACATTTGACGACAATATTACACTGTTGGGTTATACACTCGATTCAGACACAATTAGCCTTGATAATCCACTCGGAATTCGATTTTATTGGCGTATTAATCATGAGACCGAGAAAGATTATCGCCCCATTATTCAATTGGTCAATCTGAGTGTGAGCGAATCATGGGCAGTCAACCAACCGCTTGATTTTGAAGGCGGTAAAATCTCGCAATTATCTCCCGATCAATTTATATCAGATGGACACAAACTAGAATTATTTGATAATGCACCACCGTATGTTGGAAAAATTTCGGTGCAACTGTTACATAGCAAGAATGAAGGCATCGTAACAACTTTATCCGATGGTAGTGACCGTTTGATTCTTTCGGATGTCATTAAACTAGACGTATCAACCCACCCCTATCAAGGCAATTCAGCAAATATCAGGCTTGGCGACCTATTAACCGTCCAATGTATAGACCTCACAACTGACGGTGATTATTTCAACATTGATATTCATTGGCAGGTCAACCAACCGTCAACCATCGACTATAAAATGTTTATACATGGCTTAAATTCAGAGGGCGAAATCGTTCAACAAGCAGATCGTTTGCCTTTAGATGGAAATTATCCGTCATCGTACTGGCAACCATCACAGAATTTAACCGATACCGTGATGTTAGGGTTCGATGAATCCATTACAACGATTGCGCTCGGTCTATATAATCCAGACGACGACAGTCGTGTTCCTGTAACCGACAGAAACATCCAATCCGATCATATTGCGATCCAAACCGAGGATAAATCATCATGCGCGGCATAACCCCTATCAAACGCCGTGATCTCGTTGTGTTATGTATCATTTTGCTGATTGCAGGCTGGATGCGTTTAGGTCGTAGCGACATTGTCGAATATTTTCATGATGACGCAATGTTATCCACCCTCGCACTAGAAATGGCGAATGGTGAAAACTTCCCCCTAACCGGTATCTTATCATCAACAGGTATTCCGAATCCTCCTACCAGTGTCTATGTGATGGCAATCCCATTTAGCCTTTCATCTGACCCCAATTTTGCCATTCACTTTGTTATGCTCCTGAATGTCGTTGGAGTTGGCATTTTATGGATGATTGCACATCGTTATTTTGGGCGACAAGTTGGCATCTTTGTATCGTTAGCCTATGCTATTAATCCGTGGGCGGTGCTATTTAGTCGTAAAATCTGGGCACAAGACTTCCATACCCCATTTATCCTACTTGGTCTTCTGCTATTGCTCTATGGATTTTGGGAGTCGTCAGATCAGCGAGGCTGGAAACAAGCATTTGCACAACTTCTAAGCATCCCTATTTTATTGTTTGCCTTTCAAATTCATTTTGCAGCATTAGCACTTGCCCCCATCATTCTGGTTGCGTTATGGATGGGTCGTAAGCGCATCATCTGGCGCGCGATGTTAATAAGTTTCATCTTGTCGGCATGTGTTCTTGCCCCATATATCATCGGTCTGACGGAAACGCTATCGCAAGACGCTACTCGGATTTCGGATGCGGCTAATCGATCATCAGCTTCCAATGGTGTATCCTTCACCAGCGAACCGATCATTGATACGGGATATTTATCGTCAGGGGCTGGCTTAGAAACATGGGTTGCACCTGACCAGCAAGATAAGTTAAGAGAAACCTATCCCCCTTTCACACAAGCTGGGTTATTATTTTCACTATTGATGCTGGTAGGCATAGTTATCGTGTGGAAAACTTATCGACAATTCACGCTGTTGATGTTGATATGGGCGTTCCTACCTCAACTTGCCCTAATCATAAATTGGACACCCGTCTATGTCCACTATTTTATTCCATCAATCCCCGCAATGCTTCTACTCGCTGGTATTGGATTCGGCTATATCTTGCAGTTCATTGCACTAAGTCGCATCATCTCAGGGTTAGCATGGGGTCTAATCTTCGTTATATTCGGATTACAAATTATACAGTGGCACAACATTCTTGATTATGTTGAAACTCATCATATCCCCTACCCCGGTTTTACAACACCGATTCGTAATTTAAATATGATACGCGAAACTCTTAAAGATTCAGATGATGTACTGATTATTAGTCAGGGGATGTCGTGGAATTTGCATCATGAGGTGGCTGTTTGGGATACCCTATTGTGGGATGAAGTCGGTTGTGTGCGTACACTCATCGGAGATGGTTATGCTGTTTTTCCTGCACACGCATTTTCAGTTGTTATCGCACCAGATGCATCCCCAAATCCTGTGAATAATCTATACCAGACAGATAATCCAATTCACTATGAGACACGACAAGGCGATACAGGTTATACTGTTTATCAGTGGGATAGCTCACCGCAATGGACGCAAGGAGCAATCGAACCAATCAATGCAACGCTGTTCGATAATGGCGTTCAATTGACAGGATATACACACGAAAATAACACAATCACCTTAGAGTGGCGTTTACCAGCACAACACAAAGGCGCAGATTATCAATATTCGGCGCAATTATTTGGCAGTGACGGCAATCGTATCACCCAGCTCGACAAGACCTTCTGGCATGGTCGTCACTGGTGCGAAAATGATCGTTTGATAACATGGGGTATATTGCCATCAGATACAAATGCTACAACATTAAGCATCGGAATGTATCGCCTCGGAACAGGCAATGAAGACGGGCAATTCTTCAATGCCAATGTACTTGATGAACTGGGTAATCCAATTGGGCAGAGCATCGATATTCAGCTTGATTAACGCTAATCTTCTTCCGTTGCCTCTGTGCCGGATATAGAACGACCCGCTTCGGGTGTTTTGATTTCCGATGATTCATCCTCTTTTTTATCCGATTCATCAGTCATTTCAGCTGTTACCTCTGGGGTTACTTCTGCTGTAAGTTCTATTGATTGATAAGCTAAATCCCATGGAATTTCATATGTATCCAGAAAGATTTCACCCTCATCGGTTACTTGTCGGTATTCAAGGCGAGGATAAGATAGTCCATCATTCAGATACCAGCCGACAATAATTGTGTATTCCAACATATCAATGTCTTCAGGGAATTCATGATAGGTCAGATAATTTTCACCCCATCGCCAATACTTGGTCGGTAAAGACGGCGGAACATCCGACTGTTCAACGATATTACCCTCTTCATCTAACATATGAACAAACACCGTATAGTTATCATCTAATGTCGTTTCTGCTTGCCAATACAGTATCACTTCATTGCGCTCGGTATCTATAAAGAACTCTCGCAACAGAATTGCCTCATCAAAATTAGGTTGCATTTCAACCGGAATCTCAGCAAATCCCTGCGGCGTAGAATCCACTCGAACCGATACAACTGCCCCAATATCCAGCAATACAGGCTCGATCATGTCACCTTCACTATTGGTTGCTGAAATCGGTTTATGAATCTTCAAATCTTCCCATTCTACCCTCAAATCAAACGGATACCGTCCAAATGCGCCTTGGTCAATAGCAATCACATATTTGTCAGGATAGATTTTGCCAACTTCCCATTCCGATGTCCTTAAAGTTCCTGCTCCCGGATAACTAGAATATCGTCCAATTTCTTGCCCATTAACATCAACAAACGATAAGAAAATGCTGTTATCGGTTTCAGACTGTTCCAATACTTCCCAGAACAATGTAACGGTAACATCTTCACCGGGGACATAACGGCGGTCAACCTGTTCATACCCCACCAACGCGACATCACCAAATTCTGCATAGACAGGATTGGCGCGTGTTGGAAGTTCAACCACAGGTACAGGTGCAACATACTGATTAGCAATTACGGTAAAGGGTGTCAGTAATGCCACCAATCCCAAAAAGCGCATAGGCCATAACATTGCTTCATTCAAGAGGGGTTGTGGTACAGCATCACCAGCACGCACAAAATCCAAATTAGGAGGACGTAAAGAAAAGATAATCCACCAGACAAATTCTACAAAACCAACCGCAATTATCGGATTTATCACAGCAATCAACGGAAACATGACACGCCCCTGAGAGGCATCTGTCAACGTACTCCAGTACAAAACACCTAACCATACTAATATCACAGCACTGATTAGCACCATGAGATTGGTTAATTCGTAGCGTGCATAAGCAAAATCGCTAATTGCCAACAATTGTAATACCAGAAAAACGATACCCATTAAACTAAAGAAGCTCATCAAATCTGCCAACATATAAAATATTGGCGAAATCTGAATATTCATAGCACCAAACAAGCCCCAGTAAGACATCCGAAATTGTTGATATTCGGTTAATAGCGTCAATGGGCTAAATGTTATACCACGCGGCCCTGCAATATTTGCCATCGTCATCATACCGAATGGTTCACTATACAATTGAACGTTTCGGACATACCACCAACCAGCAAACAACGCGAAGAAAATGACTGTCGTAAAGAAATAAAACATCACACCTTGGCGATCATGAGTCTTACGGTAATTGAAATATCCAACCCCAAGCACCACAGGTACAAGCACAATCGAAGTCAATTTTGTTACACAGGTCAGCGCAAGAAATAGCGCGATTATGACAGAATACCGAACATTAAAACCATCTCGCAAAGACCGTAATAACAACAGGACAATCACACTATTTAGTGCCATCGCCAATACATCATTGTTCACAGATGCACTCACAAAGATAAACATCGGATTCAAACCAGTGAGTGCCGCGCCAATAAACGCCGCTGTAGGACGTTGAGGCGCAATATATTTACCGATTTCATATATGGCGACAATCGTCACGATACCCAATGCCAAACCAATAGCGCGAATAACAATGATCGTTAGCCCCGTACCTTCAAACATCGGGAGTGATTCATCACGCAAAACAATGTTCTTATTACCAAACGCATCAGGATGATTAGCAGTAACATGTGGATTTAAAGTGCGATAGTCATCAACATCATCAATAGAAAATGGTGACGTAAGCACAGACATCAGCGCATAATACAATGGTGGTTGACTACCATGCTGTTGATAAATCGTATCCGTGCCATCAAATTGTTGTATCGGCAACTCGCCGGTCTCACGAATATATTGCACCACACCAAAATGCCACAGCTCGTCATTTGCCTCGAATATAGGCGTAGACACGGTATAAGCAACCCCAAATATCACATAGAACAAGAGAATCCACTGAATGGGAGAAAGGGGAATGTTGATGGAATTGAGCCAACCCAAAGCCCGAATCATCTGTTTGAGTAGCCATTCCACACCTAGCATTAAACGGTCAAAAAGAGGTAAAAATCGTTGAGAGAATTGTACGATACGTTCCTGCATAGACAAAGTATACTCCCATTGTGTATAGTCCATTCCCCCAAATTTTGAGGGTTAACAACACTTCTAGTATAGTCGTTATTGGCGCGTATGGATACTCTATTATGAGACTGTTTGATTTAAAAGGGCTTAACAAAGTTCGATGTTATTTTACAAAGTCTTTTGGAGAAGATTCGAGCAGGATTCTTAACAACCCTGCTCATTGATACAGTGATTAATCACCTGCTTGAGAGAACATCTCTTTGGCATTTTCAACATAGCTCAAGGATTGGTGACGGAAATAGGTATTATAGAGTTCTGCATAGTGTCCGTTGGCTTCCATGAGATGGTCATGGTCGCCTTCTTCGCTGATTTCGCCGTTGTCGATCACGATAATCCGATCTGCACTCCGCACCGTACTCAGGCGATGAGCAATCAAAATCGATGTTGAGCGTGACAAAATGAGGTCGATTGCCTCTTGTATTTGGGTTTCTGTAAAAGGGTCAATACTGGCTGTGGCTTCATCCAATATAAAAATCGACGGTTTTTGTATCAACACGCGCAACAAACTTACCAATTGTCGCTGTCCCATACTCAGCCGTGCCCCACGTTCTCCCACATCCGTATGGAGTCCTTCTGGCAATGTTTCTAGCCATTCCCCATTCCCGATGCTCATCGCAATTTCCATAATTTCGTCTTCGGGAGCATCAGGTCGCGAGTAACGGATATTCTCTAGCACTGTGCCACTAAACAAAAATGGTTGCTGAGGTACGATCCCCAATCGCGAGCGATACGACTGAACATTAAACGAACGAATATCTTCCCCATCAATCAATATCTCACCCTGCTGGAATTCGTAGAAGCGTGTAATCAGCTTAGCTATAGTACTCTTACCTGCTCCAGTATGCCCAACAAAAGCAATACTTTCTCCCGGTTTAATATCAAGATTGAATTTCTTCAAAATTGGTTGATCGGCAATATATTCAAATGTCACGTCTTTAAACTCAATACGTCCTGATAGCTTGGTGATTTTTTTATCACCATTCTGATTGATGGTGTTATCTGCATCAATTAGGGCAAAGATGCGTTCCGCCGCACTCAAACCTTGTTGGAATTGACTCCAAAATGAGGATAAATTCATAAACGGGAACCAGAAGCGATCAACCCCTTGAATGAATAAATACCATACACCTGCTGTGATTGTACTTGCAAAGACTAAATTCGCACCCACCCAAACAATTACGGCTATCGCAAATGATGACATGACATTTAATGCGGGGAAAATCATCGCAATCACAAACCCTTTACGCAAGTTGATTTGATAGCTCTGATTATTAACCGCCGCAAATTCACCATAGATCATCTCTTCTTGACGAAAATTCTTCGCGACACTAATGCCTGTTACACTCTCTTGAATGTTATCATTTACGACAGCCATTGCCCTCGACCCTTGTCGTGTCACAATTCGTGCCAAATAGCGGAAGAATAACGCAACCCCAATCACCAATGGCATCGTCAATAGTAGAATAACAGTCAACTCAATAGAATAACTCACCAAGGCAATCAGCAAGATCATCACGGATAAAAATTGAGATACGACATCACTACCAAGTAGCATCACGTCGCCAAATTCTTGGGTGTCACTTGTGATACGGCTCACAATTTTTCCGGTCTTATGGACATCATAAAACGCAAGATCGCGATCGACAGCTGCTTCAAACGAATCTTTACGCATTTCAGCAACAATCTTACCAATCACTTCTACGGTAAACCGACGACGCATATAATTTGCAACGTATTCACTGACAGCCACTACAACAAGCACCGTAAATAAGAAGGTTAATACATCGCTATTGCCATCCACCATGGCATCAATCGCCGCGCCGATCAAAACAGGGCGCGCTGATGTCACAATCCCAACAATTATAAATCCGATGATACCCAGATAAACTTGACGCATGTGTGTGGAAAGATAATCGCCAATGCGCTTAAACAAGTGTTTGTCAGTATATTGTCTATCATAACTATCACCATCAAGTCCACGAAATAATGCAGCCATATTAATCTCCCGTCACTGATTGTATAGAAGCATTGTCTGAAGTTTGATCATCTGTGGTAGGATCATCATAGCGTGCAAAAATCCGGCGATACGATTCTGATGATTGAAGCAGGTCATCATGTGCCCCCTGTGCGACAACACGCCCCTTACGCAATACAACAATATGGTCTGCCCAACGAATCTGTGACAAACGATGCGTAATTAGAATCGTTGTTCGTCCTTTTGTTGCCGACCAAATTGCGCGTTGAATCTTATCTTCTGTTGCACTATCTATTGCGCTTGTACTATCATCCAAAATCAGAATCGGTGGGTTCGTTTCAAAAGCACGCGCCAATGCCAACCGTTGCCGTTGTCCACCACTCAAAGTTACACCACGCTGACCAATCACGGTTTCATAACCTTCGGGGAATGTCATGATGAATTCATCAGCTTGTGCCGCCTTTGCTGATTTAATGATAGACTCCATATCAATATCATCTTTACCAAATGCGATATTTTCCGCAATTGTCCGACTAAACAAGAAGATATCTTGCTCAATGATGCTAATCTGTGAACGTAACGATTGTAAATTCCAATCCTGTACGGCGACACCATCAACCAGTACCTGTCCTTCTGTTGCATCATAAATTCGATTGACCAATTTCGTAATCGTACTTTTACCTGACCCCGTTTGACCGACGATCGCAACCGTCTGCCCTGCTTTTACGCTAAAGGAAATATCGGTTAAAACATCATCCCCTACGCCATAGGAGAAATTCACATTCTCAAACGTGATATCTCCCTTAACCACACCCTCATGACCTGCTTTATTTTGATCAAGGTCTGTTTCTGCATTAATCACTTCTAGGATACGATCAGCACTTGCATAACCTGACGCCAGACGTGATGATGAAAAGAGAGAGATAAACACAGGGAATCCAAATAAATAAATCAATCCAACAAATGCAATCACCTGACCTTCGGTAATCTCACCAGCATTAAACAATATCGTACTATGAATAATTGCTCCAACAAATGCCAACCCAAGCAACATCGTGGAAAAATAACGCGCTTCAAATTCACCTTGTTCAATAAACTTATCCCGAACACGATTAGCAAGACTATTAAATAGCGCAACTTCATTTTCTTCTTGTGCCGCACCTTTGACAACTTGTAAGCCGTCAAGTGATTCTGCAAGACGGGCATTCATATGACCAAAGCTAGCCCGTACATCTTGGGCAATTGGATGTAATTTACGAATGAAATAAACTTGTACGATGACATGAGTGACAACAAAAATCACTGGAACAAAAATCAGTTGCGGATGAATTGAGGGTGCAAACACCACCGGCATGACCAAAAACATTCCAGCCCCAATCAATAAATTTACGCCGGGGTTCATCATGAAGTTCATCTCACGCACATCATTGGTCACACGCGCCATGATTTCGCCGACGGGCTGCAAATCGTGATAACTCATGCTCTTTCCAAGCAAGCTGGAATATAACTCGTCACGAACATCACGCTCAAACCGTTGGGCAAACACCTCTGCTGAAAAATTCCGCATAAATTGTAATACAGACCGCACCAACTGGGATGCAATAATCAATAGCACCACATTAAAAACAGTGTTGAGGGATTCTTCATCTGCTTGACGAATCGCATCAAACGCATCCCCAATTAAGGCTGGTACAACCCCTGCCAAAAACGCATTACTAAATGCACCTACTATAAGCACAATTGCGGCAACTGGATGCCGTGCAATATGTGACAAAATAAACCGAAACGCATTAGAATGATTGGTATTAATCGGTGATTGGACTATGAACTCTGATGCCATACATGCTCCCTGAAACTTTGATGTGCATTGTAAATTTAGTTTAAACGACGAAGATAGTTTTAGAAATAGAGGATTCTCAGTTTGTCAGGTAAGATGACTTTATTCAGTTATCATGATTGAAATTGGCAAAACACCAATTGTATCATTATCAACAACCGCTTCACCTGTGACCCGTAAACGCTCAATCGAAGAAGTATCAGGATTATAGCGATACATTAACACCCAAATGACAACCTCACCCGTCGGCAAATTATCAGGTAGGCGCACAGCACGATGATCCCAAACGGGATAACCGGATTGCCAGCTTGTAGTCGGTGCAAAACCTACTTGTGGCATCGAATCCTGACCCTGTACGACAATTTCTCCCGTCTCAGCACTGGAAATAAACCATGCAACAGTATAGTCATACTCTAACGGGGTGTCTGTTTGCCACAACAATGATAACTCGACGGCTTGTCCCCCCTCATATCTTACGCCGTTGGGTAGTTGAAATCCAAGTAGGTGAATGTTATCCCCATATTTTAAATCTGTGGGGTGTTCAGCAAAAAATGTAGAAAACGGGTTTGGTGCGGGGCTTCGGGTACTATATTCCAACAAACGAACAGTTTCGTCAGGATGTTCGAGTTCAATTTCTTGTAATGGATAATAATAAAGCGCCATATATCGCTCAAACGGGCGAAAACTCCAGCTCATGAAGGGGCTTGTATTTGCCAAATACCAGAAACGATCATGGGAATTTGCAATATGATGCAGTGCCCGAACACTCGATAAGGGCAACCAATCATTTGGATTATTGGATACGACATCAGCGGGCTGTTTTTCACTTGCAGGTTCTGCTAATTCAGGTTGTAAGATAATTGGACGTGGTCCAGCTTGATCGAGGTGATTAATGATAAAGCGTTCATAAAAATTATTCGGTAAAATCAGAATATCATCAGGGTTAGAATGGGTTGTGACATAAGCAAGCATCTCATGTAGAGCCAGTTTATGAGATTGGACAACGGGGTCTTTATCATACACCGCGCGGATATTCAGAACGACTAATCCACTCCAAGCAACGACAAAAATTGGGGCAAGCATCATTACTCGGCTTTTGGACTGTCGAATAACCCAGAGCAATGCGCCTAGAATAACCGTTGTCAAGATACCAAACTGAATCCCCCAACTCTGGACACCTGTCCGCACCCACAGAAAATCAATTCCTAAATCAGCCCAACGTTGAGGCAAGACGACCCATCGGAAATAATTGAGGTGCGTCAAGCCGGGTTCCCACTCCGTTAAACCATTCGATTCTAGAGGCAATGAATTTTCATATTGATACCACATCAGGGAAACACCACTAAATTGTATCCATACCCCATAGGCGAAAAGAAGTATCCACACGAAACCCAACAACTTATGGCGACGACGAATAATCTTATCCAAAACAGGCGCAGTAGCGATCATCAATACGGGGATAATCGGCACAATAAAACGTGGAGGCCAACTCTGTCCGCCAAACCAATCCGAACCTGTTACCAGTGCATGACCTAGTGTATAGCCTACAAATGCCAACCATATCATCCATACAATACGGTGCTGATTTCGCCTCAATAATAAGATGCAACCGATGACAGACATCAATAATATGGGGGATGTTCCCCATAAACTTCCACCGGGGCTTAAAATATAGATTCGCAATATATAACCGACTGTTTCAGGCAACGCATAAATACTCGACACGAATCTATTAATTAGGTCGGCAGTTGGGTCAAATAACATAACAAGTGACAAACCAACTACTTGCAATATCAAAACCCAGATTGACAATTGTCGTAATCTTTTATGATGCGCAAAATCAAGATATGGCGCAACAAAAAACAAAATCGAAGGGACTATCATCACAGCAGAAAATTTTGTCAGAAACGCCAGCTGAAACATCCCAACAGCCCAAACAAAGCTGAATAGTCGTAAGAGCCAACCACGTTGATAACACCACTGGATACCCAATAGAGACATCAATATAAAGAACGAAACAAGCGGCTCACGAAAGAATGTTTGGCTATACACCCACATATTTGTCGCAAATCCAGCCGTGAGTGATACCCCCACAGCCACCCAATCATCATAATCTAGCGCGCGGATAATCAGATAGAGTAAGCCAACATTTAGCGCAGTCACAATAACATTAAACAACCAAACAGTATGAATGTTACCCATACGCGGGATAAATTCTGCAAGCTGTAG
>Ga0070729_10003015_pt1 | contig 20400 bp, 16 predicted proteins | sample tdDd472_FD_66725 | JGI IMG/M metagenome (GOLD analysis project Ga0070729, IMG submission 66725) | Marine sediment microbial communities from the Atlantic coast under amendment with organic carbon and nitrate - tdDd47.2 | ecosystem: Environmental > Aquatic > Marine > Coastal > Sediment | place... | reverse complement strand
AGTGGTTTTGGTAAGCGGGGTCAACATCAGGGCGTGCTGCCCCTTCAAAAGCTTCTACTGTATCCGTGACATTAACGTTACCGTCCTCGTCATATAGTAGCCAGTTGTCATCATTGTAGAGATCAGCTAAACCCACAACAAATTCACCGTCTACATCGTATACGTCATTGCCATCAAACCAAATACCGCCATCATCTGCTGTATCCAAAATTGTCTCAGGACAAAATGGTCCTACCTCATAGTCTGCTGGATACCCTGCAATCGTAATCTCATAACAAGTGGTTTCCGTCCCATCAGAAAGGGTGCAGTCTACAATAGTAGCTTCTTCTGCTAAAGCACCTTCATAGAACAAGCTTATATCAATTCCATCTGTATCGTGATCATCATGGGCATAGACAACCAGGTTAACACCTAGAGTCATCACTGCTATGATTGCGATTAGAATATTTCTTTTCATACTTACCTCCGTTTGCGTTTTCACTGTGACTATCTTCACTAAAGAATGTGCAGAAACTATGCAGATTTGGTGCAGAATGTAGAGATTGAGCTTCTCCATATCTGGTGGCACTTAGTCACCAGACATTCCAAGGGCATTCTGTAGTTCTTCAACGGTGATGCCAAGTTCTTCCGCTGCCACTTCAAAGTTCGGTGGTTGACCCAATGCGTCTTGCAATTCTTGTTCAGTGATGCCGAGTTCCTCTGCCGCCAGTGCAAAATCAGGTCGATTCGGCCCCTGTCCGCCAGCTCCAATACCTGCTGTTGCGGTTGTTGTGAAGTTATTGGATGCGACGACTCCAACGAGGCAAGCTGGCAAATTCGGAAATTCGAGGGTTGCGTGATAATGATACTCAACATCTTCATTATCGATTGTTGATCCGACATGTCCATTACATTCATCTAAATCTTCAGCAAGATGACCGTCTGATTCTGCGCTACCATAGATTGCATATCCATCAAAAGCGTAGCCAAATAATGCATTTGCTGATTGTTCTAGATGGCAATGGACATCTTCAACACCTTCATGGTCTAAGCTAGAGTCAATGTCGCTTGCTGTAGCGTGCCAATGATACCAACCACCGGGATCAACATGTCCACCGCAGGTATCTAAAGCAGGTAAGTTGCCGGTATCCAAAACAGAAGGCGCATCAGCAAAGATTGGAACACCATCAATTCCAACACCCACTTGTGCTACAGTGCCTAAATCTGTTGGTGCATCTGCCATTACGGGTTCTGCTGGAATAAGTGCTGTCATAGTGACTTCCTCATCAGGTGTTTGTGCCAGACAACTACTTCCGCCTGTGTTACCACCATCGTTATCGCCACCGTCACCACCCGGTGCGCCACCGCCAACTTGCGTTACAATGCTGATATTGCCATCATCATCGTAAAAAACGTAACCTTGCTCGGCTACCATCTCAAAGAAGTCTCTATCCAGAGTATATACGCCAGCGTTTTCGCCATCCCAGTCCCAAACACCGCCGACATCGTCAAGTGTTTCGGGGCAGAATGGTCCTATCTCAAATACAGGAACTGCAATCCCTTCTATTTGATAGCAGGTACTTTCTGTACCATCCGCTAAGGTACAGTCAACTTCTGTAACAGTCACACCCTCATCAAATTCTTCGATTGCCGTATGGTCATCTTGGGCAAGGCTAACTACACTCATAGCAAAGAGTATGACCAACACCGTACTAATTTTGAAAATTTGTTTCATAGTTTTCTCCTATATATATCGAACATCGCTTATTTCTTGTTCTATCAGGTAATTCTCGGCAATCTCTAACTAGGCTTATTGTCCAGGAGCACCGCCGAGTGCGTCCTGTAAGTCTTCTACAGTGATACCCAGTTCTTCGGCTGCTGTTTCGAAGTTCGGTGGTTGACCCAGTGCATCTTGTAGTGCTTGCTCTGTCACACCTAGTTGTTCGGCTGCGGCAGAAAAATCGGGTTGATTTTGTCCTTGTCCGCCCCGTTCTTGCCCACCTTCTGTGCTTTCGGTTTCATTGGCTGAACCAATGCCTGAGTCTGCGGTAGTTACAAAGTTATCTTCTGCGACGACTCCAACAAGGCAATTCGGTAAGTTTGGGAAATCAAGCGTGGAATGATAATGATATTCGCCGTCTTCATTATCTGGAGTCGGTCCAACATGCCCATTACATTCATCTAAATCTTCGGCAAGGCTACCATCGGGTTCAGCACTCCCATAGATTGGATAGCCATCATAGGCATATGCAAACAAAGCACTCGCCGATTGCTCAAGATGACAATGTGCCTCTTCTAAACCTTCATATTCAAAGCTAGAGTCAATATCACCTGCTGTTGCGTGCCAATGATACCAACCCCCCGGATCCATGTGTCCACCACACTCATCAAGCGCAGGCATATTTCCTGTTGTAAAAAAAGACGGTGCATCCGCAAATATCGGAACACCATCAATGCCAATACCCACCTGTGCGACATTACCCAAATTGGTTGGGGTATCTGCTAAGACAGGTTCTATTGGAATAAGCGCAGTGATAATGACTTCTTCATGGACTGTATGTAGTACACAGCTATGCGTATCACCAATGTCACCGGGTGCTGGTGGAGGATCATCTACAGCAATGTTGATATTGCCTTCGTCATCAAAAAATGTATACCCCTGCTCGTCTAGCATCATGAAGAACTCACGATTCATGAGATAAAGTCCGGGATTCTCGCCATCCCACTCCCAAATACCATCAGTATCATCAAGTGTTTCTGGACAGAAGGGACCAATCTCAAAAACGGGAATGGAGGTACTTTCAGTTTGATAGCATGTGGTTTCAGTGCCATCAGTCAACGTACAGTCAACTTCAGTTACCGTCACGCCGTCACTAAAATCTTCAATTGCATCGTGGTCATCATGGGCATGGACAACTAGGTTAATACACACGGTCATTACTGCTATCACAGCAACAAAAACAGTTCTTTTCATACGTCTCTCCATTGGTTAATGTTTCCATCGTGCTTATTCTCGTCAAAGAATGTGCAGAACTTGTGCAGATGGTGTGCAGAATATGCAGATTTAAACTACTCTCTTTTATGCTCCAGAAATCACATCAGGTGCATGGTGAATACTCCGATCTTCAACATGTAGTGAAACCGAGTTTAAACTCATGTCCCTGATCAGTTCTGACTTTGCTCACACAAAACTGAATTAGGATTCCATAAAAAGAAGATAGATTGCTGATATTAAGCAAATCTAATTTGAGCATTCAAGAAATGTGCATATAAGCTTTATTCTGGTTGGTGTTTAAGTCCGAATATTAGACTAGAAGGTGGAAGCCTATGAACTAACTTGTCTCTATGCTGGTAATACCCTAAAATAATGAGAGGTATTGTTTTTAAATGGGGCGATCTCCCCCAAACTTGGTAGATATGAAGTAATCAGGAGAAAGCCAATTGTAACCTGACCCCGTTTGAGATTGATGAACAGCTTATGGTAAGGACTATATACCGAACCTAATTGTTCTCTTTAACGTATTGAGGATTCTCAAATGGCTAATATTTAACTGAAGCTTTAGCAAATACTTCTTTGAAAATCGAAAATTCGTCTGGCTCGGGAAAATGACAACAAACAATTGGCAACTACTTTGGCAAGAATCCCAGACAAATCCCCACAAACGTGTTGTTATCGCGCTATTGTTGTTTAATGGCTTAAGCATAGTACAAATCGAAAATTTATCTGACGCAGTAATTGACATTTCAGGTGGCTGGATTACTACTCATAATAATGAAACATTTCCACTTGTTTCATATTCTATGGATGCTCTCATATCATTATCTGATACAGGTCAACAACTAGTTTCGAGTGAATTAAATCAAGCCATTGAGGATTTGAGACCATTAGAATCAGAGGCACAGCGTCGGCTTGCTGGGGCAATCTGGATTATGGATAAAGACCTCAAGCAAACGATAGAATTCACAGGTAATAACGAAACACCCATTCTTCCCTTACGCTATGTGTTCCCATTTTCGATTGCGACACAACTCCAAGCAGGCGAACAATCAGACACTGCAATCCATGCCCGCGATACCCTCCAAAATGCATCAGATTGGTTGTTTGAACAATCACTCTCGGCAGATATATCGTTCGTTGAGCGAATCATTCGATTATTGCAAAAAGGTAATCTCGTTTTTATGGTCGTGAGTACAGGGGTAAATGGGTTAAACCTCATCCATAATGTGCTAATGGGTCGTTTATTATCGCCAGCAGATTATAGTCAATTGACATTTATTATCACTTTACAATTGTTGATTGGTCTTTTACCAACTATTTTGCAAACGATTGTTGCTAGATTTACTGCTCGCTACCATGCACAAGATGATCCCTCACTGATGGATGCCATACGCCAGCGGATGGGACGTATCGGATGGATAGCTGGAATATTGATAGGTGTTGTGTTATTGGTGCTCTCGCCGTTGATGGTAACAATATTTCAACTGAATTCGATTGGCTTATTGCTCCCTGTAATTATCTTTGTTCCATTTTTTGTGCGAATGGGTGTTGATCGAGGCTTATTGCAGGGGATCGAAGGTTATTTTTGGCTCAGTAGTGCGTATTTATCTGAAGCCGTTATCCGCTTGGGTGTTGGTGTATTGTTGTGCTACGTGCTATTAAGTGTTGGCAGAAGCCTTGATGGAGCAATTTGGGGGCTGGCACAGTCGATGATTGTGACATGGTTTATCAGCTGGTTAGCAATTCGTCATTTCATAAACCATAAGAAAATATCCGAAGCAAAACAAGTTAACGATCAGCAACAAGAATGGATTCACCTCGGATGGATAACGGGGCTTGCCTTGATCGGACAAATGATGATTACCAATAGTGATTTTCTTCTGGTGAAAAATTTCTTCTCACCAGAGGATGCAGGTTTATACGCGGCAGTTAGTGTGTTGGGTCGTATCGTATATTTTGGTGCGCTGCCATTGACGATTGTGCTTGTACCATTGATCGCCCGCAGGCAAGCCCTCAATATACCAACCCGTCCGATTCTGGTCTTGCTCGTTGGTGGGGGAATTGGTGTTTGTAGTTTATTAATTTTGATTGCTCTGATTTTTGCGCCGAATGTGTTAGGCTTATTATATGGTGATGTCTACGTAGGCGCAGCAGATTTACTTGCACCATATGCACTAGCTGCATCGTTATATACATTGACCAACCTCGTCATTACGTATCAACTTGCATTAGGACGTGGTGGTGAAACATGGTTACCAATTATTGCAGGTGTTGCACAAATTGTACTGGTAGTCTTATTTCATGATTCATTGATACAGGTCATTACCATTCAGATTGTACTAATGAGTGTTTTATTTGTCGTCGTGTTATGGCGCGTATTACGACACACCTCATCATTGGCTATCCCTTCGGATACGATACAAGAGTCGGTAAATTAACCTATGGATACTCAACTTGATAAATGGTTTGTTCGGTATCGTTGGCTTATTATTGCAATGGTCATCACCTTGATATTTCATGGGGCGCTATTGCTATCAGGCACATACCAGCGGACATATGATGCTTATGTTCATATCTTTTTTGCCGATCATTATGCCCGTTCGTGGTGGAATCCATGGGAGCCCCGTTGGTATACAGGCTTTACCATGGTGAGTTATCCTCCACTTACCCACCAACTGACAGCACTTATCTCTAAATTCGCGAGTTTACCAACGGGCTTTATGACGGTAATGCTTGTATCAACGCTGACCTCTACCTTAGGTATTTATCGCTTTAGTCGCTTATGGGTCGGTGAACGTCCAGCAATGTACGCTGCATTACTGGCATCAGTCAGTAGTAGCATCGCCGAAACCGTTCATGTATTTGGACAGTTACCGACAATGTTTGTGATTGGGGTGATGCTCAATGCCTTACCTTTTGTTTGGCGATGGGTGGACGACGCCGATACAATTTCCCTATTTCGGGGATGGGCATTATTAATGGTTGCGGCAGCGGGCCACCATGTCACAACATTATTTGGGATGGTCTTTTTTAGCGGTCCAATTTTAGCAACAATCTTATTACAAAAGTTCCGAACTCCACACCCAAACGAAGACCATTATGAAGGTGAAAAACTTAGCTTAAAGCAAATTCGACATCTAATAAAACAGCGTATCATACGTACGGCCCCATCGTTCTTCCGTTGTGGTGTTTTTGGTGTGGGGTTAATTTTAATCTTAGTTATCACCGTGTTGCCATATTGGTTATGGAGTAAAAGTGACCCGATTACACAGATTACGATTCCACATGCAAGTCGTGATAGTTTTATTGAAAATGCACCTGCTGGATTGATGTTCTTCTTTATCCCGTGGGGTGTTTTGCTGGTCATCTTACCCTATGCATTTTATAAGGGATTTGGCACATCCAACTGGATACTTGCGTCGTCGCTAGCCCTTATGTCCTTACTGGGTACGGGTGGAACAACCCCTATTCCTGCGATGTTATTAAAAGGCGCGTTTTATATCCTGACGCTTGATCGTTTTACATTCTGGGCAACAATTGTCATCTTACCGTTTGCAGGTTTGTTTTTTGAAAGTCTCATCCATGGGCGATTAGGGCAATGGATTATTGCACATTTTGGTAATGTGTGGCGCATTGGGCTACTCAGCGGATTAATTATTGCGTTCATTACGGTGGCTGTCTTTACCGCTAATCTAACCCAGTATCGCAAATTCCAACCTGCATCTGTCAATATGACACCAATTGTTGAATTTTTGGCTAAAGATAATCATGATCGCTGGCGATACCTAACACTAGGATTTGGCGACCAGATCGCATGGTTGAGTGCCCAAACAACGGCTCTAAATATTGAAGGGAATTATCACAGCGCACGTCGTTTACCAGAACTTACAAGCACACCAATAGAACGCCTAGATGGCGCAAAATATACAAGCATTCCGGGCTTGGGGAGCTTACAAGCCTTTTTGACTAACCCGCAAAAGTATAATCTCAAATATGTTTTTGTTAATGATGACTTCTACGAACCGTTACTGTTCTTTGCAGGGTGGCATAATCTAGGGAAATTAGAAAATGATGTACAAGTCTGGGAACGCGCTGATGTTTCCCCCTTACCTGCTTCGATTCCTGTACAAGTTTATCCTGCATGGCAACGATGGATGTGGGGGGCACTCCCGGTTGGTAGCTTATTTGTGTCCTTAGTGGTTTTCGTCTTCACAGGTATCATCATACCCAAATTCAACTTACATCTAAACCGTATCCCAATTATCCGATGGATTATGAATCGGTGGTTGATTCGCTTCTGGTTAATAGATGATGATAGCCGTGAACCACAGCCTGCAAGCGAAGATTGGCAATTATGGAAGAATATTACTCGGCGTATCGTCCCCGAAATTCGATTAGTACCGTTACCCAGACGGGCTATCTATGGCATTTTGTTAATTGTCGTTATCAGTTCTGGGATGGTATTAGCTTTTCGGCAACTACGTCAAGCAACCGTATCTCCCGAAGCGATCGTCCTCAATTATTATGATGCACTCGATTTTAAGCAATTTACCAACAGTTATACTTATTTGTATACCGACCTGACACAAGCAGAATATCTGCGTTGGTTATCCTTGCAAGGTGGGATCCTAGCATCATTTGCCAAGTTGGAAAATTTATTTATTGATGTTACCCCCAATGACGATGACAGTCTAACCGCCAATGTCACCGCCGAGTGGTTGACTGCCTTGGGCACTTATCCGATTGATGAGACATGGCAACTGGTACAACACGAAGGCAATTGGCGATTGATGCTGGATGTTGATCCACCCCCACCACCCCGCGAGACAATTATTACAAGATCAAATGTCGAATTATTTATTGACCTACCATTAAGCACATTAGATGATACAGCACTCAATCGTGGCGTACTCGATAGAGCCTTGTTAAGTGTAAGTCCTGTAAAAATAGTGTATGTTGAAGATGTCCCGATTGGATTTGCACCTGAGCCATATGACGAAGGGCGTATTGAAGGGCGGTTCACAGGTTTAATTAGTGTTGTCGGCGCGGTCACTAATCATTCATCTAGTCCAGCCCATGTAACGATTACTGCAACGCTTCGCAATAAAGAAGGTGTCCGTATTGCAGAAACAAATGTTATGGATATGATGCTTCATCAGTTGTGGTCACAAGAAACAACACCTTTCAGGGTCGATTTTGCTGGCGCGGATGCCGTCAATATTCTTGATATTACAGATATAGCATCTGTCGATTTGATTGTACGTGGCCTCCCTACCTCCCATAATCTAGATCGTCCACTGACCGTTTTAGATTCGCATACCCTCTATAATGCAGGTCTCAAGATGATGGATATTCCCCGTATTTTAATCACTACAAGTGATAAAAACGGTGAGGTCACATGGGTTGAAGGCATTTACTTAAGGCAGGCGATTGCCCCTGGTAAAACGCTGGAATTTGAATTGCCCGAACCACCTGAAATCGTCAACCTCGATTTGCCGATCACCATTACAGGGCCACGGTTGCTTGATTGGCAAGATACTGTCCCAGAAATCCTAGTCTACGGGTACAGTCGATGAAACGCCTACTCTTATTGTTTGCATTCATGCTTGCCGCGATATTCGGAATCTTGTATGTACTTTCGGGTTCAGAGTCCGATTCCGAAGGCATTATTCTGGAAAGCAAGGAAACTATTTATGCGGGCGATGAATGGTTATTATCTCTGACAATTGATGATGCAAGTGCAGGTGATACCGTTGACGTGACTTTACTCAATGGATTGCAAACCTTCAATGAATCTTTGGTACTGGGAACGGGTGGGGTTGCAGTCTGGAAGATTCCGGAAGGACAAATAATACAAGCAGGTGAAAGCCTAATCATTGTACAATTTAATGATAAGGTTGTTAAAAGATCACTTACGATACAAGCGGGTAAGCCAACTGAAGGTGTATTATTTACAAGTGTAAATGCTCTACCTGCCTATGGTGAAGGATCAGCAACTGTGATGTTTTTGGCACAAGATGAATGGGGGAATATCCCCTCTGTATCCCGACCATTATATTTAAATATACGCTACCCCGATGGGAGTCCACCTCAAAAAGAAGTCCTTACCTATCATGATGGAATAGGGCGATTTTATCTCAATAGTCAAGGGCAGTCAGGTCGCATTCGTTTGGCAGTTGATCAAGGTTTAATTTCGACAGATTTAGAATTAACACAAACGGCTGGAGCTCCAAATCGTATCAATTTAGCAATCACTCCAGACTGCGTATTAAATGATGGACGCGATGTAATAACCTTAAAAGCCGATGTAAGCGACCAAAATCAGTATCCAGTTGCCAATGGAACATTTGTGACGTTTCTCTGGTCAGGTGGACTAGGTTATGGGCGGACAAATGACGGAACAGCAACCTTAACCATACCGGCACCTAATGAAATCGGATATAGATTATACCGAGCCTCCACAGGTAGTGTACTGTCTAAATCCGTATCTATACAGGTTACTGGAGATAGTTGTTCATGAGCCGTAAAGCGCGGATTAAGTTTGGAATATTTTTAGTCGGATTAGCGATGATGCTGGTGGCAGGGGCAGTTGGTTTTGCATCGTTATCGAGCTTTATCGCATATTTCCAACAGGGCGCAGACCCGGCATCAATTTTTCGTGGACATACCCTAATCATTCCGCAAACTGACCAAGCCCGTTGGTTACCTAGCCGTGAATTAGATGGTATAGAGCCCAAACAAAGTGAACGTGAAGCAATAATAACTGCTTATTGGCAAGCGTGGCTATCTTTAGAACGTGCTTATTTGACAGGTAACATAGATGATCTTAAAACATATTGGGCAGGATCAGCATATGATTTTGCAGTTTCAAGTGTTTCACTTGATACGCTAAAAGACTTTGCAACGATGGATCACAAATTGGAACTCACTTTTTACAGTGATGATGGTAGCGTCATCGCACTACAAGATAGCTTATTCTCCATAACACAAACCATCCATCAAACAGATATAACAGCAAGAGTTTCAGCAACAGTAGTGATGACACTTGATCAGGGTTTCTGGCGTATTCGCCAAATCACAATGTCATTTTAGTGACATTACTCCTATCATAATATAATATTAATCATTTTTAAATCCGATTCTCTTTCTTAAGGTTGCGTATACTTTTTTAATGCTACTATACATATAACGAATGCAATAATTTGGGGCATGGAAAAAGATAATGAATCAGAAAACGGGAAAAGCTGATATTCATATTCATATTATCTTCTCTGATAGATTGATGTCCCCAGAAGCATTAGTTAAATTTGTTCTGTTTGAGACTAATCTAAATGTTATCGCTGTCACAGATCGTGATACTATTGCCAGTGCACATATTACACAAGCCTATGTTGACGACTTCAAAAGCACTTTCCAACCACTAGACATTATTGTTGGTATAAAAGTCACATCCGCAGATGGTGATATTCTCGCACTATTTATAAAAGATGATATTCCATCGGGCTTATCTGCCACCGAAACAGTTGATCTCATTCATCAGCAATGCGGATTAGCAATTGCCGCTCATCCCTTTTCCCCTTCACCCTTATTACTCCGCATTGATGGTATGAAAGGTGCGCAAAGATTGACTAAATCCGTGCCATATGATGGAGTTGAGGTTCGTAACGGAATGCCTACTGAATTATTCTCCAATTGGATTACCACCTATCAGAGTCAGCGTGAGGAGAATCGTACAGAAACAAATATTAGTGATGGGCATATTTATAGTCCATTTTTGATTACTCGTTTGATTTGTGACTGGTTTTCTCGTCAAATCCCTGTTTACAAACTACCTACGAACATCGCACCTGCCCCCTTATGTCAAAACCTGTAGGAAACTAGAGGAATACAATAATGCTACAACGCCCTACCTTTCGCTCAACTGGATTACCCTTAGGACTTGCTGTAATCGCGTTAATTGTCCTCAATCTTGGTTTGTATACCCGACTCGTAGCCCTACCTGAACAGGTTGTTTTTGAAATTCCATATTTTGAAGACTTCGCGACACTCACAACGAATCCCTATGATGAATTTGGAGGAGATTGGGAAATTCGCGATGAAACGCTGGTACAACTCAGCACTGATGGCTTTGATCTAACAACCTATATCCCTCTAGCATTAGCTCCTGAGCAAATTTATGTCTACGAAACAAAGATAAAGTTCTTAGGTGGCACGATGGGAGGCGGTGTATTATTTAATGCACAACAAACGACTAGCCGTCAAAAAAGCCATATGGTGCGTTTCAATGTTGATCAAGATCAACTCTGGATGATTTATGGCTATTTTGGTGATGATAGCGATTTTATAGGACAAGGTAGCATCCTATTAGCTATAACACCCGAAAACGTTGATCAACATCGTTTGAAAGTACAAGTAAATCCGGAATCGTATAACATTTATCTGGATGACGGTCTGCTAGTAGATAACATACCGCTCAATTATTTTGGTGGATCAGTTGGGCTGATTACTGCGACCTCGCAAGTTGCATTTGATGATGTGCGCATTGATGAAAATATAACACAAGCTATTCCCGCCACCCAACCGCCAATCATTATGACTGATAGTGTTTTGCAACCCACCACTGATGTATCCATCATACTAGATACCCCGTTGTTTACAGATTCGTTTGATAGCGTCGGCGGTGAGTCTTTATGGCAACCGATTAGTGGTGATTGGCTATTTAGTGATGGCAGACTTGTCCAACAGCTTACCGACGGATTTGATCTGAGCAATATTTATCAACGGGCACTCCCATATCCGATGACCTTCAAAGCGACATTTCAACATCAACAAGGCTCGGGTGCAGGTGTCCTATTTAATTTGCCTCAAACTGGCTCAAAAAATGGTGGACATATGGTGCGCTACATTGATATGGGAGACGTGATTGCATGGGGTTATTTTGATGAAAGCGGTGTCTTTAATGGACAGGGTGATATAAAAGTTGGTCAACCTGGTCAGATAAGCCATACACTCGCCATCATAGTCAATGGGCAAACCTATGACATTTATCTGGATGATACACTGTTAAGAAATGGTATCCCGATAGTGAACCCTGTATCACCCTCCTATATCGGTGTAACTGCTTCACAGAGTGCTGTTTCCTTTGAAAACGTAGACGTATTTACAGGGACTACGAATCTCACACAACCTGATATTGAAACGACCGCGAACATTAATATTGAATCTGCTACAGGTACATGGATTATTGATGGGGGTAATATTACACAGACGGATACAGATAATACAGATTATGTTGCAGGAACGGGTTTTGCAGGGGAACAATTCACAATTAGTGTAGATATTAATCTCCCGCCCGATGTACCCGATGCCGGCGCAGGACTCATATTTCATATGAATGGGCGGGATGATCGTTCACAAGGTTATATGGTTCGCTTTGGTAGCGGGGGGAGCGAAGTGTTCTGGGGTCAATTTACTGATGATGGAACATTTGCGGGTGATGGTGGAGTCCCAACAGAGATTGAACCACAAGAAAGCCAACGCTTACAACTCATCGTGAGCGAAAACACGTTTGATATTCGCATCAACAACAAAACACTCGTCGAATCGATTCCTTTACAACGTACCAATGGATGGATCGGTTTGGTAAGTTTTAGAGGTCCTGTTCAATTCTCGAACCTTAATTTGCAACTAGGTGAATAATATGCAAGCAATTCATACTCGTTTTTCACCCATAAAAGATAGTGTTCAGCAGATTGCTATACGCTTGAATCAACCTGAATATTATTGGTTGACACGTCCATTGATGGCATTCCTTATCACACGTGTAATTGTCTTCCTTGGTGCGTATCTAGCTGAAATCGCTATTCCGGGTGTCGTCAAAGATGGTTTTTATCATGTCAATCCCAATAATGTATGGTTAGATGTCTGGGCAAGATGGGATAGCGCATTTTACATCCGTATCGTCGAAGACGGGTACTGGTTTACGCTAGGACAGCAAAGTGCTGTAGCATTCTTTCCGCTTTATCCATTACTTGTCAGTTTCCTTGCACCCTTTGTTGGCACATTAGCGGCAGGTGTGATTGTTAGTAATTCGCTTTTTCTAGGGGCATTGATTTTCTTGTATAAGTTGACGGAACTCGAATTTAATGATGCCGCCGTTGCTAGTCGCACTGTATTTTATATCGCCGCCTTTCCGACTGCATTTTTCTTTACAGCAGTCTATACAGAAAGTACCTTTTTGTTCTTTACCATCAGCACGATGTATTTTTCCCGTAAGCAAATGTGGGCATGGGCTGGCTTGTTTGGGCTCTTATGTGCATCGTCACGAATCGTGGGAATCGTGATTTGGGGGGTTGTCGGGCTAGAATGGTTACAAGTACATAGCTGGACACTTGGAACAATCCATAAGCGCGAAGCATGGACGAATCTATTCAAAGCTTTAAAAACGGATTGGCTCAATCTAGGTGCAATCTGCATCATCCCATTGGGACTCATTACCTACATGGTATTTTTGAAAGTACAGTTTAACGATCCGATTGCGTTCTCAACGACTCAAAGTGCATGGGGTCGGGAAATGATAGGACCGATTGCAATTATCTGGCGTGATTTAGCGAGTTTAATGGGTGGTGATTTCTTAAAGGGCGACATCTGGTGGCATGTTATCTTGGATTTGTCAGCCTACTTTGGTGTTTTATTGATTGCGGTTGCTATCTGGAGACGCTTGGGCGCAGGATACGCCCTATATTGTATCTTGTCGATTGTCATTCCATCATTTAGCGGTACAGGGAGCTTATCACGTTATGCCTTGGTCATTTTCCCCGCTTTTATGATGTTAGGTTACTGGGGGCGTTGGCAGTGGCTTGATCGTACGGTCATAATTACATTTAGTGTATTGCTCGGCATCTTGACAACGCTATTTGTTAACTGGGTATTTGTTGCATAAGGTAGATAGGAGTAATTGATGCCATACAATAACTATGAAAAGTGGAAGACAACACCAATCGAAGAACAGCCATTTTTATCAATTGTCATTCCCGCTTATAACGAAGCCATTCGGATTATCCCAACAATTGGTGCGATTGCCTCGCATGTATCCGATTTAGGATTTCCGTGGGAGCTCATTATTGCGGATGATGGGTCAAAAGATGATACAGTCCAATTGGTAGAAGACCTCGGATTTGTCAATTTACGGGTTCTCAAAGCCATACAAAATGGTGGTAAAGGTAATGCTGTTCAACGTGGGATGTTAGCGGCACAGGGCAAATACATCCTGTTTTCCGATGCCGATAATTCAACACCTATCGAAGAAGTTAGCAAATTTATCCGTGTGTTGGATAAAGAAAAATATGATGTTGCTGTTGGTTCACGAGCGGCTGACGGTGCAGAAGAAGCAAATAAATCGATCTTCCGTCATATCCTCAGTGGTGGATTACGGGCAATTGTACGCTATGGCTTAGGCATTACCGTCCGTGATACCCAATGTGGGTTTAAGATGTACACTCAAGCAGCAGCATATCACTTACATAGCGCACAAACCATCATGGGATTTTCCTTTGATTTAGAAATCCTCTATCTAGCGTTTAAAGTTGGTTATAAAGTAACTGAAGTGCCTGTGTTATGGGTGGATGCGCCGGGTTCAAAAGTGGATACCCGAAAGGAAGTCCAACGATTTTTACGGGACATCGTCATCATCAGGTTAAACGATCTAAAAGGTATCTATAATCGGAGGCTGAACCAATATGCGAATAGCTCTCGTCTCGACGTACCCACCGGGTAGAGGCTCTCTCAACGAATATGCGTTTCACTTTGTTAATCATTTACGCCAAAAGCCAGAAGTGAGCGAGGTTATTATTTTGGCAGATAAATTGCCAGATAATGCCCCATATCCGGCAGATGATGAAACTGCAGGACTCGCCCCATTACGGATACGTCCATGTTGGAGATTTGGTGCATGGGATAATGCGTGGAAAATTCGGAATGCTGTCAATACTGTTAAACCAGATGTAGTTTTACATAATCTACAATTTGCAACCTTTGCTGATCAACGGATTCAAGGTGCGTTGGGTTTATTAACACCTTGGTTTGTCAAATCAACAGGAGTGTTAAGCGCAGTCTTATTGCATAACATCATGGAAACTGTCGATCTGGGTAAAGCGGGGTTTGGTGGTAACCCAATTGTCGAGCGTATCACCCGTTTGGCAGGCAATCTGTTTACACGCATGTTGCTTAAAGCTGACCTAGTCGCGACGACGATTCCCAAATATGTAGACATCCTGACAGAAAAGTATAATGTTGAACATGTTGTACTTGCGCCACATGGAGCATTTGAGGATATACCCGAACCTGATTTTGAATTACCCAACGGTCCTATGCAAATTATGACATTTGGTAAATTTGGAACTTACAAAAAAGTCGAAGCCCTCATCCAAGCCTTTGAAATTCTTCAAAAGACAATCGATAAACCTCTGGAATTAGTCATCGCAGGGACAGATAGCCCGAATACAAAAGGTTATCTTGAAGGGGTGCAACAACAATATGCACATGTATCTAATATGCGCTTTACAGGGTATGTAGCAGAAGAAGATGTCCCGAAAATATTTAACGATGCGGCGGTGGTAGTCTTCCCATATAACAGTACAACGGGTAGTTCAGGTGTTTTACATCAAGCAGGTAGTTATGGCAAAGCAGTTGTATTACCTATTCTAGGTGATTTTGCAGAGCTTATCACAGACGAAGGCTATACAGGAGAATTCTTTGAGCCGGAGAATCCACAAAGCATGGCAGATGCAATTGCACGTTTTATCAATGACCCTACATATCGGCAACAAGTTGGCTCACAAAATTATGTTGCAACATCTGGTCTACCCATGAGTGAAGTTGTCGATTGGTATTTATTGCACTTTGAACGCTTACTCAATAATCAAGTCGTGTCACTTACGCCAAAGCAGGAGGTCAGCTAATTATGGAAATCACCCACCGTACATCCAATCAAATTGACATTTTAGAGCTAGACGGTCGATTTGATGCTTATGAAGTTCCAACCGTAGTTAAATGGTTCGACGATAACGCCAATGCAAAAGATGTGATTGTCAATTTAAGTGGGGTTGGCTTTATCGATTCATCAGGCTTATCCACATTGGTCAAAGGTCTCAAACACTGTCGCCAAAATAAAGGGGAATTGTATTTAAGCAATTTACAACAGGCAACTCTCATTATCTTTGAACTAACACGCCTTGATAAAGCCTTCAAAATTTTCGAGACTGAATCAGACGCGATTGCCGCGTTTGCTACCGATCAATAAGAGGTCACCTAATGGAAATAACAACTCGTACACTTCACAAACGCATCGATACTATACAAATCCATGGTCGCTTAGAAGCTTTTACTGTCAAAGATTTAAGGGAAGAGCAAGAACGACTGCTTAGTGATGGAGCGAAAAACTTTGTTGTCGACCTCAGTCAAACTGAATTTATGGATAGTGCGGGTATGTCAGCACTAGTTTCTTTATTGAAGCGTTCACGTCAGGTAGATGGGAATGTTGTGCTAGTCAAACCCGTGGACCCTGCCGCCTACCGCATTTTGACACTAACACGATTCGATCAAGTTTTTACAATCGTTGAAACAGATGAAGAAGCACTAAAACAATTCTAGTGCAATATTTTTACCTGTAAGGTTAATCTCTATGGATTCGCTAAGTAATCAGGACTTACAACAAACCAATGCTCGTCTAGAGGAACTCATCGCTAGTCTTAAAGGTGGGATATTGGTTAAAGATGAACATCGGAAAATTGTGCTGGTGAATCAGACATTTTGCGACATGTTTGATATTCATATCCCACCTGAACAGCTCATAGGTATGGATTATTCAATTAGCGAAGATGATTGTAAATTGATGTTTGTCGACCCTGATGAATTTGTTATACGGATTAACAAAATTCTTAAAAACCAACTTCCTGTGCGTGATGAAACATTATTTTTACAGGATGGACGAGTATTTTCACGAGATTATACGCCTGTCTTTTATCAAGAAAAGTATATCGGACATCTGTGGAATTATCGGGATATTACAGAAAACCATCGCACACGTCGGCGCTGGGAACGATTACTACGCTTTGAAGAGATCAACCGCGAAATTATTCGTCTCTTCTTACAACTCGATAATGTGAATGCAGTTGTAAATGAAGTCTTGGCAATGACCGGTCACCTACTTGATGTTTCGCGTGCATATGTTTTTCGCTTTCGAGAAAATGAACGTATCCTCGATAATACGCACGAGTGGTGTGCAGTCGATGTCAAACCTGAGATTGAAAACCTAAAGGGACTCCTATTTGACGAGTTAGTGCCCTCATTTTTTCCCCTTATTGCAGAACATAATTTAATTGCCCCGCGCCACATTAGTGAGCTACCAGAAGACCTGCATAGCATTCTTGAGGCACAAAATGTGCAAAGTGTATTATGGATGCCAATGTATCTGAATAATCGGATCGAAGGATTTGTAGGCTACGATGAAGTTCGCTATTCACGGGAATGGTTACCAGAAGAAATTACAACAGCGCGGATTATCGCCGAAAGTTATGCACGCGCAATAGAGCGTAAACAAGTGGAACAGATACTAGTTAAAGCCCGTGATGAAGCTATACGTACTGCAAAAATTCGCTCTCAATTTGTCGCGAATATGAGCCATGAGATTCGCACTCCGATGACAGGTATTATGGGAATGCTTGAGCTGTTATTGGAAACTGAGCTAGACAATATTCAGCACGAATTCGCATCCGAAGCTTTTAGTAGTTCTTCACGATTATTGACTATTATCAATGATATACTAGATTTCTCTAAATTGGACGCTGGACAGCTTGTTCTTGAAACTGTACTTATGGACCTGAGTGCAATCGTAACCGAAGTTAAGATGACACTTGAGCCGCAATTAAAAAATAAACCTGTCAAGATTCAATTAGAGATTGACCCCGCTGTTCCCTATCGTGTTCATGGCGATGCAACCCGTTTACGACAGGTGCTTATGAATCTTGCTGGAAATGCAATCAAATTTACCCATGATGGCTACGTGACAATTGGAATTCACACCTTAAATATTAACAATAATATAGCCCAAATACGATTTAGTGTTAAAGACACGGGTATTGGTCTCGCAGAAGATAAAATCAACCACATATTTGGTAGTTTTGTTCAGGCCGATGGTTCAACAACGCGTAAATACGGTGGTACAGGTTTAGGGCTATCCATTAGCAAGCAACTGGTAGAATTAATGGGTGGAACGATTAGCGTTGATAGTCAAGAAGGCGAAGGCAGTACATTCAGATTTGACTTAACCTTGCCAATCGCCCAAGAACAGAGTTTGCAGAGTGCTGACCTAGACAAGTTCTCTCAGCTTTTTGCAATTGTTGTAGATAGTGATCGAACAGCCCGTTATGTATTGGCACAACAACTCGAAAATTGGGGAATAATAGTCAAACCCGTTGATGATTTTTCTAGCTTGGTGAATTTACCAACACTCATCAATTATGATGTGATTTTCCTCCGCAACAGTCCTACAATAAATCAGGCAGATTTAGCGCATTTGACTGCTCACAACAAACAACAATCTGTGGTTTGGATTATTGATAAAGGTATTACCCCACAATCAGCAAGTGATTATTATCTGACTTGGCCTCTAAACATATCTTCACTCTATAACATCCTATCGGAAATCACTAAAAAACCTGAGAAGAGGCACGATAAACCATCACCAGAACCTGTTACTGGGCGTATTCTTGTAGCAGATGATTACCTCGATAATCGAGATATCATTGAAGGCTCATTGTCATCAATGGCAGTTGAGGTGGATTTTGTAAGTAACGGGAAGGAAGCTATTGAACAGCTAAAAAAAGCACACTATGATCTTATCTTGATGGACATTCAGATGCCTATTATGAACGGTATTGAGGCAACCAAACTTATTCGACAATCAACTGCACCGTATCGCAATATACCGATACTAGCAATCACCGCCAGTGTTATGCGCCACGAGCAAGAACATTATCTGAATATCGGTGTAAATATGGTAATCGGTAAGCCATACTCTCTCCAAGGACTGCGTAATATTGTGCAAGAATGGCTTGCAAAATCACAATCTACTACTGTTTCAGATGCTGAGTAACCAAATCTCGTAATTCTTGTGTACTAAATGGTTTGTATAAAAAACCAGAAGCCCCGAGTTGTCTGGCTTTATCTTCATCACCGGGATGATTACGTGCTGTAAACATAATCATTGGTGTATCCTTTAGATGTGGCATTTCCTTGAGCTTTTGTAGTACTGTAAATCCATCCATATCAGGTAGATTAATATCTACAATCACGAGTTGAAGTTCATGTTCTTGTGCCAATGCTAATGCTTGCATACCATCTTCTGCATCGATAACTTCAATATTAATAGCTTTTAACGCATAGGTAACAACGCGTCGCGTAACACTTTCGTCATCAATAACTAAAACTTGTATACTCATTTTCGCTACCCTAACTTCTTTGTTAACTGCCATTGGTTACTATCTTCTATACGTGTATATTGTACATCATCAAATGACTGATAAATGATAAATATTCCCATACCATGTTCTTGCAGTGCTAAAGGATCGGGCTCGGAGATTTCCTCTGGCATGTCGAAGGAATTATCGGCGTAATCTGTAATCGTAATCTGAAGCGATTGTTGAGATAGCGTCATATCAAGGTCGATTTGCCCACTTGAGCCAGCATAGGCGTGTTGCACGATATTGACTAATATCTCTTGTATCGCCAATATAATCAATGTACGTATTTCAACAGAAAGAGACTCGAATTGGTTCTCTAAATCTTGTGTAAATTTAGACACTTCTTCTAGTGTTGCAGGTATCGTTGTCTTTTTGTTCATCACAATTACTCATTCTTATATATGACGGATACAAGTGTTTGATCATCTTGGATCTTGCCAACTTGTTGAGAACGAGAGACTATGTCTTGGGTAAGTGATTCTATATTATTGGCTCCCGTGGATATGGAATTTAGTAAGCCAGTTTGGCCCCAAAGTCTTGTGGGTGTTTCAATCTCGGAAAAACCATCACTATGGCAGATGATTAAGTCTTGGCGATAGAGTTGGACAGTTTGAGCTTCTACACTCAAGTCTGGTAAGACACCAATAGGTGGAGCCGTCGCTTGTAACCTTGTCCATCTATTTTGCTGTCGAATAAGGGTCGGTGGATGCCCTGCGTTAGCAATGACTAATTGCCCCGTTGCAAGATTGAGGGATAAGATGGCGGCAGTCGCCATCAAATCTGTTCGAGTATAGGCATCATAGAATTCTTCGTTGACGAGTTCCAATGCTGCCACAGGTGACAATTCCATCCTTAGCGCCATTGAAATTGCGGTATGTAGCGCAACCGCCGCCAGTGCCGCAG
>Ga0070729_10003014_pt1 | contig 20408 bp, 22 predicted proteins | sample tdDd472_FD_66725 | JGI IMG/M metagenome (GOLD analysis project Ga0070729, IMG submission 66725) | Marine sediment microbial communities from the Atlantic coast under amendment with organic carbon and nitrate - tdDd47.2 | ecosystem: Environmental > Aquatic > Marine > Coastal > Sediment | place... | reverse complement strand
CAGCGTGAAACGCTGCCAAGATCTCACCGCTTAACAGCGAGGCTGTTGAATGCGGTTCGAAACCGCCAACAAGGCAATACCGGTCCTTTTCCTGTTTTCGGACACCCGTCCATATCCCGATAGCCCCTGGTCGCTACAGCGCTATACTTGGCTTATAGCTTATTCACACCAATATTAAGAACAAAAACCTGTAAGGAACCCATCATGAAACTCTACGGTGCTTTGGCGTCACCTTTTGTCGCCCGTGTAGTCCTGTTTGGCAAAATCAAAGGTATCGAGATTGAGCCGGTACCGACGCAGCCGAGCTCAGAGGAATACCGCAATTTCACGCCTATCGGCAAAATTCCTTCATTGGAAGTTGATGGCAAATGTATTGCGGAATCAGAAGTGATCTGTGAGTACATCGAAGATGCTCATCCGGAGCCGTCAGGCCTGCCGGCAGACGCTTACGGTCGTGCTCAGTCGCGCGAGATCTCCCGTATCGTCGACTTATACCTGTCACCGGCAGCTTCCAAGTTTGCCCGCCAGGTTAATCCTGAAAAACGCGATGCAGATGTTGTCGCCGGTGCTACCGCCGAACTGGAGAAGGCATTTGCTTATCTGGCGCACTTCATGGGTGACGGACCTTATGCCGTTGGTGACAAGCCGACGCTGGGTGATTGCACGCTCGCACCCTACATGCAGATGGTGAAGATTCTGGTGTTTGATAACTTTCCTGAGATTCAGGATCCGACTCTTGTCGATGGTCGCCTGAAAGTCTGGTGGGATGCCATCCAGTCGGACGAAATCTTCAAGCCTTTGATCGACGATTACGCCGAAGCGTTTGGCGCGATGATGCGCTACTTCCAGAACATGTAAGTCTGTCGGGAGCCGTTACGTGTCACTAAAACTCTGGGGTTCGATTGCTTCGCCGTACGTTGCGCGGGTAACCATGTTCGCCCATCTGAAGGGTATTGAGCTGGACTCAAGCCCGGCACCCGGTGGACTGGGATCCGACGAGTTCAAGAAGATCACACCCACAGGCAAGATTCCGGCGCTTGAGCACGATGGCAGGCTGATTATCGAATCCGAGGTGATCTGTGAGTATCTCGATGATGTGTTTCCTGAGTCACGGATCACACCCGTTGATCCGATGCTTGCGGCGCAGTCGCGGCTAATCTCCCGCATCACGGATCTTTATGTAGCGCCGCACAACACACCGCTACGGCCGCATAAGGATCCTGCAAATCGCGATCAGGCTGTCGTCGATTGGGTTGCTGAGGAGTTTAGAAAAGCGTTCGACTATGTCGAATACTTTATGGGTAATGAGAGTGACGGCCCGTTCGCTGCCGGCACTGCGCCTTCCATCGGCGATTGTTCATTGGCGCCGTTCATCGGGATGTTGCAGCAGACGGTGTTCCCGTACTTTGATGAGATTCCGGACCCGACAGTTAGCCGCCCGCGCCTGAAGTTGTGGTGGGAGGCGTTGCATGAACACCCGGGGACTAAAGCCGGCGTTGATGAGTACCAGCGGGAACTGGAAAAATTTCTGGCTTATCTGGCCGAGTTGATGGCGAAGCGGGGGCTTAGTTAGAAGCAGCATCGGCTGCTTTTTCCACGCCTTCCGGCAATGCATCCCCGCTACTAAGCGGTTGCAGCTCCGGCTCGCCTTTACGCTCCGGGCCTTCAAACATCGGGTAACGGCGAAAGCCCAGTTGCACGACCCATTTCTCTGCGCGTTCTTTGAGCGGCTGCGCCGAATGCTTTGAGAGCATGTTTACGCTGCCGTCGTTGTTGTAGTTGCGCCAGATAATTGCGCGGCAGATTCTGGGTTTAGAGACGATCCCTAAGTCGGTGAAGACAGTTTCGCCACCGTTACCGTCGCCGACGTCGTTGAGATACACCAGCACGGTGTACTGCCGGTCGCCGTTGAAGCTGGGGAAGGCATCCATGTGTTCTTTAAAGTAATCGCCCGAATCGTAATAGGTGACCGGGAAGTTCTCCGCATGCGTGGTGGGTACACCTAGCAGCATTGCCGCACGTTCGACAAACCGCTGTGCCAGCGGGTCTTTGTCGTTATAGCCGTATACGCCTGCATCGGCTGACTTGCGGTGAGTGTTGTACACGAGGCTATCGTCGTCGGGGTTGACTACTGAACTGGGTTGCAGGCGGGTGCGCGCTTTGTCGATCAAATAGGCGGCTTCTTCCTGCGTACAAAAGTTTTCTACGGCAATGACGCCGGTGTTACCGATGTGATGAACAGAGAAGCCGTCCGGGATCAGATCGAAGCGCGGTGGCGGAATGGGTTTCCGGAAAGCGTCAGGAATGTAGTAGCCGCGCTTGTACCAGGCATCGCGGAAACGGCGTCGTAATTTACGTAGCGGGTTCATCTGGAAATTGGTTAATCGTCTGCTGTCTGTTGCTTTGTACCGAGTGTAGCAGCGAACGGGTGGCTGTGTAGCCCTGACGCAGATGCTTAAGTAAAACGGTTTAGCCGGTCGCGGCATCCTGTGCAGACTGAAGCAATACCCGTTCGACGAACTTTCCGACCAGTGCGTTGGATTCAGGCGTATCTACGGTGTTCTCCAGCACCGCATCGAGATGTCCGTCGTCATCGGTGTACTTGGCTTTATAGATGGTCAGGCGTTCCACCAGTGTTTCGCGATCGACTTCCGGGTGAAATTGAAATGCCCAGAAGCGTTTGCCTTTTACGCGAAATGAATGCGGGCAGGCCTCGGTGTAGGCCAATAGCTCGCAGCAGTCGGGCAGGGCAGGTGCGCGCTCCATATGTACCGAGATCGCGTGAAAGCCGTCGTTGGTTCCGGCAAACACAGGATCATTCTTGGCGGCATCGGTGAGGTAGATCGGCGGTGTACCCATCTCGTAGCCGGACTGGTCTCTGACGATTTCTCCACCCAGTGCGATAACGGCGAGCTGAAAACCGAAGCAGGAAGCAAAAACCGGAATGTCCTTTTCCAGACAGTGCTGCAGCAACGCAATGCATGAAGGCACAAAAGGGTAGATGTCAGGTTCGAGTACACTCGCTTCGCTTGCGCCACCGACAAACAAAGCGTCGTAGCCGGTCAGCACTTCCGGTCCGAACTCCTGTGTGTCGAAGACATTCAACACGTCAATTTGCTCTGCAGCGAGACCGCTGTAGGCGAGAAAGCTTTGCAGCTCTTCTTCGCGTACCCGCGCCTGATCGCGGATTTGCATCAGCAATACGCGGGGATGTTCAACATCTGAGTTTGAGGAACTTGTCATTAAAGCGCCTGTCGGATTCATCAATGGTTTAAACAGGTCCGGAGAGGTTGAGCGCATTCTACCGCTTCGGCATCACTTGCCCTATTATCGGGTGAGGTCAGATTGCTGTGACATGTACCTATTCCGGAGATGTATTGATGAACAAGTGGTTTTTGGCGGTATTTAGCACCTTCCTGCTGGCTGCACCGGTGTTTGCAATCGATGTCAGCGAAGTGGACAACCTCGATCCCTATTATCAGAAAGACGGGCTGGAGATTTCTTCGTATCAGAAAGTTCTGATTGCGCCGCTGGGTGCAGACAGAACTTTTGTGCTCGCACCGCCCTGGGTGGAAGGTGATGCAGCGAACCCCAAGAAGTGGGGGCTGACCGCGTCAGATATCAAATGGCTGCGCAAGAGTTATCAGGAAGCGATGCGCGCGGAGATTGGTCAGCAGTTTGAGATCGTTGATGAGCCCGGCGAAGGCGTGCTCATCGTCAGCATTGAACTGGTCAGTCTTATGCCATTCGCCCGCAAGGACGAGAAGGTTGAGACGCAGGGCTTTGGTGTGATCGTGGCGCAGGCTGAATTGCGTGACGGTCAGAACGGGGAGCTGCTCGCGGTATACGAGGGTCCGCAGCGCGTCGGTAGCGAATATCAGCAGAATACCCGCCTGAATGGCGAGAAGAGTCTGATGCAGCTGTTTGAGATCTGGGGTGCACGGGTTCGAATGTACATGGAATCTCACGGTACGGAGTAAGCGATATGTTTGTTCATTCTGTCATTGTTGCACTTGGTTTGGCGGTGCCTCTGGCGGTTGTTGCCGCAGAGCTCACTGTCTATAAGTCACCAACCTGTAGTTGCTGCAAGGTGTGGATTGGTCATCTCGAAGCCAACGGGTTTTCGGCAACGGTGAACCATCCCGATAACTTCAATGAAGTGAAGAAGAAGCTGGGTATTACCTCGCGCACGGCTTCATGTCATACCGCAGTGTCTGAGCAGGGCTATGTATTTGAAGGACATGTGCCGGCGAAGTACATCGAAGCGTTTCTGGCCGAGCCGCCTGAAGGTGCGATAGGACTGTCGGTGCCGGCTATGCCGGTAGGTAGTCCGGGTATGGAAGTGGGCGACAGGTTTCAGCCCTACGACATCATTCAGATGAATAAAGACGGCAGCACTCAGGTCTTTGCCAGTATTGCCAGTGCGGATCAGCAGTACTGATTGTTGGGAAGATGCTCCAAAAAAAAGGCTCCCTGACGGGAGCCTTTTTCGATTCTTTATAAGTCGATCAGGTGTAACGCGGGATTACGTGTTCACCAATAATCTTCAGAGCGTCCATCGGATCATCGAAAAGCCGGATCGATAATTCGGTGAGGCCGCTTTTGGCGAAATTGTCGAAGCGTTCGAGTTCTTCATCGATACTGCTGAGGTCGCCGGTTGAAGCCATGCCTTTGACCAGCCGTTCTGACAGGTCATCGGAAACATCATCGATTACACCGGTGCGGGTCCAGTAGGCCTTCATAAAGTTCAGGAAGTTCTCTACCACCAGTTCAACTTCTTCCTCGTCTTTACAGAACGGGCGTATTTCGTCCTTGTTGCGGGCAGCGATGGCGCCACGCCAGATCAGTTCGCGGCGGGCTTCGTACATTGCTGTGTCCAGATCGTCCTTAATGTGCCACGCCCAGAAGTTACCCAGCCGGAAGTCGTCAGGCTTGCCGCCTTCGCGCTTGGCAAAGCCGGCATCGAGGTTCTCGATCACCTCCGGCATCATCTCAACGGTAAAGTCACTCACTTGAATACCGTCGGCGACCCGGCCACCCATGCGAATCATCATCGGGCCGCTGCAGCAGCCGTAGATTAGCGGTGCAGCCGCCGTTGCCCAGTTGTGCTGGAACGGGCGGGTAATCTGAAAGACATCACCGTCGTACGAGAACACCATTTCGCCGCTGGTGATTTGATGCAGAATCTCAATGCCTTCCCGCACGCCGGTAACACGCCGTTCCGGATACCGGTTCAGCATGACGGGATCTTTAAACGGCCAGGGTTCTTCCTGGTCAGGATGGATTTTCCAGCCGATAGCGCCGAGTACGCCGCCGCCGCCACTCAGAGCGACCATGGCGCGTCCGTTCGACATCTCGTTGAGAGTCAGGAGTGCATTGCCCATTTTTAGAGGGTGCAGTTCCCACGGACTTACTGCCAGAGCGCCCAACTTGATTTTTGATGTTGCGGCAGCCGCCGGCGCCATCACAAGAAATGCATCGTAGTTCTGGTGGTAGTTGGATGACCACATCGCGCGTACACCCAACTTTTCCGCTTCAACGGAGAGCTCGGCGAACTGCTGCGGTGAGACGTCCGCTTCGAGAATAATATCGATATCCATTGCTTATCCTGCCGTCTTTACCCGGGCTGCTTTACCGCATGCGCGGACCTGATTCGGAGGGCGAGAATAGCAGCAAATAGCCTGTTTTGGGGTCAGTAAGGACCGATATATAGACCACGGCGCGCGGAGTGAGTAGCCTCAGGGCTTGAGTTGCAAAATAGCTGCTAGCGGAGCGCACCTTATGACTTCAACATTGAGATTGCTGACGGGTTCTTTTGTAGTTGCCATTGTGGCCTGGGTATGGAGTCTGGTTTTCTATGTATGGACAGACATTCCGTACATGACGATGTCGGACACCGGAGATGACCGGGCGGCCGCCACGGCTTTGCTGGAACATTTTCCCGAATCCGGCACCTATATTTTGCCGGGACGTTTCAGCGGTGACGAGTTGCGCAGCGAAATGCGTGAAAACGGTCCGGTGGCGACTGTCTATATCAAACGCGAAGGTGCGCCAGAGGCATCACCGGTGATGATCGCACTGGGATGGCTTAACAGCGTCATCATCGGTTTACTGCTTGGCGCGGCGATGCTGATGCTGAACCGCTACACGACAGACTATTGGAGCCATGTGGCGATATGCGGGACGGTCGGTCTGGCTTATACTGCGTATCCCCGTTTCGCCGACATCCTTTGGTCGGCGTTTCCGCCGGGCTACCAGTTGATGATGATCTTTTCCGATGGCGTGAGTTTTACGCTGATGGTGATGGTCATGGCCTGGTTTACCCGACCCAAAACTCCCAAGGCAGTCTAGGTCAATCTGAGGCAACCAGATGCAGAAGTACTCGGTCTTCTTTCTGACAGCGATGAGCATGGTGCTTATCGCTGTGTTCTCCGTACGTTGCTCCGGTGTGGAGCAGGACGGAGTGGCCGGTACTTCGCAAATGCCAAAGGTTGTCACTGGTGCTGCGGGCAGCCTGCTTAAACCGGCCAAGCCGCTACCTGCTTTTAGTCTGGTTGATCATCGCGGCGAAGAGTTCGGTCCGGCTCAGCTGGCAGGGCGCTGGTCACTGTTGTTTATGGGGTTTACATCCTGCGGACACCTCTGTCCGCCCACGATGTACAAGATGACGCTGGTGCAGGAGCAACTGGGGGAGCTCGTTCCGGAGTTGCCGTTGCGGATCCTGTTTGTCTCGGTCGACCCTGGACGGGATAACCAATTGGCGCTGATGGACTATGCGGAAGGTTATGGCCCGGATGTGCTGGCTGTAACCGGCCCCGCAGCAGAGCTCGATGCGCTGGCGGGAGGCCTGGGTGCTACCTGGCGGGTTATTAAGGATGATGAAAGCTACGTTGTGGAGCATTCTCCGGCGTTGTATCTGATCAATCCGGAGGGTCGGTTTGCCGGCATTTTCTCGCCGCCACTGAACTCCGAAAAGATAGCTGCGGACATTCAGGGCTACATAGGCTCTGAGTGATAGATCTCCGATCCCTTTACGTCATTCTCTGAAGCTCGTTTTTCATTTCCGTTTTTGTCATACAACTGTAACGCGCGCTTGCTAACGTTAAGTTAGTGGTCTGCGCATACCTATACAAACCATCTTTGTATGGAAGAAAACTCAGGCTTCGTCGGCACTCAAACATCATTCAATTGAATGATGTTTTGTCGTTTTCTGTGCGCATTCACAATGCGTTTACTTTTTGTTGACGCTTACAGGTTAAATCGTCTTCAATTTTTGTGTTGCGGCGATATACTCAAATCACGTTGCAAAGAAGGTGCGACATTCTTTGCACGTCAGAAAGTTTTTTGTTCAGCTCAGGTGTACGAGGGTTATTGATGTCCGATTCAAAAGTAAACGGAACTGTTAAGTGGTTTAACGATTCCAAGGGGTATGGTTTCATCGAGCGTGAAGGCGGCGCAGATGTGTTTGTTCATTTTTCTGCGGTTCAGTCAGATGGTTTTAAAAGTCTTAAAGAAGGTCAGGCTGTAACGATGAAAGTGGTTGACGGCCAAAAAGGCCCGCAAGCCGAAGACGTGGTTCCTGTGTAAATGCCAGTCAGCATTTATAAAAAAACCCGCCTGTTGGCGGGTTTTTTGTGTCTGTCATTTTGCTGCCTGAGCTGCCTGGCTTCAGGTTGATTCAGGTTGACTCTGACGCACTCAGCTCAACCGGGAATCGCTTGCGATAAAGGGATTTCAGGGCATGCCGGTAGTACCAAAGGGGCTTAATGGCCGGGCCTGTGGGATTGCCGCTTGCCGCAGTGCCGCTATTGATGTCGGCTGCTTGCAGACCCTCAATACAGCGGTTTAAGCGTGTGTCGGTGCCTTGTGCCATATCGGTTGCGTTCCACGCGTCGAGAAACTCCTGAGGGAAGTCTTTGATCGAGCCGATTTTCGAGCCGCCCTCACTGACCTGTTTGCCGGTGCCGGCACTGCCGAAGAAGTGGTGATGCTTTTTGTTCCAGAATTCTTCCTGACCCTCATGCCAGTCGATGCCGCAACGATCACAAATGTCCTTAAGGATAACGCTGGGGTTACCAACCAGATCCTGATAGTTGATCGCGATAAACGGCAGATTAAGATTTAGGAAGCGTTCGTAGTAATGCAAAAACGCTCTGCGGTAGTAATCGATCGGGCGGCCGCGCTTCCAGTGCGAGTAAGCCAGATCTTTCGGATCTTTCCATAGCAGCAAATTAACCACCGGTATGCCATGGCCTGCAGCCCAGCGGTTGCTGTCCAAAACCCAGTTCAGGTCTTTTGACGAGTCAATCACATGCTCGATGCCAGGCATCTGCAGAATGTTGGCATGCAGATCCTGCTCGGGCACCTTGCCCAGCGACTCCCAGACCGGACAGGGTTTTTCACCACAGGAGCAATCGGGATCAAAATGATGGGTCCGGTGCGGCCGGAAAAACGCGTGAATCTCACCACAGGAGAAGCAGCTCTCTGAATTGCCCAGCATGAGGTCGAGCATGGTGGTGCCCGAACGGGCCGCGCCGTTAACGAGCACCAGGTTGCCTGTACTATTGCTGTCGGTCTGGGTCATTACTGATTCTTGGTGAGAAATGGAGGCTTATTTCTAAGGTAAGCACCTGATTGCGTCAAGGAACAGCGTGGTAAACGTATGCCTTTGGCGGTTTTGGTTGACATATGTCACCTGAAGCCGGCGGTTTGGGGGTGTTCCATCCGTTTTTGCGCCGTAGCTTTCCGACTGATGGTTACGTAGGCAGCTTCAGGGTAACGCAATGTGCAGCTTTGCTAGGATGCTTTTCCGAATTATTTACAGCTTTACTACTGTCGCGCTTTTTACACGGCGGCAGCACGAAAATTCATCGAAGGAAAAATGATGAGCGACAAGCAAAGTGACGTGAAGACAATTCACGAGTTTTTGGAAGACAACCCCAATGTCGACGTTTCCAAACAGTGGGAGCGCATGTGGGATATCCACGGCAAGATTGCTGACCGGATTATCGATACCTTCGGTTGCGAACTGCACCCGATTTCCGAAGGTGCGGATTACTACCAGTCTGAAGATGGTCAGATGGAAGGCGCATTTTTCGGTTATACCGGCAATGACGTCGACTGGTTTGTTCGCTCCTGGATTGGTAACCGTAAAGCCAGCATCATCGACATGAATATCAACGTCGCGCTCGGTCAGGAAACCATGGTGCCGAACCTGATGATCATCTTCGGTACGGTTCCCAACATGCTGTTCTACGCAGATTATGTGTCGCGTTGTGATGTGAAGAGCAATGAGCAGTATGTAGACACCTACTATGAAGGTGATGCGAATGCTGATTATCTCGAGTTCCGTGCTAACACCGATTATGTCTGGTCTGCCAGCCATGGTCCTGGGATCCGCGGCATGCAGTCGCCGGTGTGCTCAAGCTACATCACCGATTTGAGCGATGAGCATATCGATCAGTGTGAAGCCTATCTGCAGAAGTTCGTAGACCGCTGGTTTACCTGGTACGACAATGCCGACCGTCTGCCGCAGTCTCTGCGTGACGCCCAGCAGGAGTACGACTTCACCTACCGTGATTACACCAACCGTAAAGATCCTATGAATGTTATTCCACAGAAGATTTTCGGTAAGGAAATGGCACAGATGATGCTCGACCGTCGTGGCGGTAAAGTGCAGATGGATGCCGACCGCGGCAAGTGGAAGTAAGTAGCTTCTGCTGACAGAAAAGAAAAAGCCCCGCTCATCATTGATGAGCGGGGCTTTTTTGTGCCTTGCTGTTCTAAATGTCTTGCTTAAGCGCCCCGCTTAAACATCTTTGAGTGCCGGAACAACGTGCTCGCCGATAATCTTCAGGCCGTCCATCGGATCTTCATGGAGACGCAGAGCGATTTCGGTCAGACCGGCTTTACCGAACAGCTTGAAGCGTTCGATTTCGCGGTCGAGAGCATCCATGCCACCGGTGGAGGTCAGGCCTTCACACAGCTTGTTGGAAATTTCGACCGGTACGCCCGGTACGTTGTCGGACTTGGCGAAGTATGAATCGACATACTGCTGGTAGTTGTCGCGAACCAGCTGTACTTCGTCGTCGCTCAGGTACATGTTGATCATGTTCGGGTCCAGCAGACGTGCGCGCCACGGCAGTTCCAGACGTGACTCGCGGTAAGCTGCTTCGGCATCTTCTTTAATGTGCCAGCCCCAGAAGGTGTTGATGCGGAAGTCTTCCGCAGGCTCGTCACGACGGCTGATGCCGGTCTTAACGTGTTCAACTGCGGGTTCGGCAACTTCCGGCGGGGTGCAACCGACGAAACAACCGTCAGCAACACGGCCTTCCATGCGCATCATCATCTCGCGGTAGGCGGTGCCGTAGACTTTCGGTGCAGGCGACTTCACCCAGTCGTAGGCACAAGGCAGGTTGACGTTAAAGATCTCGCCTTTATAGCCTTCTTTAAGACCACCGCTGGCGGCCAGACGAATAATTTCGATCGCTTCGCGAATAGCGAGAACCTGTTTCTTCGGTTTCTTCAGGTCCATCGCGGTGATGTTACCTTCGCCGGCACCTACAGCGATTTGCGCGCGACCGCCGGAAATTTCGTTCAGGGTCAGCAGCGAGTTAGCGATTTTCAGAGGGTGCATTTCGAACGGGCTGACAGCCAGCGGACCCATGCGCAGTTTGCTGGTGCTTTGTGCGAGCGGTACCAGGCTCAGGAAGCCGTCCCAGTGTGCAAAGTAATTCGAAGTCCAGATGGCCCGGATGCCATACTTTTCTGCAGCCTGACCGATTTCGGTAATCTGAGTCGGAGTCAGGTCTGGTTCGAGAATAAGATCTACGTCCACTTTCTTTTCCTTAAGCTACTCAAGCTTTGTATGCTGCAGCACCGTTGAATGCCGCGCTGTTCAGGTCTGTCCGGTCGCGAAGAGTGTGACAGGCAGTTCCTCTGTATAACGGGCTGCAAAGATAGTCTTTTAAAGCGGTGAAATCCAGACGGAAAAACCCCGAATGCAGGGCTGGTTTGACCTTTAAAGACCGCAGCTTACGCGTGATATTTATCAACGGTGCAGCGAAAGTGGCTGCTTTCAAGGCTTGCCGGACAGCGGGGGATTCTGAAAGGTATCTATCCGCGTGTAGCGCGATTATAATTAGCCCCATATTTCTTCTACGAAAACCGGATTCGATTCCAGAATTTCATGGCCACTGTTAATGACTTCCGCCTTAAGCTCGGCGGAAAAGACTACGTACCTATTATTATCGGCGGTATGGGCGTCGATATTTCCGCTGTCGACCTCGCTCTTGAAGCGTGTCGCCTGGGCGGTATCGGGCATGTTTCCGATGCGATGATCCCGTTCGTCTCGGATAAATACTTCAAAACCCACTACACCAAGACTAAAACCAACGAATATAAAGACAGCCGCAATACGCCGGACAAGTCGCTGGTTAAGTTCAATCTTGGTCGTCTCTACGAAGCGCAGAAAGCCGTTGTTACGGATACGATGCGTCGTAAGCAGGGACCGGGCGGCATCTTCATCAACATTATGGAGAAGCTGACCATGGGTGCCGCCAGCGACACTTTGGGTGTGCGACTGAATGCTGCGCTCGATGCAGGTATCGACGGCATTACTTTGTCGGCCGGTCTGCACAATCAGAGTTTGCGCCTGATGTCGGAAAACCCGCGTTTCCGTGAGTGCAATATCGGCATCATTGTTTCCAGTGTTCGCGCACTGAAAATTTTCCTCCGTGGCGGTAAGCGTGTTGATCGTTTGCCGGACTACGTCATTGTCGAAGGCCCGCTGGCCGGTGGTCATCTTGGTTTCGGCGACGACTGGGCAGACTACGATCTGAAAGATGTGTTTCAGGAAGTACTCGACTTTGTTCGCGAAGAGAACCTGCCGATTGCTGTAGTACCTGCAGGCGGCGTGTTTACTGGCACCGATGCCACCGAGTATCTGGAAGCCGGTGCTGCTGCGGTGCAGGTTGCCACCCGCTTTACCGTTACCAAAGAATGCGGTTTGCCGGATACGGTCAAGCAGAAGTACTTCGAAGCCGACGAAGAAAATGTGCTGGTAAACAGCCTGTCGGCTACCGGCTATTTGATGCGCATGCTGGATAACAGCCCGTGCATTGGTTCAAACGTTAAGCCTCAGTGTGAGCCGTTCGGCTACATTCTGAGCAGTGAAGGTACCTGTCGGTACATCGATGCCTATGAGGCTACCGGTCTTAATGAGAAGGGCAAGAAGCTGCCTGTCACCGACAAGATGTGCACCTGCTATCACTTCAGTAAGCATAACGTGTACACCTGCGGTCACTATGCGTATCGCCTGAAAGACACGACTGTGCAGAATGAAGACGGTAGCTATCAGCTGCTGACAGCTGAACATGTCTTTAATGACTATCTGCACAGCACCGGTCATCAGATTGCGCTGCCGGAACCTGAAGGCATGCCGGAGTCTGTAGCAGGCTAAAGTCTGCTGTTCCAACTGTTAAGAGAACAGCATCAGAAACTGATGCTTAAGGGTGGCTCCTGCAGTAACGCAAACTGCTCTCTTAGCGACAGTACATGCTCGTCCCAGTAGCGTTGACTGTTGAACCAGGGGAAGGCGGTTTTGAAAGCCGGATCTTCCCAGCGCCTCGCCAGCCAGGCGGCGTAATGCATGATGCGCAGTGTCCTTAAGGCTTCCACCAGATTCAGTTCGATGGCGTCGAAGTTCGCGAACTCCGAATAGCCTTCCAGCAGGGCCTCCAGTTGTGGCGCCTGCTCTTCTTTATTGCCCGACATAAACATCCACAGGTCCTGTACCGCAGGGCCGGTGCGGGCATCATCCAGATCAACAATGTGCAGGGTTTGTTCCTGCACCAGTACATTGCCGGGATGGAAATCGCCATGCAGTCGCAGGTAAGGCACATTGCCGGCACGCGCGTAACAGGCCTCGATTTCGCTAAAAAGGTTTTCGCAGACGCTCACGTAACTGTCGTGGATGTCGCGCGGAATGAAATTGTTATCGAGCAGGTAATTGCAGGACTCGATGCCGAAGCTCTGCATATCGAGCGTTGGCCGGTATTCAAATGCATGCAAGCGACCGATGTTATGAATGCGGGCAATTAATCGGCCTAACTGCTTTAACAGGTCGAGGTTGTCGAGGTCCGGCGCGCGTCCGCCGTGACATTTATACAGCGCGAAACGGAAGGGTCCATGGTCGAACAGGGTTTCTTCGTTGATCTCCAGCGGCGGCAGCACCGGAATATCGGATTCGCTGAGCTCCAGCGCAAAATCGTGTTCCTCAAGGATGGCATCGTCGCTCCAGCGTCCCGGCCGGTAAAACTTCGCGACTAGCGGTGCGGCATCCTCAAGCCCCACCTGATACACCCTGTTCTCATAGCTGTTGAGCGCCAGCATGCGCCCGTCGCAGCGGAATCCCAGCTCCTCCACGGCGCTCAGAATGTCCTCCGGGCGCAGGTTCTGGTAGGCGAGGGTGCTTTCCCGCAGGCTTTTTCCGGCATCTTGCTGCATCGGCGCAGTGTAGCACTGCCGGATGCTTTAGCTTGAGCGCGCTTACCTCTATAATCGCGCCGCGCCCGTGCTCCTTAACACCCCTCGCGCCAGAGCACCCCTCCGTTGGAATATTCATGAGTAACGCATCTCAACTGCGAAATATCGCGATTATCGCGCACGTCGACCATGGCAAAACCACACTGGTCGATCAGATGCTGCGTCAGTCAGGCACCTTTGATGAGCGTGCCGAAGTGCATGAGCGTGCGATGGACTCCAACGATCAGGAGCGTGAACGCGGCATTACCATTTTGTCGAAGAACACCGCGATCAACTGGAACGAGTGGCGCATTAATATCGTTGATACTCCGGGACACGCTGACTTCGGTGGCGAGGTAGAGCGTGTGCTTTCAATGGTCGATAGTGTGTTGCTGCTGGTTGACGCTGTTGAAGGTCCGATGCCGCAAACGCGTTTCGTAACCGAGAAAGCATTTGCGCATGGTTTGAAACCTATTGTGGTGATCAACAAGATCGACCGTGACGGCGCCCGCCCGAACTGGGTACTGGATCAAACTTTTGATCTGTTCGACCGGCTCGGCGCTACCGATGAACAGCTCGACTTCCCTGTAATTTACGCGTCGGCACTTGGCGGTTATGCCAGTGAAGATGCTGATGTGCGTGACGGCGATATGCAGCCGTTGCTGCAGGCGATCATCGATCACGTGCCGCCGCCGGAAGTGGACGAAGAAGGTCCGCTGCAGTTGCAGGTGTCCAGCCTCGACTATGACTCTTATGTAGGTGTGCTCGGTATTGGCCGTATCAAGCGCGGCAAGCTGGCCAGCAATACGGCTGTGACGATCGTAGGCGCTGACGGCAAGCAGCGTAACGGCCGTGTGCTGGATGTCTATGGCTTCCTGGGTCTTGAACGTCACAAAGTCGACGGCGCTTCCGCCGGCGACATCGTCGTATTCAGCGGTATCGAACAGCTCGATATCTCCGACACACTGTGTGACCGGGAGCATCCTGAGGCGCTGCCGGCTTTGTCTGTGGATGAGCCGACCATCAGTATGACTTTCCAGGTGAACAAGTCGCCGTTCGCCGGTCGGGAAGGTAAGTTCCTGACCAGCCGCCAGATCGGTGAGCGTCTCGAGCAGGAACTCAAACACAATGTCGCGTTGCGTGTGGAGAACACCGATGATCCGGACAAGTTCCGCGTTTCCGGCCGTGGTGAACTGCATCTTTCAGTATTGATCGAGACGATGCGACGCGAAGGATATGAGCTGGCTGTGTCACGTCCTGAAGTTATCTTCCATGAAGTGGATGGTGAACAGCAGGAGCCCTGGGAGCAGGTCACCGCAGACTTTGAAGAAGAGTATCAGGGTGCGGTAATGACCCGACTGGCTGACCGCAAAGGTGAGCTGCTGAATATGGAGCCCGACGGCAAAGGTCGTGTGCGCCTTGAGTACCGCATTCCGGCTCGCGGTCTGATCGGTTTCCGTACCGAATATCTCACCGCAACTGCCGGCACCGGCCTGTTGTTCTCCGTGTTTGACGGTTACGACCGTCGTGTACCCGGCGAGATCGGTCAGCGCAACAACGGTGTGCTGGTGTCTATTGTTACCGGCAAAGCACTCGCATACGCGCTATTCAATCTGCAAAACAGCGGCCGCCTGTTTATTGGCCACGGTGTTGATATTTATGAAGGTCAGGTTGTCGGTATTAACAGCCGCGACAATGATCTGGGTGTAAACCCGACCAAGGCAAAACAGCTCACCAACATTCGTGCCGCCGGTTCGGATGAGGCGCTTACGCTTAGCCCTCCGGTGAAATTCTCGCTGGAGCAGGCGCTTGAGTTCATTGATGACGATGAACTTGTCGAGGTAACTCCGGAAAGTATTCGTCTGCGCAAGAAGCACCTTACTGAAGGCGAACGCCGCCGCGCTGCCCGTCAGGCGGGTTAAAGCAGCATACCCCTCTTGTTTAAGGGGGCGCTTGTGAGAATCTTTACCGATGCGTTGGTTAACCCGCATCGGTTTGCTGATTCTTGTGGTTCTGCTCGGCGGAGCTGTCTGGCTGTTTGGTGTCCTGCCGAAACAGCGTCCCGCACCTGACCTGTCTGTAGAACTCACCCCTCTGAACATTGAGCGCGGCCGGTATCTGGCCGAACACGTCATTCTGTGCAACGACTGCCATTCCGAGCGTGATTGGGCGCTTTACGGCGGTCCGCCGATGTTGCCGAAAGGTGGCGGGCGTGAGTGTATGACCCGTGACAAAGAAGTGGCCAGCGTCAAACTCGTTGAAGGCAACTTCCCGGGCATCATGTGTATGCGCAATATCACGCCGGATCACGAAACGGGCATTGGTGCCTGGAGTGATGGTGAGCTGTACCGTTCAATTCGTGAAGGCGTGAACCGCAACGGCGAAGGTCTGTTCCCGATCATGCCGTATTTCATTTTCCGCACCTTGTCTGACACCGACACGGAAGCATTGGTGGCGTATATGCGTTCGCTGGAACCGGTACGTGAGCCGCGTACCGGAAGAGAGATCGACTTTCCGCTGAATCTGTTGGTCAGAGTCTTGCCGGAGCCGCTGGATGCGCCTGTGCCGGAGCCGGACCGTAATGATGAACTGGCGTATGGCGAGTATCTGGCAACGGTCGGTCGCTGCGAGTTCTGTCACACGCCGCGCAAGGGGCGGGGTAGCGAAGGCCTGTCCGGCAAACGGTATGCCGGCGGTGTGCCATTCAGCGGCGATGTGTTTTCCGCCAATCTCACCCCGCATGAGACGGGGCTGGGTGGCTGGACCCGTGAGCAGTTTATTGCCCGTTTTAAATCGGAAGCGCAGACCCGTCCGGCACCCGAAGGCGCAAATACACTGATGGACTGGAACTCGTACTCGGGTATGAGCGAAGCAGACCTCGGTGCAATCTATGAGTTTCTGATGTCGTTACCGCCGGTCGAGTTTTACTCTGCGGCCCATACGAAATAATTACTGCGGAATAATCACCACGGTATTAGGGTGCCGTCGTAGGTGATCAGCTTGCCGCGCATGCTCTTATCGAGCTTCCCGATTTGTTCAATTACCAGTGTCGCGCTTTCTTCTGCAGAAATTGAGGGGCCGGTCCAGCCGGAGTCGCGCATCAACTGAGTATCGACCCTGCCGGGCGAGATCATCGTAATGATCAGCCCGTCTTTCTTGGTATCTTTTTGCAGCACACCCATCGCCATCAGGTGTGCCGACTTGCTCATCTTGATGAAGTAGTGGCCGCCGAAAAGGCTGCCGATGCTCTGCGTGCCCATGCCACCACCAAGGCTGATGATCTTCTTCTGTTGGCTGGCTTTGACGTTCTCCAGAAAAGCCTCCGACACACGCAGAGAGCCGATGGCATTCACCTGCATCACCCGCTCCAGTTCATCGAAATCAAAATTGCCCAATGTCTGCTTCTCCAGAGTGCCGTAAATACCGGCATTGTTGAGCAATACATCGACCGGCTGGTCCGGATAGCGTGCCTTGAGTGCAGCGGTTTGTTCATCGCTCGTAACATCGAGCTGTTCGACGCGCACGTAAGGGTTGGCTGCCGCCAGGTTCTGTAATTCAGTCGCTTGTGACGGGTCTCTGCAGGTGGCGATCACATTCCAGCCGAGAGCTGCGTACTGTCTGGCGAACTGCAGCCCCAGTCCGCGATTGGCACCGGTGATCAGAACCGTGGGTTGCTCAGCGTTTAATGGTTGGGGTGCTTGCGTCGAAGTTGTCGCGCATGCGGCGACAAGCATAAGAAGGCTGGTAAATAGGAAGAAACGCATACGGTGCTCCTGAACAGAGCGCTCATATTAACCCAGGCTATTTCCAGGCGTTATCTGACAGTTATTCAGGCCAACGGTGCGGCACCCGCTGCAGGCGTTCGATGTCATGGCCCATATCCGCGGCCATTTGCACCAGTGCGGCGTAGTCTTCGTCGCTGATGTCCCAGTCACGTGCCATCAGCCACACATACTTGCGGTTGGGTACACCGATAATGGTCTGCTGATAGTCCTCATCGACCCAGGCGACCAGATAGGCGGCTTTAAACGGCCAGACGAACTGCATGCGCCATTCTGTATTGGTTTCTTCGTTGTAGACCCAGCCTTTCGGCTTGAAGGTTTTCTGTTTGCCGTCGAATGAGCCTTTGCGGAAGGTGTAAGTGGTAAGAATCGTGCCATCGTCCGTCAGTTCGTAGGTTTCCACACCGTTGTGCGCACCTTCTTCGCTGAAGCCGGGGATAGTGACCGGAATACTGCCGACGACATACCAGTCACCCATAAAGCGTTCCAGTTCGATCGGGGTGGAGCTTGCTTCGAGCGGCGCCACTTTATTGCTCGCACAACCGCTGAGGAGAGTACCGGCAATTGCCAGCGAACCCAATAGTGTGTTCGTAAGTTTCGTCATGATGCTGTCCGTTACTGCTTGCTGTCATAGAAGTATTCGCCTTGCGCGGTGAGCCGGATTCAGTCAGGTGAACGGTCCGGCGCCTTCGTGGCAAGAAGGCTTTGACGAACCGAGCGGCCGTTATCGCTTTCTTCTGCGGCTTCAATAATGAATCCATCGTTGAAAATATCCTGCAGTTCACCTGACTTTAGCAGGAAGTCAGGATTACGCGGGCGCCCATACTGTTCGTTGCCCTGCATGAACGTGGTGTAGATCAACTTGCCGCCGGGTTTAAGGCTGTCGCGCATATGTTCAAATAGCGGTCGGTGCAGATAGTTGCACACCAGAATAACGTCAAAGAACTCTGCGGGAAACGGCCATGGTTCTGCTTCGAAATCGTATTGCAGGGTTTCCAGTGCCTGACCGTTGCGGGCTGCAGCCGCAACATCGACGTCCGGCGTTATGTCAGCAGCGAGTACCGCCAGACCGTGGTCCAGCAGCAGCCGGGTATGGCGGCCTTTGCCACAGGCCAGATCCAGCGCGAGCCCTTCCTGCGGCAATTGCTGCAGGTGAGCAGAAATCCAGTTGTCTGCATCCGCTTTGTTCATAATTCCGAATTATAGTAAACCTGCAGCGCGCTTCCCTGTCTGCCAAGCCCGTCAGGTGGTGCAGGGGTGTAACGAAAAGTAACAAGCAGGTACAGCGCGCAAATGGCGTGATAGATTCTGTTCAAATTCATCATCAAAAAGCGATTATTGAGGCGCCGTCATGGCAAAAGAAGAAATTAAGATTCGTCCGTTCTGGTATTCGGATATCTGGTTGTTCCCGAAGCTGATTACCGTAATTACCACCATGGACAAGGAAGGGCGGGTGAATGCCGCGCCGTATTCCCACATCATGCAGTACGACGTGATGGCCAAAACCCCACGGATCATGGTGGGCTTCCGTCAGGAATCACATTCATTCCAGAACATCGTTGATACCGGCGAGTTTGTTATCAACTGCCCGACTGCGGAGTATCTGGACGACATGATGGACACAGCCCGCTTCTGGCCGGAAGGTGTCAACGAACTGGAACATACCCGGTTTACGCCGATTCCTTCGCGCCATGTGAAGCCGCCGAGCATTCAGGAATGCCCGCAGATCATGGAATGCACGGTTGATGAAATTGTGCGGCTGAAGAAGTCGAGCGGTATTGTGATCGCAAATATCGAAGCGATCGTGATGGACGAAGGTCTGGAGCAGATGGATCGTGGTGACCGCATCCAGGCGATGGATCTGCCGATCGGTTTGGGTGACCAGAACCGCCGTTACTACTATCACTGCAAGAGCACATCCGATGTGACTATGCATGAGCTGCAGGAGCCGCCCGGCGGCCAGAAGGGTGGCCAGGTGAAAATGGCTATGCCCTGGGATGCGCAGGCACAGAAAGGTCTGATGGCCGTGCCGACGATGATGCGTCAGATGGTGTGCACGTCGGTGGAAGAGTTTGTGCAGAAGAAGGGCGACACTGAAGTTACCGGCAAGCGTTTCATTGAGATGTCAGAAGAGTACGGCATTGATTCGGAGCTGCTGGAACGTTTCCGCACCGGTACTGATGATTAGTGCTTGATTACTGCTGGCGACTAGCCCGCACTTGTTACAATTAAAAGCCGCTCTTCCTCTGGAAGGGCGGCTTTTTTAATGCCTCGATTCTAAAAACAAGGGAATGCAAAGCATGAAAGTGATCGTTGATTTGTGCGTAGTGCCGCTGGGAGTTGGTGTGTCAGTGTCTGAGTACATCGTCGAATGCGAGCGCATTATTCAGGAAGCTGGTTTGTCACATACCCTGCACGCCTACGGGACCAATATTGAAGGCGAATGGGACGAGGTGTTTGCTGCAGTCAAAGCTTGCCATGAAGCGGTGCATGCAAAAGGGGCGCCGAGAATCACCACGACGTTAAAGGTGGGTACCCGAACCGATCGTGCTCAGACGATGCAGGACAAGGTGGACAGCGTGACGGCTAAGCTGGAGGGCAGCTAGTAACCCTTGGTTATGCGATCAGTCGTGATGCTTTTCGACTTTAATAGTCAGCGCATAGATGCTGAGGATCGCAAACAACCCTGCTGACGCCAGCATCGGCATATTCGGGGCAATCGAATACAGCGCGGGGCCGACGAGGGGCCCGATAATGGCGCCGGAGGTATTGGCGGCAGCCAGATAGCCCGCGGCAGTGCCTTGCTCATGAGGTTCCACAGCCAGACTGGCAGCGCCATTGAGCCCCGGAGTTGCGAATGCAAAGGCCAGACCCAGAACTGCATAACCGGCAACCATAACGGGTATCGTCGGTGCCAGACCGATGATCAGAAAGCCGAGCACGTAAATAGGGCCGAATGATTTCATCAATATCGCGGGTGACGGTTTGAAGACCTGGAACACCAGCCCTTGCGCGACCGTAATAACCACAGCCAGAACCAGCAGCGCTTTACCCGCGGTAGCAGCAACATCAGCCGGATCGGTCAGGCCAAACTTACTGCTG
>Ga0070729_10003013_pt1 | contig 20424 bp, 16 predicted proteins | sample tdDd472_FD_66725 | JGI IMG/M metagenome (GOLD analysis project Ga0070729, IMG submission 66725) | Marine sediment microbial communities from the Atlantic coast under amendment with organic carbon and nitrate - tdDd47.2 | ecosystem: Environmental > Aquatic > Marine > Coastal > Sediment | place... | reverse complement strand
CGATGTCTCTGTGGCATGAGGACACTCTCCTTCGTGGGTCGAAAAGTGTCCACGAAACCGGGTCAACTCCACCCGAACCATCCCGTGTTCAGTATGAGTCAACGTCGCTTCGTGCCCCTCGCGGCGACCGAACGACACACTGTCGGAACCTCGGACGCACTGGGCATACGCATCTCGGCGGTGCGTGACTCCCGGCCGATGCAAACGGTCTATGAGTTGACGATAGCATTGACTCGGAATCACTTTGTTGAGGCTGCGGCTGAATCGCCGTCATTGTTGGTGCACAACCAGTGTCGGTTTCCGAACAATCCGGGTCAGGTCAATCACATATTCCGCGATGCGCCAGGCCATCTTCTCGATACTCCCGCGAATCGCCAGCTTCTTCTCCGGGTCGCGGATGACCCTGCCACAACACTTGGCACCAATCGGTGGGGTGTCGAGACGTCGGCACAGATGCTTGACGACGGGACGCAGGTGTGGGTACAGACTTTGTACGGGATCGTGCAGAATGGCGGTCTCAACTTGTCTCCGCGGGTCTGGGACTCGCGCATCGGCCAATTGGTGGTACCACGATGAGCGACCAGTCCCCCGGTGAATTGCCGATGCACGCGGCATACCTCGCTATGTATGCGTTTCTCGCCGATCGCTGGGAGCGGCTCCCTTCTCGCGCGTTGGGTACCCTGCTGTCGGAAATGAGTCTACTCGCTGATGGTGGCCCTGCCGACCCAGCGATCCGAGAAGACTGGGAGAGAGCTATAGGCAAGGTGAAGAACCATGAAGTCGATGCTCGCCTACGTTTCACCGACGATGGCTGAGCCCGAGACGCCGCAGTCCAATGCCGCGCGCGTTCGCGGCGATTAGACGAAGCACACTACTAGGGAGTGTCCCCACTTGCGCCAGTGCCAGATACACGCGGCGTGATGGCGGCCGCACGGGCTTCGAGATGAGCACAAGCGGGCATGGCGCCTGTGGAACAAGGCCGGTCTGCAGGTGCCGAAGAAGCGAAGGGTCGGCGCGACCTCGTCCTTCTCCGGCCTGGGGCAAGAATCAGGTCTGGGCGTACGACTTCGTCTCTGACGCGTGCGCGAACGGCCAGAAGCTGAAGTGCCTCACCGTCATCGGCGAATGGACGCGCGAGGCCCTCGCCATCGACGTCGCCGGGCGGCTACGCTCAGGCCGCGTCATCGAGGTGCTGTCGAAGCTCTTCATCGAGCGGGGCGCCCCCCAGGTCATCCGCTCGGACTACGGCCCGGAGTTCGTCACGATGGCGGTCCTCGACTGGCTGCAGCGTAGCGGCATCGACACCGCTTTCATCGGCCGGAGGTAGGACCGGGCTACGTCGAACCCGGTGGCCCCGCAGGTTGACCGGCTGCGCGGTCGAATGTCGTCGAGTTCCCGATCAGCTCGACGGCCCACTCGGTGCTCCCGTGGATGGATCGCCGTAGTCGCACCTGACCAAGAGGGCCGGAAATCCGTTCCAGTTGCACGCCGGCCTCACGGAGCGTGCGTTGCACCACACGGTCAGCGGGCTCGAACTTCACGCGGTCGGTGGGCCCGGCGGAGTGCAGATTCGACACTGCGCCGAGCACCCGTACCACATCCGACTTCTTCGGCAGAAACGGAGGGCGCGCGTATGGGGTCACGACCGCCGTCGAGGATCGGTCCACGTGGTCGTTCCAAAACGGAGGGTGGTGCGCCCCCTCGGACCCGTGGTGCGGAACCTTGATCGCGCTGGCCGTCCCATCCAACAAGGTCGAGGAATTCAGTATCTCAGCCCAACCGGCGTTCTCAAGATCACCGCCGAGGACCACGCGGTGGCTTCCAACGGACAGCCACAAGACAATTGACAGATCGTTCGGGCTCGGGTTGGGCAACCGACGTTTCGATGCGCCGGGCCTGGGCAAGAGCCGCTGCAGACCGAGAAGAGCGCGGCGCGAGCCTACGTCGGTCGGGGAGAGCGAACTCAACGTCGACCTTACGGTACCGCCCGCGAGCTGCACGTCCCTGGTCCATACAACGCGGTCAGCCACCGCGTACGCGACGGAGCGGCGCTCGGACACGATGAGATCAAATACGCGGTCGATCTCCCGCAAGCCCGGTTGCTGCGTCTTGGCCCGGCTCCGCCCGTACGCTTTGGCCAGCGTCTGGAACTCATCGGTGGTGAGGGCGTTGGCGACAACGACCCGCGCGTTCGGGCACGCTTCGATCAACGCTGAGAAGCCGCGAACGTGGTCGTCGTGCCAATGGGTCACGACCAGAAGTTCGACATCCTCGCGAGATATGCTCATCGCGTCGATGTACGAGAGTGCCGCGGGAAGACCCTTCTCGTCCAGGCACGAGTCCACGAGAGCCCATGCTCCACCGCCGCAATGCACTGCGACGGCTTCACCAATCCCCCTTCCAAACACGGAGATTTCTATCTCGTCAGGACGCGGGGGAGTCATCGGTCAGGGCCCGGAGCCGCTCGGCGCGTAGTTTCGCCTCCCCTAGCGTACGGTCGACATCGCGCTTCGACCAACGGGGCATGCGTCTGAATCGGACGTCCGACGAACGCCTTCGTCCAGACGGGCCTTCATAGTAGCCGATCGTCCAGTAGAACACCGCCCCGACCTGGACGAGGTCGGTGTCCTCGGGATGCACGTCTTCCATCGGGATGGCAGAACTGACTTCGTCACGGTCCCCGATGACGCCGACGAGGCGTGCGAAGAACTCGTCCGACGAGATCGACTCGACGTACCCCTCCCACTGTTGCCGAGCGACAAACTGCTCACGAATGGGTGGAGGCGCGGGCGCGACCAGCATCGGGTCTCGTTGTGGCGCAAGGCGTTCGCTCCACGAGCCGGGTCGTCCTTCCCGATTGTCCGTCGGGCTCTCGAGTTCCGGGGTCGCCGCCGTGAACGAGGCGCTGTTCTCGCGGGACCGCCAACGCCCGAACCGGCTCGCAAGCTCGATCACCTCCGCGCCGACCGTCGGTGTATCCTCATCGAGCGCGAGATCGATCAACACGGCCGGGCGCGAAAGCTGTTCGGACGCCATTGCGTCCGGGCGATCCGTAACCATCGGCTCAGTCAGCATTCGAGTTCAGCTCCGCAATCACCATGTCGCGCGCAGCCTCGCTGAGGGTCAGCGCGTCGTGCCATCCCTCCTCTAGTACGTCGATGATTTCCCGGCAACCGTGGTCCACCGCGTCGTCTGCACGCCGGATCTCGTCATTCACCGAGAGATAGACCCCCTGGATCCTCTGCGACGGTTCCACCTTCACGGTGTATTGCCCTTGCCTTCCATCTGCTCGTTCGCTCTCGACAGACAGAGAGCACGGGGCAGGTGAAGGCATGAAATCTCTGAACGGGTCGCGTGCAACCCACCGATTTGATAACCTCTCCCACGCTTCTCTCTGCGCCCGTACGTGGACGTCTCGGTTGATGCCGATAGCCAAGATCGGGGTGTGCTCGAGAAGGTGGAATGTACCGACAACGACGTCGCGAACGAGCTGGAAGCAGGATGCGTTCACGGTCGAGGCGCTGAACTTCTGGCGAGTCACCTGGAACCGGATGCCAGCAGCATCGAACGACGCGATGTCCGGGTGAACTACGTGAATCTCCGCCGACTCAGCCTCCTGGACGCGAATCAGGTCGTATTCCGCGAACCAATACGGCGTGAAGATGGCCGGGTTGAAGTGCCCGACGAGCACAACCGTGATCCCTTCGCTCTGAACTTGAGCCTTCATCTGAACCCTCCGTCTGTGGAGGCAAATTACGGCACATCTCCAACGATGTCGAAGTTCCGCTTCGGCGGCCCAACGATCGCGACAACGGAAGACGCCTGGGCACGAGTCGGAAGAGTCGCGCTCGATTCCAGTTCTCTGTGACGCAGATCTTACGAGTGGTTCGCATCGGTGTCAGACTGAGCTCTTCATCGGCGAGTTTCTGAGCCGCACCAGGGGTCTCGCGTTCGTGCGTTGGAACTCTCTCGCGACGGTGTACCGTGAGCACGTTCGGCATGACTCGCCGCGGATCGTCAGGATGCGTCTGTGGTGGGTCAGGTGGTCGAGCAACTGAGCCGCTCAATTGAGTCTGTCCGAACGTCGCCTCGCATGCTTTCCGGCGACCATCGACGAGACGGCGCGGCGGCGAGACTCTGCTGGATTTCCTCGCATTCCCATGTAGTCCTCCTGTACCGGTATCGGTCATCGTCTCGAGGAATCAGACTCCGGAAGGGTGGGGCAGACCAATGGCAGAAACGGAGGTGACGACATGCCGACCGGGTTGATTGGGCCAGCGTTGCGAGCGTTCGACGCGGCACGCGCTCTCGCGACGCGTCAGGACGCCTCGCTCGCCGAAGCGACGACGGACATCTGGCAGGACATCATCGTCGAGCTGCAGAAGCGCATCGAGGCGCTCGAGGGGCGGATCGGGGAGTTCGACGGTGCCCTGAAAGCCAGCGCGATCGCCTACCTCAACCGTGCAGCAGACGCGCTCGACATCAACGAGCTGGTCGAACGGCGCGAGGAGCTGCCGATGGTGGTCGAGCGGGCCCTCGACTCAGATCGGTACACCCGCACGCAGGCGAACTTTCTCGTCGAAGAGTACCTCGCACTCCGGTCGCACGAGCGAGCGTTGCTCGGGTGGGTCGGCGGTGGTGTCATTGTCGTCGCGGACGGGCGCCTGTTCACCGGCGACGATACGACGTTCAAGCGGTCGATCATCAAGGTCGGCGAGCAGCCGCTCGACGAGCACGACGGCGACTCGACGGAACGCGCGATGCTCGAGGCGGCCGTACTCGACCTCGTGCCGCGGTTCTTCAGCGGCGACGACCGAGTCGCGTCAGTGGGGCTACCGGTCGTCGCCTCCATCTATCGTCTCACGCGGACCGGCTGCCTGCTGCGAAACTTCCTGCAGCACGCCGAAGTGAAGGAGCCCATGCGGTGACCGGGCCGCCGTCAAGCATCGAGGTGATGCACAGCAGAAGCGGCAAACTCCCCTCGCGCGCGGATGGTCGCGGTCAGTCTCGCTTCGAGCTCGTCGCAGAGCCCCACCAGCTCGTCGACGCGAGCGAGGATTCGGTGTTGTTCGGCGAGGGGCGGGACGGGCAGCCGGTACTTGAGCACGTTGGCCCCGGACAGGTTGGGTTGAGCGGAACCGTTGTCGAACTCCCGGACGAGTGCCACTCCGTGAGGACTCGTAAGGACCAGATGGAGATACTCCTCACGAAGCAGGTAAGGTCTCATGATCAGCAGGGACGACGCGATCGCGCCCCGCTGAATGCCTCGTACGATGCCTGCCTTGCCGAGGGAGCCACGAAGACAATAGAGGACGTCGCCCTCAACGACCTTTCCACTGCGCAGTAGTTTGTACCGGTCTTCGGGGATGAAGTTCATCTCCGATTGGGACACTCGGCCGCCCTGAAGGTGGCCGGCGTTGATGAACGGCACTCCGCTCGCGACGTATGCCGCCTTCGACGGGTAGTTCTTGCCGCGGTCACCGTTGATTGTCTCGCAGACACTTCCGAGCCTGGCCCACTCCCACCCCTCCGGCACCTCGAACGGCACTTCGTCCGCCTCAATCGCCGGCAGCTTCTTCGGCTTCCGGATCTTCTTCTCCTTCACGAGCCGCGCCTTCTCGGCCGCGATGCGCTCCAGCAGCACGCTCGCCGGCTCATCGTCCGGATCCTGCGGCACAAGCCGCCCGCGCACCGCGAGCTGCAGAATCGTCTGCCGCAGCGGCGCCACGTCGTCGGGGTGGGTGAACAGGGCGTCCATGTGCTCGGCGATGCGCGCCCACGCCACCTGCACCGCGTCGGCGTCGTCGGCGTCGCGCAGCTCGGCGAGCGCCGCGTCGCGCAGGGCCACCCGCGTCGCCTCCCGCGCGTCCCGCGCCGCCTCGAGCCGGTCGAGCAGGCCCATCAGCTCGTCGACGCGGGCGACGATGCGGCGTTGCTCGGCGAGGGGTGGGAGCGGGACCAACAAACCACGCATGGGGCCGAGGTTCAGCTTGTTCGTATGGGACCCGCCAGCCTTGATTCGGTCGTACTGTCGGTGGGCCTCTGGCGAGTTCAACATGCCCGCGAGATACGCCGGGAAGACGTCGGGGACAGATTTGATTAGGCCGACGCTGACGAAGAGGCTGAACTCTCGGTCGGTGTCGACGACCAAGGCACGCCCGAGAGTCCCGATTCGGCAGAACAGCACATCGCCCCTTTCGGGCTTGCACCGACGGCACATGTCCTCGTGCGCGTCCTGACTCACGAACCGCGTGCTGCTGAAGTCGAGGCTACCTCCCGAGATGTCCTTGATCGACAGGAAGGGCACGCCTGATTCGAGGTACGTTGGCGTCTTGTGGACGCCGTCGGTGATGTCATTCGACACCGCCTGCAATCGACACCACTCCCACCCCTTCGGCACAGCGAACGGCACTTCATCGGGCTCGATCGGCGGCAGGTTCTTCGGCCTCCGGATCTTCTTCTCCTTCACCAGCCGGGCCTTCTCGGCCGCGATGCGCCCCAGAACCTCGCTCGCCGGCTCGTCGTCCGGGTCCTGCGGCACGAGCTTCCCTCGTACCGCCAGTTGCAACACGAGCTCGCGCAGCCGTGTCACGCCGTCCGGCGCATCCGCGAGCGTCTCGAACGCCGCGATGAGGTCCTGAGGCGTCATGCACGGCCCTCGAGGGCGTCGGCGAGGGCCTGATGCAGCTGGGCCCGGATCTCGGCCGCAGCGGCGCGTTCACGCTCGTACCGCGCCAGCAACACGTCCGGGTCCTCGTGGGTGTCCTCCGGCGTGTTCGGGTTCTTGATGTCGAGGTTGAACCCGCGCGCCCGAATGTCCACGATGGGCACGCGCCATGCGTGCTCGTTCTCTTCGCGCGCGCCCCACCACGCCTTCTCGGGCTCGAACTCCTCGATGCGCATCGGCTTCGTCTTGGAGTACGATTTGTAGCCCTCGGGGTACGGATGCTCGTAGTACCAGACCGCCTCGGTCGGCCGACCCTTCTCGAAGAAGAGGACGTTGGTGTTGATGCTCGTGTAGGGCGCGAACACCCCCTTCGGCAGCCGCACGATCGTGTGCAGGTCACACTCGGTCAGCAGCTTCTCTTTGATGCGGGTCTTCACGCCTTCGCCGAAGAGCGTCCCGTCGGGCAGCACGACCGCCGCGCGCCCGCCCGGCTTGAGCATCTCGATGATCAGCACGAGAAAGAGGTCGGCCGTCTCGCGGGTGCGAAACTCGCTCGGGAAGTTCGACTCGATGCCGTCCTCTTCCATCCCGCCGAAGGGCGGGTTGGTGATGACCACGTCGACCCGGTCCCGAAACGAGATGTCGCGCAGAGGGCGCGAGAGCGTGTTGTCGTGCCGCACGCCCGTCGGCACGTCGATGCCGTGCACGATCATGTTGGTGACCGCGAGCAGGTGTGGCAGCGGCTTCTTCTCGACGCCGTGGATGCTCGCCTGTAGCTGCGCTTCGTCGTCCGGCGTCTTCACATCGTTCGCGCGGACGTGCTCGATGGCGCACGACAGAAAGCCGCCGGTGCCGCACGCCGGGTCGAGGATCTTCTCGCCGAGCCGCGGGTTCACCCGGTCGACGGCGAACCGGGTGACCGCACGCGGCGTATAGTATTCGCCGGCGTTCCCTGCGCCCTGCAGGTCCTTGAGGATCTGCTCGTAGATGTCGCCGAAGAGGTGCCGCTTCTTGCCGTCGTTGAAGTCGACGTTGGCCTGCACCTTGTTGAGCACCTGCCGCAGCAGGTGGCCCGACTTCATGTACTGGTAGGCGTCCTCGAAGACCGACTTGATCAGCGCCCGGCGCTTGCGCAGGGACTCGGCGACCGGGTCGCTCGACCGTGGCCCGACGTCGATGCCCTTCAGCGCCGCGAAGAGCTTGTCGTTGGCGAACTCCAACAGCTCGTCGCCGGTCATGCCCTCGGCGTCCGCCGCCCACGTCGACCATCGCAGGTCGTCGGCCTTGCGGGGGTTGCCGCGCGCGTCGGTCCACGACACGTCGACCAGCGGCGACACGTAGTCGTCCTCGAGGAACTCGAGCTCCTGCTCGCGGTCGTCCCAGATCTTCAAGAAGAGGATCCAGACGAGCTGGCCGATCCGCTGCGCATCGCCGTCGACGCCGACGTCTTTGCGCATGATGTCCTGGATGGACTTGATAGTGGTGGATAGGGACATAGCTCGCGGACCTCGGTAGTCAGTCTTCGGGGGCGACGACGATGCGTTCCAGCGCGTTGCTCAAGCGCGTTTCGACCTGCTCGGCAACGGACTCGGCCGAGTCCACGTCGCTCATCGGGACGCGCCACCCCACATGCTGCATCGCGAACTCCGCCGACGGGTTCGAGACGCCGTCGATGGGGACCGTCACTACGTCCCCGGACCATCGTTCCTCACCTGCGTCCAGCGCGGTGGCGCGCGCTGCTTCCAGCTGGTCCCAGGTGTCGTCGGACGTCCCGCGCAGAACGCAGAGCAGCTCGATCTCGAGCCACGACCCCGCCTGGTCTGCGTCGACGAAGTCGCGCGGGTCCGGCTCAGTACCGTCGCCCCGCGCGAAGCCGTCATCCATGATGTGCCGGATCCTGGCCGAGACGGAACGCTCCTTCGCACCGCCGACGACCCGCTCGGTCTTGCCGTCACGGGTCCATCGGAACCATGCATCGTACAAATTCAGGAAATCCCACCCCCATCGGCCGACGACTGCAGTCGTCTGCTTGCCGATGTTGTTGAAGTGCGTCGACGACCACTTGTTGAATGCCAGCCCCAACTGGGGCTGCTGCTCGAGCGTCCGCTCGACGATGCCGAGAATCGACATCACACGGCGGTTATAGGCCGCCACGAGTCGACCGGCTCGCCGAACGTTCGCTAGCTTTTCGGTCAGATCCACGGCTCGAACTCTGCGTCGGGTGAGATGGTGAACCCGGGTAGCGGGGGGAGCGAAGGTGCAGGCGCAGCTCCCAGGGCGATCGGCTCGAACGAGCCGGCGATCGCCAATCCGGGGAGAGTGTCGAGGAACACGCTGGCGAGCCCCCGGCGATCGAGTGCATCGCGAATGTCGGAGAGCGTTCGGTGTACGCCGAACCCGTGCTCGCGTCGGGATTCCCGCAGAACTTCGTCGCGTAGCCGGCCCCATGTGACAACAACGAGCGGTTGGCCGGGTGGAAGCGGCACGGTCCCGGATTGCACGACCGCGACTTGAATGAGCCCCTTTCTCCCCCGGGTGCGACCGAAGTCGTCGAACTGCTCCGTGAGTTGGGCGACGGAGGGCACGACGCCAGCGCCCCACTTCGCCTCGATGAGGAAGCGATACGAATCCGTCTCGAACAGCCAATCCGGCTCGGTCATCCCGTCGTCGCTGACATTGGGCCAAGCCTCTGACCGGATGACCGGTTCCGGCGTCGGGATGAATCTGAGCTGCACCGGGTCGGCTGCGCGAAGCAGCAACCGGATCGGGAGGTCACCGGGGAGGTAGCCCAGCCTCTCGAACACGGTCGACGTGAGGATGTCCTCGCTCACCGCGAGCGCGCGTCGCCACGCGGCCGCGTTGCCCGCGAGCATGCGCTCGACTTTCTTCCTGACGGCGGCTGTCCACATCGGTCAACCCGTGGGGCGGTAGAGTTCGGCTTCCAGCGCTCGTACCGCAGCCGTGTAGTCCTTCGGCCCGCCGAACCAACCGGCGATCTCGCGCGGCGCCCCCATCCCCGAGAACGGGTCGAGGCGTAGGACCTTGCGGTCTTCGAGCACCTCGACGCCTTCGTCCGCGTACTTGTCCAGGAGGGCCTCGAGGACGGCGCGGGCTTCGTCGCCGTACTTCGTAAAGACGTCGCGCTTGCGCACGTTGTCGGCGCGCTCGCGGCGCGTGAGCGGCGGCTGGTCGAAGGCGACGTGGCAGATGAGGTCGAACGGGTCGAGGTCGGCGCTGACGTTCTCTCGCAGCGCCTCGATGAGGACGCCCTGATCGCGCAGCTCGGCGATGACGGCGGCCTTCTTGTCGGCCTCGGTCCACTTCTTCAAGAATCCGTCGAGGCTCGTGTACGCCTTCTTCACGGCGGCGCGGGTGTAGTCCTTGAGCGACTCGGTGATCAGGCGCCCGTCGCTGTCCAGGTACTGCACGCGTTCGGCGAGGACTTTCACCTCGACCTCGCTGACGACGTACTTCTGCACGCCGCCCCCACCCCATCCATCGTCGGGCGCGTCGGGCAGGGCGTCGAAGCCGTCGTCGCCCTCGGTGGCCTGCTCGTCACCGGTCTCGCCCTCGGCGTCGACGGCGTCCGGGTCGATGGGATCGTCGCCCTTCGGTTCGTAGATGACCTCGGGTTCGCCGTCGAACGCCGGGTCGGCGAAGAGCTCGGTGGCCTTCTTGAAGTCGAGGATGGTGAACCAGAGCTTGCCGGCGTCCTCGTGGATGCGCGTTCCGCGGCCGACGATCTGCTTGAACTCGATCATCGACTGGATGCGCTGGTCGAGCACCACGAGCTTGCAGGTCTTCGCGTTCACCCCCGTCGTCAGCAGCTTCGAGGTGGTGGCGATGACGGGGTACCGCTTCTCGGGGTGCATGAAGTCGTCGAGCTTCGCCTTGCCCTCGAACGAGTCGCCGGTGATGCGCACGACGTACCGACCCGCGTTGGTGGCTTCACCCGGCACCCGGGCCGCCACCTCGTTGACGAGGGCGCTGCGCATGCGCTCGGCGTGGTCGATGTCTTCGCAGAACACGATCGCCTTGCCGTGCGAGTCGACGCTCAGCAGGTAGTCGACGACCTTGCGGGCGACGAGCCGAGTGCGCTGGTTGAGGACGAGCACCCGGTCCATGTCGCGCTGGTTGTAGACGCGGTCCTCGATCTCCTGGCCGAGGTCGTCGAGCATGCCCTTGGGCGGGCGCCAGCCCTGCAGGTCGCGATCGAGGTCGACGCGCACGACCTTGTACGGCGCGAGGAACCCGTCGTCGATGCCCTGCTTGAGCGAGTACTCGTAGAGCGGCGTGCCGAAGTAGGTCGAGCTCGATACGTCCTTCGTCTCTTTCGGCGTCGCGGTGAGCCCAAGGTGCACCGCGTCGCCGAAGTACTCGAGCACATCGCGCCAGGCGGACTCTTCGCGGGCGCTGCCCCGGTGGCACTCGTCGACCACGATCAGGTCGAAGAAGTCGGGGCTGAACTGCTTGTAGATGTTGGCGGCTTCGTCGGTGCCCGTGATCGCCTGGTAGAGCGCGAGGTAGATCTCGTACGACTTCTCGGCGGTGCGGTTGGTGACCTTCGTCATCGCGCCGCCGAACGGCTTGAAGTCGTCGGTCATCGTCTGGTCGGCGAGGGTGTTCCGGTCGACGAGGAAGAGGACGCGGCGCACGCGGCGGGACTTCCAGAGCCGCCAGATGATCTGAAAAGCCGTGTACGTCTTGCCCGTGCCCGTCGCCATCACGAGCAGGATGCGCCTGTCACCGCGACCGACCGCCTCGACGGTCTTCTGCACGGCGATGCGCTGGTAGTACCGGGGCTCCTTGCCGCTGCCGTCGTCGTGGTAGGGCATTCGCGCGAGCTGCGCTGTGTCGTCGGTCAGGCCCTTCCACGCTCGATACCGGCTCCACAGCTCGTCGGGGCCGGGGAACGCGTCCATCGGCAGCTCGCGCTCGACGGGCGTCGAGCGCCCGGTGCGATCGTGCATGACGAAGCGCTTGCCGTTCGACGAGAAGGCGAAGGGCACGTCGAGGGCTTCTGCATAGGCGAGCGCTTGACCCATGCCCGCGCCGGGTGAGTGGCGGGTGTCCTTCGCTTCGACGACGGCGAGGGGCAGGTTCTGCTGATAGAAGAGCAGGTAGTCCGCGCGGCGCGGCGTGCCGCGTGCGGCCATCTTGCCGCGCACGATGACCCGCCCGGCGGTGAAGGCGTACTCGCGCCGCACCTGGGTCATCTTGTCCCACCCCGCGCCATAAATGGCGGGGGTGATGTACCGATCGCAGGTCTCGGATTCGGTCGGTGGTCGCTCGGACACCGGCGTCGAGGGGCAACGGGGCTGGGTCGAGCCCACGTTGTAGCCCCCATCGGGCTCGGCGCGCCAGCTTGACCGGCATCAACCCCCGGATCCGAGGGGAACCCGCTGTGTGCTCATTGTGCGCTCAATGAGCGGGAGGTGCGCGCAAATCGCTGAAATTATGAAATAAAAAGGAGTGGGCGCAGCTGGGGTCGAACCAGCGACCGTCCGCGTGTAAGGCGGATGCTCTGCCACTGAGCTATACGCCCGGACCGGTGAGGGCCGGAGCCGGTGACGCTACCGCGCGGGTCGGTGGTGTCAACCCGAGAGTGCGGCGCGCGATCGGCGGCGTGCGGCGCGGGGCCCGCGGTGGTCAGTCCGCGCAGGTCCAGCGGGCGCGCAGGCCGTGCACCACGGGGGACGATTCGCCGTCGGCGGTTTCGACCTGGACGGTGATCGCGAGCAGGCGTCCGGTGGTGTCGGCGCCGAGCAGGGTGGCGAGGTCGACGGTGGCGTCGTCGCCGGCCTCGAACGCGAGCACGTGGGCGTCGGCTGCGATGCCCTCGGTGTCGTCGGCCGAGCGGACGTAGATGGCGAGGCGGGCGCCGTCGGGCACGGCGGCGTCGACGTCGAGGGTCGTCCACGTCGGGGCGTCGCACGCCGAGTCCACCGTGCGCTCGTAGAAGCCGATCTGCAGCACGCTGCGGCGCACCGAGCCGGTGAAGTCGCTGTACGTGTACACGCGGTTGGGGCCGCCCATCGAGACGGTGCGGAGCGAGTCCGGATCGATGCGCACGAGCTGCGACGTCACGTGGTGGCCGAGCCAGATGAAGCCGTCGCGGTCGATGCCGACGCCGGACGGTCCCTGGTGGCCGGCGGGGATCGAGATCGTGTCGATCGCCCCGGCGGGGATCGAGCCGTCGGGCACGAAGGCGCTCGCCGGGAACCGCGCGAGCGAGGCCTGACTGTCGCCGCCGAGCCCGAACCACACGTCGCCGTCGTCGGTCACCGCGATGCCGCGGCCCACGAGGGTGCCGAACCCGGACGCGCGGGTCCACGCGTCGGTCGCCGGGTCGTATCCGAGCACGTCCTGGCAGCCCCAGCCGGTGGTCCAGATCCGCCCGTCGCTGTCGGCGGTGAGCCCGTAGGCCTGCGTGCAGCCCCCGCGCATGGCGGGGAAGGGCAGCCGGGTCGCCGTCGGCGCGTCGGCCGTCGTGTCGAACCAGCCGATGGCCGCGTTGCTGAGCCCGCCGTACCAGAGACGCCCGTCGTCGGTGACGACCGCGCCGTAGGGGTTGATCGGCGAGACGTCGACCGTCGCGAGGGTCTCACCGGTGCGGGGGTCGAGCTTGTAGAACATCTGTGTGTTGTACCCGCCGACCCAGACGTAGCCCTCGGGCCGCGCGGCGTCGCCGCGGTCGATGGCCATCGCGCGCAACACGGCGTTGACCGGGCCGACCGGTGCCGTCCAGTCGATGCACTCGTCGGCGTCCCAGTCGAGGGCGGTGGCGTCGAAGGCGGTGTCGATCGCGCCATTGCCGTTGCCGTCGGCGCAGTCGTCGGCGTCGGCGAACACGCGGGTGACCGTGCCCTGCATCGCGAAGCCACGGCTGGCGATGTAGGCGTCGCCGCGCCAGTCGACCGAGACGCGGCTGGGCATGTTGCAGCCGTTGGTCCAGCAGCACGTGCCGGGGCACTCGCCGACCGGCAGCCCGACGCGGTACCGGGCGAGCTCGACCTGCCGGCGGGCGTCCCAGCGGCTCATCGTGCTCTCGGCAGTGTTCGGCAGCCAGAGGAACGACGGCGCGTCGTCCGGGTCGCCGACGACGAGGCCGCCGTCGTCGTCGGACCACCGCAGGTGCAGCGCGTCGCCCATCGCGAAGTCGACGGCGGACTCGCCGATGGCGACCTCGTTGCAGTCGGGGTCGCAGGTGCCACAGGTGTTGAGGACGCCCTCGTCTTCGAGCCCGTCGCAGTCCTGGTCGGCGGCGTCGCAGAGCTCGTCGGCGCCGGGGTAGGTGGTCGGCCGGTCGTCGTCGCAGTCGCTGCCGCCGCAGGCCTCGTCGGCCACACCGTCGCCGTCGGCGTCGACGATCGTCCACAGGCAGCGGCCGGCGTCCTCGTCGCAGAGGTCGTCGGTGCAGGCGTCGCCGTCGTCGCAGTTCACCGGCGGGCCGGCGACGCAGCCACGGGTCGGGTCGCAGAGCTCGAGGCCGTTGCAGAACGAGGTGTCGGCGCACGCGTCGTGGTCGAGGTCGAGCACGCAGCGGTCGAGCTCCGCGTCGCAGCTGCCGGTGGTGCAGTCGAAGGCGTCTTCGCAGGTCGGCGCCTCGCCGGCCACGCAGCCGGCGTCGGCGTCGCAGACCTCGGCGCCGTTGCAGAACGTGCCGTCGTCGCAGGCGGCGTCGTCCGAGAGGGTGCGGCAGGTCTGGCCCGCCTCGTCGCACACGTCGATCGTGCAGTCGAAGCCGTCGTCGCAGACGACCGGGTCGCCGGACACGCAGCCGAGGGTGGTGTCGCAGACCTCGACGCCGTCGCAGTACACGCCGTCATCGCAGGCCGCGTCGTCGGGGGCGTTCGCGCAGGCGTCGGCGTCTTCGTCGCAGGTGTCGACGGTGCAGGCGAGGCCGTCGTCGCAGGCCGGGGCGTCGCCGTCGACGCAGCCGAGGGTGGCGTCGCAGACCTCGGCGCCGTTGCAGAACGCGCCGTCGTCGCACGCCGCGTCGTCGGCGGTGCGGGTGCAGGTCTCGGTGTCGGGGTCGCAGGTGTCGACGGTGCACGCGACGCCGTCGTCGCAGTCGGCGTCGGTGGTGCACTCGGGGGCCACGGCGTCCTCGGAGGCGTCTTCGCCGCCGGTGTCTTCGGCGCCGGTGTCCTCGGTGGCGTCGTCGCCTGCGTCGGCGTCGGCGTCGCTGCCGGAGTCCGTCGCGCCGGTGTCCTCGGCGCCGGTGTCCTCGGCGCCGGTGTCGGACGTACCGGTGTCGGGGGACCCGGACGCTGATCCGGACTCCGAGCTGCCGCACGCGGCGAGGGCCACCGCGAAGGCGAGGCAGGACAACAGGCGCATCGCACGGATGCGCACGACAGGAGTGCGTTCGTTCATGACGGCGACCACGGCGTGCGGGCCGCACGTGGCGTGCGGTCCGCGAGGCTTCAACCCGAGTGAGGGGTCAGCCTGCCGAGGCGCGCGCGCGGGGGTCAAGCAGAAAACCGCGCACCCGACCGAAGGGTCAGCCGTCGAGCTCGGCCTGCAGCCGCCGCTCCATCGCCGTGATGTGGGTCTGGCACGTCGCGCAGCTCGAGGCTTCGCAGCCCGGGCGGTGCTGGGTCCGCACCGAGATCACCGGCACGTCGGCGCGACGGATCACGTGCTCGCTGACGCTGCCGAGCAGCAGGCGGGCGACGCCGCGGCGTCCGTGGGTGCCGACCATGATCATGTCGACGTTCAGCGCCTTCGCGGACTTGACGATCGCCGGGCCGGGTTCGCCATGTTGCAGTGATGTCGCAACATCGACGCCGTGTTCTGCGACGAGGCCGCGGTAGTGGTCGAGCAGGCCCTGGGCCTCGGTGTCCAGCCGCCGCTCGCCGGTCTCGCCGTCGACGTTCGCCGCGCCGGTGTCCCCGGGGGGGTGGGTGATATGCAACAGGTGGACGCGCATGCCCATGCGGCCCGCGACGTCGGCGGCCTGGTCGACGAGCCCGTGGGTGCAGTCCGAGAAGTCGATCGGGACGAGCAGCTCTTTCATGGTGTGCTCCGGTGGCAGCGTGTGTCTCGCACTGCGACAGCGTGTCGCAAGGCGCGTGCCAGTCGTCACGCCGCCGTCACGTCGTACGGATCAGGGTGGCGTGGCGGCGGATCTGTCCTACCGTACGGCGTCCGAGCCACCCTTCACCGCATCGCCACCAGGGGATCCCATGCTGCGCTACACGACTCTCGGCCGGTCCGGCCTTCGCGTTTCGAACCTGTGCCTCGGCACGATGAGCTTCGGCACCCAGTGGGGCTTCGGCGCCGACGCCGAGACGAGCCACCAGATCCTGTCGACGTTCGCTGACGCCGGCGGCACGTTCATCGACACGGCGAACAAGTACCACGGCGGCGAGACCGAGGAGATCGTCGGCGACTGGCTGCAGACGCAGAACCGCGACCGGTTCGTCGTGGCGACGAAGTACACGCTGAACATGGACCCGGACGACCCGAACGCCGGCGGCAACCAGCGCAAGAACCTGGTGCGGGCGGTCGAGAAGAGCCTGGAGCGCCTGCAGACCGACTACATCGATCTGCTGTGGGTGCACGCGTGGGACCCGTACACGCCGATCGAAGAGACGATGCGTGGGCTGGATGACCTCGTTCGTGCCGGGCTCGTCTGCTACATCGGTATCAGCGACGCGCCGGCGTGGGTCATCTCGGCGCAGAACGTGCTCGCCGAGCTCGGCGGGATGACGCCGTATGTGGCGCAGCAGATCGAGTACAGCCTGCTCGAGCGCACGGTCGAGCGGGAGCTCATGCCGATGGCCGAGCACTTCGGCATGTCGACGCTGGCGTGGGCGCCGCTGGGTGGCGGCGTGCTCACGGGCAAGTACACCCGCGGCGGCGACATCGACTCGAAGCGCGCCGAGGGCAACGCGAACCGGGGCCGCACGAGCGAGCGCAACCTCGCGATCGCCCGGGCGGTCGACGCGGTGGCCGATGACCTCGGCGTGTCGTCGGCGCAGGTGGCGACGGCGTGGTCGATGCACCAGCACGACACGATCCCGATCGTCGGCGCCCGCAAGGTGTCGCAGATCGAAGACACGCTGAAGGCGGCCGAAGTGTCGCTCTCGGCGGAGCACCTGGCGACGCTCGACGAGGTGAGCCGGGTGGCGCTCGGGTTCCCGCACGAGTTTCTCGAGTCCGACGGCGTGCTCGACGTGATGTACGGCAGCGTGCGCGAGCGCGTCGACGCGAAGAAGGCGCGCTGGTGAGCTCCGCTCGCCTCACCGGGCTGGCGCTGTGCGGCGCGCTGGCGGCGTGCTCGACGTCGTCGTCGCCGGATGACGCGACGGACGTGGTGGCCGACGCGCCTGCGGTGGATGTCGCCGACGACACGCCGGAAGGCTCGGCGGACGCGGTGGACGACGCGTCGGATGACGCTGCGGACGACGCGGCCGGTGACGCTACGGCGGATGCTGCGGCGGACGCGACGACGGATGCCGCGGACGGATCCGGCGAGGACGCCGACGCGACGGCCGGGGTCGACGCCGGCGACGGTGGTGCCGATGCGGCGGTGGACGCCGGCCCGAGCGGCGACGAGCGGTTCGGCCCGGTGCCGGCGTTCGCGACCGGGACGCAGACCGTCGACGAGCCGTTCGTCGGCATCCGGATCGTGTCGCGCGAGACCGCGGATCCGCGCCCGCTGCGGTACCACGTGGTGCAGATCGATCCGCAGGCCGAGGGGCTGCACTTTCGCCTGACGCCGCAGAACGGCGACGACCCGCGCGAGACGACGCGGCAGACGACGCAGGCGTACCTCGTCGAGGCCGAGGCGCAGCTGGCGATCAACGGGCACTTCTTTCGCCCGTGGCCGCCCGAGGACGCCTGGGCCGACGTGATCGGCTGGGCGGTGAGCGACGGCGACGTGTACTCGCCGTTTCAGAACGGCTGGGGCGTCGCCCTGGCGCTCGGCGCCGACGGCGAGGCGGCGATCGTCAGCCGCGCCGGCGGGGACGACTCGGGGATGACGAGCGACGCGGACTTCGTGGTCGACGACGCCGTCGGCGCGAGCGAGCGCATCCTGACCGGCGGCGAGGTCACCGCGACGTGGGGCGAGCTGCACCCGCGCACGGCGGTGGGCGTCGACGACGACGGCGACGTCGTGTTCATGGTCGTCGATGGCCGGCAGGACGGCGTCAGCGAAGGCATGACGACGCCCGAGGTCGCCGAGGTGATGGCGGCCTTCGCCGTGGTCGACGCGATCAACCTCGACGGCGGCGGCTCGACCACGCTGGTGGTGGCGGATCCCGAGCCTCGGCTGGTGAACACGCCGGTGGGGTACGTGCTGCCGAACAGCGAGCGGGACAACGGCTCGAACCTGGCGGTGTTCGCGCGGCCTCGGTGATGGTGTGAGGCTCCTCGGGTGTGTGCCGACCGAAAGCCCGCTACGCTGCTCGGGTGGCACGAGCCGAGGTGGGTGCATGAGCCGAGTGAGCGTGTGGATCGGGGCAGGGGTGGTGCTGTGCGTGGCGTGCGCGGCGCCGGCGGCGGCGAACGACTCGTCGATGGCGCTGATCGGCGGGGTGCCGCACGTGCTCGAGGCGCCAGACGTCTCGATGGACGGCGAGGTGCTCGTGTTCGAGCACGTGCCGTTCGCCGTGGCCGCCCCCGTCAACGGCGCCTGCCCGGACGGCTTCGCGGCGGGCTACGACGGGTGCTATCGCGACGCGCACCACGCGGCGGACCTGCGGTACACGTTCACGAACCACGGTGACGCGCAGACCCTGCAGATCGGCCTGCCGTTCGACGTGCCGACCTTCGACGAAGGCGACGTCGTCGGGCCCGAGGGCAGCGACCCGATCGTCGGGCTGCGCACCTGGGTCGACGGCGAAGAGGTCGAGGTGACCCGGGTCGACGCCGATGTGCAGGGCGTGCCGTGGGACGCGAACCGGTCGTACGTCGTCACCGTGCCGTTCGAGCCCGGCCAGACGCGGGTGCTGCGCCACACCTTTCGCGCCCACAGCGGCGGCAGCTTCGCGAGCGGGTGGTTCGACTACATCCTACGGTCCGGCACCGGATGGCGCGGCCCCATCGGCTCGATCGACATCCGGTTCGCGCTGCCGGAGGCGTCGCCGTGCGTGACGGCGAGCCTGCCGTTCACCCGCGAAGGCACGGACGTGCGGGTGCAGCTCACCGACGTCGAGCCCGACACGGACTTCGCCATCCAGTGGATTCGCCCGTCCGACGTGCTCGCGATGCTCGGGGTCTTCGCCGACGTCGAGACGGCCGCCGAGCGGTGCACGGACGCCGCGTTTGCCGACCGCTCGGCCAGCGAGCTGCGTGCCCTCGCGCGCCGCGTCGAGCTCTTTTATGGGGCGCCGCACGGTCCCGACGATGCCGCACTCGTCGCCGAGGGGCTGCGGCCCATCTGCGGGCAGGCCGACATGTACGCGTGGGCGTGGCACACGACGGACGACGAGCTCGCCGAGCTGAGCCCGGCGCAGCAGCGCTTCATCACGCAGGTGCGGGCGCTCGAGTTCGTGCCGACGGACGGCTGGGAGAGTGACGTGCCCGAAGGCGTTGCGATGTGTGTGGCGGCGATGCGAGCGGCCGCTGCGAGCCAGCCGTCGTCGGACGGCGACGGACCTGCGTCGGACGAGTCGCAGTAGGCGGAGCCCGTCCGGCCGCGCCGCCGCGGGCTTACTCCGACGGCAGCGAGGTCGGCTGGGGCGCGGGATCGAGCACCGGCGGCGGGCCGGCGCCGTCGCCGATGCCGGGCTCGGTCGGGATCGGCGTGCCGTCGTCGGTCGGCGGCGTCGGGCACTCGCCGGTGTGGGCGATGCTCGTGCCGGCGGACCATGCGCCGCAGGCGTTGCCGTACGTGCGCCCGTCGCAGCCGCAGACCGGGCGCCAGTCGCGGGTGCACATCATCGGCGGCTCCATGCACACGCCGGGGCGGTCGAGCTCGCCGCAGTGGCCGGTCTCGAAGGCGCAGAACTCGCCCTCGCCGCACATGCCGTCGTCGGTGCACGCCGCGCCGTCGGGCAGGGCGGGTCCGGGGGGCGCCGCGTCGGCCGGCGTGGGGTCGGCGGGCGCCTGGCCGAGCGGGTCGTCGCCCTCGCAGGGGCCAGCAGCGGCGACGTTTGCGCCGGCCGCCCACGCGCCGCAGGCGTTGCCGTACGTGACGCCGTCGCAGCCGCAGACCGGCGTCCAGTCCATCGTGCACATCGCCGGCGGGGTCATGCACACGCCGGCCTCGCTGGCCTCGCCGCAGTGGGCGATGTCGAAGGCGCAGAACGCGCCGTCGCCGCAGTCGGCGTCCGTCGTGCAGGGTGGACCGTCGCCGAGGGCGTCGGCGAGGCTGACGGGCGCGGTCGCCTCGCCGGGCGCCACCTCGGGCAGCGGGCTCGGCGCCGGCGGCATGGCGGCGGGATCGAGGGGGTGGCCGTGCTCGATCGTGACGAGGTTCGGGTTCTCGTCGATGTCGTTCGCGACGACGCCCGACAGGGTCTCGTTCGTCGGTTCGTCGTCGTTCTGGGCGCCGCCGCAGGCCCCCGCCGCGCCGAGGATCGGGGCGAGGGCGATGACGACGAAGAGGGGCAGGCGGGCACGCATGACGAGGCCGGGGTCGGGGGCACAGGGGCTGTCTGGTACTACGCGACCCGGGCGGATGTATTCAATGGGGAGGGGGTGTGTGGCTCCCTCCCTGCCGCGCGCTGGTGCGCGCGGCTGTCCCTCCCGTGGGGAGGGACGGGGTGGCTGCGGTGGTGGGGGCGGCCGGTGGTGGTGGA
>Ga0070729_10003011_pt1 | contig 20424 bp, 14 predicted proteins | sample tdDd472_FD_66725 | JGI IMG/M metagenome (GOLD analysis project Ga0070729, IMG submission 66725) | Marine sediment microbial communities from the Atlantic coast under amendment with organic carbon and nitrate - tdDd47.2 | ecosystem: Environmental > Aquatic > Marine > Coastal > Sediment | place... | reverse complement strand
CAAAAGAGTAGAAGTCAGGCAACAATTAAAAGATGCAGAACTTAAAGAACTTCGTGATTTTGTACTGGTGTGCTAGCTTGTTGTTCTGCCACCTTCCAGCGTCTATGCAGCCACAACCAATGATCAGGATTTCTTCTGATACAATCTTCCAGAACTTTGTTATAGGCATAAGTTGTTAATATAATTGTCTCCGCGAGATCCTCACCTTCAACAATTTCAACCGGATCAAAAACTTCCATCAGGTGTTTGCCGTTTTTCCTGCGGGTGATAAATACCGGCACCACAGGGGCACCGCTTTCAATGGCCAATCTGGCAAAACCGGAAGTAGTGGAAGCCGGCATATCGAAAAAATCCACCACGACGCCAAATCTCTCTGGCGCATGCTGATCTATTACAAAACCGATAACCTCGCCCTGATTAAGTTTTTGCAATAATTGTTGTTTGACATCTCTGTCCGGCAGGATATTAACGCCACAAGCCTTTCGGGTATTCATCCAGTAATCATTGAGCCAGTCCGGTTTGATATTTTTAGAGATAATAGTAAGAGGCAATCCCGCCAATGCCTGCGAACAGCAGAGCAGATCCCAATTGCCGAAATGAGCGGTCAATACCAGCACACCTTTGTTTTGGGCTACGGCAGCATCAAGGATTTCCTTGTTTTTGTACTCAACCAAACTTGTCATTTCAGCAGGTTTAGCAGGGTCGAAAAGAAAGAACTCAATAAAGTTTTGGCCCAGATTTTCAAACATCCTTCTGGCAATACCAGATACGGTAGATGCATCAAGATCTTTCCCCAAAGCTTTCTTTATCTGTTTTTTAACCAGAGTTTTTCGGATGGGAATTACATAATACCAAAGCCAGCCAAGCATCTTTCCGATAAAGAGTGCCAGAGCCAAAGGAAGCAGTCGAACAAAGAAACGAAAGGAGTAAAACAGAGCCTTAGTTAACATTAAGAACTTCTCCGATACTCTCCCACATGCGTTCTTCGCCCTCTAAAATCTCCAATTCGATGGCAAGATAATATACAGAAAGCCCTTTGATTTTACCGCTGCGAATCCTCACACTATCTTTTTCAGTTACAATCAAACTCTCGGCACCCGCCTCTACAGCCTGATTTAAAACATTGCGAATTTCGCGCCCGGTAAAGCGGTGGTGATCCCCAAAATAGCGTTGCCCAACCACGTTCAGACCCGATTCGGCAAGTTTATTGATAAACTTGTGTGGTTTGGCAATTCCGCAGAAAGCAAACAAAGGACGATGCTTGATGTCTTCTATGGATATCTTTTCTCCAGTCACACAATCCACCACACCAGACACTTTATAACGGCTGGTAATAATGGGAGCAGTGGGACACATCTTTTTAAGCCAGTCCATATCAACAATATGCTCGCCAGTTTCACTACAATGATTAATCACCACAATGTCGGCTCTCTTAATCGCCTCAACCGGCTCTCTCAAAGGGCCAGCAGGTAATGGTTGCAAACTTTTAAGATCCTCTGCACCATCCACAACAACAATATCCAGATTGCGTTTAAGGTTTATATGCTGAAAACCGTCATCCATCAAGAAAACATCCACCGGATGAGTAGCCAGTGCATTCATCCCGTTTTTATGTCGATTGGGGCCAACATGAATCGAGGTGTTTTTGATATGTCGGCTCATCATAATCGGTTCGTCACCAAAAAATATTTCTGCTCTTTCGTCAAGTCTTGAAGGATCCGGCACGACAAGATAGGAGCGCTTGTCACTTCTGCCATAGCCCCGGGTTAAAATAGCAACATGACACCAGCTGGAAAGCTTTTGCGCCATATACATTACCATCGGAGTTTTTCCCGTTCCGCCAACAGTAAGATTGCCGATGGAAATAACCGGTCGTGGCAAAGCCTGTTGTTTCTTTCTGCCTGTTTCGTAGGCATGGCGACGCGCCTCAACCACTCCGCGGTAAACACCCGCAATAGGATCGAGAACTCTCTTGTACCATTTGGATTTAGTCAAGACCAAGCGGGTCTCCTCCTGCTAGAGTTTCAACAATCAGATCCGTATTTCTCTCAGTAACGCCTGTTTGCTGTAAAATTCTCGCCCTGGCAGCCACAAGATAGGCCAACAGTTCATCTTTACTATCCATAACCATCGAGGCTATTCGTGAAATATCTTCAGCAGACTGAGCCGAGCTTAAAACACCGGACTCATCCAGCATTGTTGCCCATTCTTTCCAGTGTCCATGATACGGACCGGTGATAACGGGTACATGATGTAAAACCGGCTCAATAACATTATGGCAGCCAGCATCAACTAAACTCCCACCGACAATCGCCAGATCCGCCATCGCATACCACTCGTTCATGCGTCCAAAGCGATCTTCAATCAAAACTTCTGCCCAATCTAAATCCCTTACATTATATCCCGCAATTGCAGTGCTTGCAAACCCATATTTTGCTGCAAGTTTAAGAACCACCGGCACTCTCCTCTGATGGCGCGGTGCAATAAGAAGCTTCAGATCTTTATCGCTCTCTCTCAGTTTCTGAAAAGCCTCCAGTATTATTTGTTCTTCTCCCGGATGGGTGGAAACCGCCAGTAAAATCTTTTTATCAGGGCTTTTCTTTTCCGCGTTTACAGATCGAAGAGTCAAATCAATTTTCATCTCGCCAGTAACCAGAATGCGTTCCAGCTCCACACCGATCTTGAGCAGATTATCCATATCAATATCGTTGCGTGTAAGGTATATGGGCCAGGAGAGGACGGAATCAAAGGCGTTATTCAATTTAGTAAACTTTTCGACCGAACTTGCACTGACTCTGGCATTTATTACAAAAACAGGCACGTTAAATTCCTTAGCCATGGAAATAAGTCCCGGCCAAAGCTCCAGCTCAACCAGCACAATTGCATCCGGCCTGAATTGCTTAAAGATCTTCTTTAAAACCAGATACGAATCAAAGGGAAAATGTCGAACATTATTGTAAGGCCCAGCCAAAGACAGATCCATCCCGCTGTTGGTATTTGTGGTCAAAAGGAAATTAGTTCCGCTTTGCTTTTGCAAATAGCTCTTGGCAAACAAATTTGCCAATTGTACTTCTCCGGCAGAAGCAGCATGTATCCAGATGTTTTTGCCATTGGGGTCAGAGTTGGCATCCTCAATTTTTTCTGGCAAAAATCTGCGCAAAGCTCCCTTTTTAAGATCTTTTTTTGCCAGCGAAACTGCCAGCAGGGGAGCAGTTGCCAAAGTTGTCAGAAGCGGATATATTTTTTTCATCATTTCTCTTCACTTGTAATTTTAGAATCCAACTCGTCCTTTTCTTCTTCGTCTTCACCTTCGGCAAGACTGACGGCTTGTGCATGTAGTTCTTTCAAAGTTATCTCCAGCTTTTGACGCTCGTACTCCAGCTCGGGATCGTCAATTTCGCCATCAATTTCAATTGCTTCGCCCTCGATTACCACCGTTTTGGTAAACGGTAGCGGAATCTCGTATTTATCCCAGGTGTTTTTAAGGACGATATTCTTTTTCGAGGCAGCAGCAAGCGGAATAATCACTCCACCGGAATCTCGGGCCAGATACATTATCCCCGGTTTAACCTTGCCATAGGGCCCTCGGGAACCATCAATCGCCAAGGCTCCATGAACGCCCGAAAGCACAAACTCGACCATCTCGAACAGAGCCTCCCGGCCATTTTTGCCCTGGGATCCTCGAACTACGGTAAAGCCCAAATAATGTAGAATCTCTTTCTGCAACTCGCCGTCTTTAGACAAAGAAACCATCTGCACCATGGGTTTAGGAACAGGATAACCAAGTAACATCAACTGCTTACCATGATAAAAAGCATACAGTATCTGTTTACCCTCTTCCGCAGCCATCACACTATGGTGTCTGTTGATGTAAACATATTTTAACAGTTTGCAGTAAATGCGAATAAAGATAAAAGCTAAAACTGCAAGCAATCTTTTGAACATCTAAGGTTTTCACCCTTTTTGCAAATAGAAAAAACAGCACAAAGTACTAATTCACAGATGGCAACATGTTATCCTGCCATATCAATTTTGCAAGTAAATTCCTTTAATTAGCTAAACTATAGCTTGACTGTGCATCCATAGTATATATAATCTGATCCGCTTTAAATTTGTATTAAACGATTAATTCTCGATGTTTTGGAGGAAGCTGATATGTCGAACCTGTCTACAACTAATAGAACTCACACACTTGGCGAACTTCGCAAGGAACACGTCGGCCAGAATGTAATACTTAAAGGCTGGGTAAAAAGTGTTCGCGATCATGGAGGCTGCCTTTTCATAGATTTACGTGACCGCTACGGCTTTACTCAGGTGGTTTTCAACTACAGCGAAATCGGTGCAGAATACGGCGATGCCAATGCCATCCGCGACGAGTATGTCATCGTAGTTGAGGGTAAAGTTGTGGATCGTGGTGGCAACATCAACAAAAACATCCCCACCGGCGAAATAGAGATTCAGGCCGAGCGTTTCGAACTCATCGCCAAATCCGAACCTCTGCCGGTGCAGATTACCGACGAAACCGATGCCAACGAAGTTACCCGTCTGAAACATCGCTATCTCGATCTTCGTCGTGGCCCCTTGCAGAAGATCATGAAAATGCGCCATCGTGCCAACCAGACCACCAGAAATTATCTGGACAAGCATAACTTCATGGAGATCGAAACTCCCTATCTCAATAAAAGCACCCCTGAAGGCGCAAGAGACTTTCTGGTTCCCTCACGGATGCATGGCGGAAAATTCTACGCCTTGCCACAGTCACCACAGATCTTCAAGCAAATCCTGATGATATCCGGTTTCGACCGCTATTTCCAAATTGTACGCTGCTTCCGCGATGAAGATTTAAGAAACGACCGTCAGCCAGAGTTCACCCAAATTGACTGCGAGCTTTCTTTCCCCTCTGAAGAAATGATTTACGAAATCTTCGAGGGACTGGTTACCGAGATCTGGAAAGACGTGAAAAATGTCGAACTTCAAACTCCTTTCCCGCGCATGACCTACAAACAGTCAATGGACGAATACGGCGTGGATGCCCCGGACACCCGCTTTGAATTGAAGCTGCAAAACTGCAACGAAATGTTTGCAGATTGCGATTTCAAGGTTTTCTCCGGTGCAATCAAAAACGGTGGCGCAGTAAAAGCTATTGCCGTGAAAGACCCTGAAAAGAAATTCTCCCGTGGCTTTATCGAAAAGCAACTTGAACCCGTAGTCAAAACCTACGGCGCAAGAGGTTTGGCCTGGGCCAGAGTTAAAGAAGACGGAACATGGCAGGCTCCAATCGCCAAATTCTTCAGTGATGAATTAAAACTGAAAATCAACGCCGAGTTGGGTGCAGAAACGGACACAGTGCTGTTCTTTGGTGCTGATAAAGAAAACGTGGTCAACAGCGCACTTGGTCATCTACGCCTTAAAGTGGCAGAACTTAAAGATATGATCGACAAAGATAAACTGAGCTTTGTCTGGGTAACTGACTTCCCGCTATTCGATTATGTTGAAGAAGACGATAGCTGGACCTCAACTCACCACCCCTTCACCATGCCCAGAGAAGAAGACCTCGACAAACTGGAATCAGATCCCGGCAGCGTGTTGGCGCAGGCCTACGATATGGTGTTAAATGGCCACGAGATCGGCGGTGGCTCAATTCGTATCCATCGTCAGGATGTCCAGAAGAAAATCTTCAAAGCCTTGAACATCAGCGATGAAGAGGCCGAAAGCAAGTTCGGTTTCTTGCTGGATGCACTCAAATTCGGCGCACCACCACACGCCGGAATCGCCTTCGGCATGGATCGCATCATCATGTTGCTGGCTCAAACCGAATCCATCAGAGACGTTATTGCCTTCCCCAAAACCACTCAGGGAAACTGCCTGATGTCGGATGCCCCGTCAACCGTTGACGATGCACAGTTGAAGGATCTGACAATAAAGGTAAGAGCTAAAGACGAATAGAAACTTCAGATTACAGCGAAATTTTCTTGTAGGATGGGTAACTTGTTGCCCATCTTTTTTTATGGTATGAAAGACCTCTCCCTCGTGCCTTTTGGCACGATGTGCAAGTGGTACATAGGTAACATTTTAGATCGGGCACATGGTTAACAGATTACACGAGCTGTCGGACAACGAGTTACCCGACACTTTATACTCGTAAGGAAAAACAAATGAGCAAATCATCAAAGCCACCAATTGATACGTGTTGGAGCAGGGTTCCCACCCTGGTCCTGAATAATCCTGCTAATGCGGGAATGGTGGAATTGAGGAAAGTGATAAATCAGGGTATGAACCCTGATCGAAAATGTTAAGGTTCAAGGTAGGAACCTTGAACCAACCCGTACGACAAAATGAACTTGCTGTATACGCCAGATGTCGGATAACACCTTATCCGCCCTGCTATACTACTTATTTTCTATAAATTCCGTAAAGTTTAAAAATAGATTTCCGATTGTGATATTGGGTAGTAATAAAATTTTAGTCCAGCATAATCCCGGGAGTTTACAGATGAAATCGACTTGCAGTATTCACTGTTTAATTATAGCTTTTGTAATTTTGTGTTCCTTCTGTTTCATAAAATGTGGATCAAGTGACACCAATGATTCTTCCGGCCTCGATAAAACAGCGAAACTATCATCACTTGACAACGATGACAAACTGACCCTGTGCAACTGGGAAGAAGAACTTTTAAACAATGCAGCAGCAATGACTGACTGTGAAAACACTGTCGAAACCCAGGATGGATTAATTGCAGAAGAAAGCGAAATCTGTGCTCAAAGCGAGAGTTTTTCTGTAGAGTGTGAATTATCTCTCAGAGAAGCATGTGTAAAATCCGTAGCCAACAACATTTGCTCACTGGAAGAATCGGAAGAGTGTAAAACTTACAGGGAGTGTAAAAATCAATATGTAGAACCCCAAAATTCAGGTCTCTGTGATATAAACTTAACAGATTACAACCGAAATCGCATATATTGTTATGCTATGGTAAAACTAGTACAGGAAGATGGTAGGAGTTCATATAATAGAATATTTTGTACAAATATTGAAGTAGATTATTGTTGGTCGTGGTTTAATTGCAATGCTCTAAACTGCGAAGGAACATCGGATGAACATTTCATTCAAATGTGTAAAGATACCAAAATGTGCCCAAAAGCAGCTTATTCGATTTATTACAAGTCAGCTAGTAGATTTCTATTCTAATTTTCTGAGTCATCAGGTGTTAGAGCAAAGTTCCACCTTGTTCCTTGATATTTCCGTTAAGGTTTCTAACCTGAACAATGCTAAATACTATCAGGGCAGGATTGCTTAGAACCATGCTAGAAGCATACTCCATCTCGGTAGCCGGGTAGGTAGGATTAAATTCTAATCCTACACAATTGATTGTCGGACACACCGTATCCGACCTTGTAAACTGACAATCAAGGTTAGAGCTAAAGATGAATAGAAACTTCAGATAACAGCGATTTTTTTGCAGGATGGATAACTTGTTAGTCATCCCGGAAAATTAACAAATGCTGTTGAGAAGTCTGATTTTGAATTTGTTCCGGCATTTATAACAGTCTCTTCTCGCCAAAATTGCCATAACAAGAATGCCTGAGCGATCTCTTTCATGTTCTGACAAGTCGCTGACAGCAAACCCTGTTCCAGCACTTTTACCAAACCACGCATCCACTCTTTCGATGAATGATCACTCTCTTGTACTGTTAGATTCCGGCATGAAGCCCCGAATCATGTCTTCGATATGCCAGGTGATGGTTCCCATGGCAAAAAAGGGTTCCCCTGCCACGAAATGTCGCTCAGAAACCTTTGAGGGAATGGCATCCGGTGATTCAAAGTTGCTTGCGTAGTGGTATTCCGATTGGCGATAGCGCAGGTCAAGCAAGTTGCGCATCTCGATACCAAGAGAAAAATGGTAAAGTCGTATTTCGCCGCCAAGATTCAGCAAATACATGGGATCACCAGTTTGTTTGAGTGGCAGCGGTCTCCCAGGTACATACGTGAAACCTAGTCCTACACACCCAGTGACCAGCACCCCGGCAAGCTCCCAGTTGCTGATCTGGCCATGAACCGCCACATCCAGTCGTATGATCCATTCCGGCACGTAAGGAATCAACTCGCCCGTATCTGCGAGGGTAGCATGGGCATAGCCAACATTTAGCAGGCAGTCAAACCAGTTGCCCACCATGAAACGCAAACCCATCAGTCCGGCATGACGGTCTGAAGCTCCAATCGGAATATTGCGTCCATCGGTTTCTGAAAAGAGCATGTCCTCAGTAATGTGGGTGTAGACATAGCTTGTCTGTGCGCTTACGGAGAAGTCATCTCCCGGTCTTCCGAAACGGTAGCTCAACCCTCCTTCGGCGGAATGGGCCTTGGCAAAGGGGGCCGTTTCGTTATCTGATAGTGCCATTGCTTCAGTAGAGCGCGTTCCTTGACCATAACTTCCCAGCAAGTGCAAACCCTTGTGCAAGCGGAAATCAAGTGTTACCCTTGGATTTACTGCATAACCCAGCGATTGGCTGGTCTGACTGGGATCTCTAACTCCTTCGCGATCAACTTCCGGCTGATTGTTATCTGTAACTCCAAAGGAAAATGCGTCGACCCTTACACCACCCTTTAGCGCAAACCACTGACAGGGGCGAAAATGCAGACGGGCCCATCCTGCAATATTGAGTATCGTGAACGAGTTATCGAAAACCCGTTTGTACGGGATAGCCGTTACCGCACGTAGTAGCCTTTGGCTGGTGTCACCCTGATCAAAGCGCAAAGCGTAGCCGAAACTCAAGGCTTGCTTGTGGCCAAGCAGATTTGGCTTGTAGGTATAATCCCCGCGGGATCCGGCAGTGAGCACACTGTAGCGCATCTCTGTTCCGTCACCACGCTGCTCTGTTGCCACATAATTGCCGTCACCGTCAGTAAGGTCGTCCAGAAGCCAGCCGGTAAAATTGGTTCGAAGACGCATGGTACGCCAGCCCAGAAAGGCCACCTGCTTAAAACGGGAATCCTTTGGACCAATTTCAGTGCGAAAGGTGAACAGAATACGGTTGCTCTCCCCGCCCTGATTCGAATCGTAGGTATTGAAAAAGCCCATACGTCCTGCGTTGTAATCGTCTTCCCGCACTATCCCGGCTTGGTCGTAGCGAGCCATGTAACCGTAAATTCCAAGGACAAACTTGAAATCTGAATCTTCAACCTCGTGGGCATATTGCCCAAGTGCAGTGGCGCGCTTGGCTGAACGATTGGGTCCAAAACCATCGGTTTGATAATATTCGAATGCTGCAAAACTCTCACTGTCCAACTCTTCCGGGGCTATCAGAAACAAGGTGCGTTGAGAATTGTGGCTCCCGTATCCATATTTGGCATATGATCCACGCTCCGGCACCCCCAACTGATAATCTGCCGAGCCAGCAAAAGCGAAATCTCCCTGTTCAGGATCAAAGGGGCCCTCCAGAATTTTTACTGTCATTACCAGTTCGGGAGGTATAAACAGCAGATCGGCATAGCCATGGCCGTGGGGATTGCTGACTTCATTTAGTGGCGCTCCACCAAGGGTGTACTCGATATCCTGACCTTCCTTTGCGGCGAAACCACGCATGTAGGTCTCCTGGGCGTGACCTTCTCCACCGTGATTGGCGGTAAGCACGCCCGGTGCCAACATCAGATGTTCGGTGGCGTTTTTTCGCGGTACAATGTGCAGATTGCCAATTTTTAATTCATACTTGGAGGCCGAGACGGTCGAGTCACGCTGCTGACCGAATACTCTGACTTCTTCCAGCATATAAGAATCATCATCCAGAGGTCGAAATTCTTCTTCCTCTAATTCTGGTTCTGGATCCATCTCGATAATTATTTCGCTGTTTTCTTCATCATCTTCAGTGAGCTTGGATTTATCTTCTTCCAACCTTTCCGGTGAAGATTCGTCGTCCGTTTGGGCTATATCTGGCTGGCTAAGTATTTGCGTCTGATCATCCTGAATTTCAGTGTCAGGAGAATCAAGACCAACGCTTTCAAGCTCCTCTGCCAGTAAAGCATCATTGTTGCAAAAGCACAGCAAGGCGAACATCAGCAATGTAAACACAGCTTGGACACTCTGCTTATCCTTATTACTTTTTCCGTTTTCACTTGCATAATCATACATTATTCAGTCTCCGACAGGCAGAGGCCCACTCCGTTAAAATGCACCCCATATCGCGCAGCATACTCAACAAAGGTTTTCAGTGTCAGGCTGTCTTGCGGTAGTGCACTTCCAGTGTTGTAAAAAACACGGGAGCCGTCTTCATCGCGCAAGGGGTCGCCGTTTTCGTCTTGTAAGTCTGTCAGATCCTGATAAACCAGTTCGCTCTCTGTCACCGTATCCGACTCACCTTCGGAGTCCGCCACGGCAGCAAAGGCATCAAAGCGCAGAGATTCGTCCCCTGCTGCAAGCGTATCCCAGAAGAGATGCAGCGCATGAGCGTAAATTAATGCTCCAATGGTCTTGTTCGCTTCAATAGCAATACCCTTGGTCTGATCTTTACCGTTAATGCAATCGGTGTAAAGGGTGGGAGTCTTCAATCGCAGAAGAAAATGCACCGTCTCACCATCCTTGCTGGCATCCCCTTCGATCCAGTACGAATAGCCTTCGGCGATCATTTCCTCGACGATGTTCATATCAGCGTTTCGGTTTTCGGCCTTTGCGGTGGCCTCGAAAAAGCGGAACTGGAGATCGAGCCTTTTTGCGGGCAGCCCCTCCAGTGTTACAACCTCAAGATTGCTTCCACTTCCTTTTTTCAAGTCAATAATGGCTGGGCCGTCCCAAAAGCCTGCAACCGATCCGTCATCTGGATCAGTTAGCTTTACATCACCAATGACTGTAATGTAATGGGTGAACTGCAATGACCAGCCGTCCACAAAAGCATACTCCACTCCACCTTCAGTATATGGAAAGCCGGTTTCAAGTGCCTTGCCTCCACCGGCCTGCAGTCGAAGACTTCCTTCTCCTGCGACATCTTCACTGGTGCAGCCAAGGGCAAATGCCAGTGAAAGAAACACTGCGATTGATACCAAACTAGAACTCATTCTATAATGTTTCATGATAGTCTTCCCTTTACTCCTGCCATTGCAAACTATATGATTCACGCGAACGCACACCATACAGCCACGCCAGATATGCTTGACTGTCTTCACCGATTTGGCAAACACCATCTCCCGCATCTTCCAGACATGCACCCGACTCATCAACGATGGAAGAAAAATCCAGATTGGTAAGTTGTTGGTCAATATGAATCTGCACTAGCGCAAGACCGGAACGCCCATCCAGCACGACATCAGCAGGAATACTCTCCACAATGCGCATGGTGCCTTCATCTGGAATGGTAAGGTGTCCTGCAAAGGCAATCTCTTCACCATTCTTTTCTGCATTGCCGGAAATGGCGAAGGAATATCCGCCAAGGGAGTCAATGTCTTTTTCATTCGAAAAAGAGGGAATTTCACCAGGCGGATGGAAATGCAATTCAAACATCTGGCAGTGACCCATTTCACCTTCGCTTACACCTGTTGCAGTTGGTTCTTCATCCAATAGATCCACCACGACCTGTTGCCTGATTTCTCCCAATACCGTGCCTTTATCATACTGGGCATGGGCCGGGCAGGCATACGCACTATTGATCCCGAACATGCGGTCGAAGAGGCTGGCTTGAGCTTCGGAACTGTAATAGTAAATCGGCCCGATGGCCAGCACTGCCTTATCCAGCGTGATATTCCAACCTTTGCTGTTGGTAAAGAGCTGATCGGCTGGGCCGGATTCTGTTACGCCTTGTGCCACCGTATCAAAGGTCAAGGCCTCCCCTGCGGTTTCAGTAGTGCATCCGAAAATAGCCAGTGCCATAAGTATAAGTAACACTAGCCCCCCTTGGTTTTTTTTTGACATGGACATTTCGTCTTCCTTTTTTGTAAACACCTCCAAAGCATCCGCATGCTTGGAAATTGAGAGCATGCGTAAGTTTGGGGGTTACGTTTATTCGTGATCGTGCTCGTCTTCTTCATGGAACATTATCAGGAACCTGACCTCGGTATCCGCTTCCACCTGAAATTCCATGATGGTTGGTACGGGGTCGGAACCTTCGCCTGTGTAAGTGGCGGAGATGTGGAAATGATCCACGAGGCTGTCGGAGCAAAAGCCGTTTGGGCCGGGATTGGTAAATGGTACTTCCACACCAGCTTTGTCGTAGAAGTTTACCGCCACACCCTCAGTATCCAAAAACAAGACGTATTCACCGGTTTCCAGCACGGGGAAATGCACATAGTTTGAGCTATTAGCTGCCAGCAGTTGTACTTGCATCACTTCATCCAAATGCGCGTGTGGGCCCGGTGTTGTATCAGTGGCCTCGAGCTGGTGATCTTCCGGGATGTCATCCTTGTAATCAGTAAAAGTCTGGCAGGCTATTTCGGGGAATGAGAGCGTAGCAACACAGTTAGTTGAATCGTCGGGATCAACTTCGTAGTTTTCGTCGCAATGGCATTCATCGCTCTCCATGTGACCGTGACCGCCACATTCCGCATCACCTTCCTGCTCACAAACTGCTTCATCAGTTTCTTCATGGCAGAGCATCGTTCCGCAGGGTTCTAAAGCCATAACGCCGTCAATGCAGTTTCGTGCAGTGTTGTCAACGCAGGTAAATTCGCCTTCCTCGCAGGTCATGGATTCATCCACGCAGAAAGCCTCATAATCGGTGTGACCATCGTGTTCATGAGCGTGCTCCACACAAGTCAGGCCCAGGGCCTCACAGTTTGAACCTTCATGGAAGTGCGGATCCATACCCTCCAGAACATGACACCACTGAATACGGTTATTGTCGCACTTTTCCCAGCCGTCGCGCTCATTTGTGCAGATACCATCCCAGCTTTCATTATCTGAATCACCATCAATATCACCATCAATATTGTCAATAATGTTGTTGTCGTCACAGGCGGAAAATGAAAGAGTTAAAAGCATCAAGAGGCAAAATATTATGCTAAACTTATACGAATTCATAGATTTCTCCATTGTATTAAAATCATATACTAACTGCTTTTCAATCTGCTATAGTCGCGCTTCAGCAAGCTATATCAACAGATTGAAGCGCAGTTCACTTCATTTAGTTAGGATTAGTCCCCCCATCGGTTCTTGTAAGACCGTTTGATTTGTAATGGCGCGTAAAGTTACACGGGAGGTGAATTCATTGGAGCCAGCAGGTGGAGATTCTCACGAATGAAAGGAAGACCCACATTTGGCAAGTCAGTTGCTTGAGAAGGCAGCAGATGTTCAATCACACCAACATGACTGAGATTCTGATTCGAGGGTTGATGCAGAAAATGGTTGTATGGACAATTATGAATACCACTGTCACCACAAGAATGATAATTGATATGAATGCCCGGCTCAGATCGTGCCTCGGCATGCGCATGCTTGCAGTTTTCTTCGCTGGAGTGTTGATGGAGGTGAACTAAATGACCAGTGTTAGGATCTACGGCATGAGGCAGGGAAACAAAATGTAAGGTGAGGAGTACAGTCCGTAACACCAGCGCAAGTATGGTGACAGCGCTGAAAAATGTGTACATCTTAGAGTGACAAAGGCTTCGTTTCTGCATACCGTAAAAACATTCCTCCAATTGCCACTCAAAATACTCGCAGCTTACCTACTTGTCAATATTTAAATCCTCTCACGCCGACCTATGATATCAAGGATTTAGCCATCTCGGCCAAGTCATTTCTTCGTTCAAATTGACAGATATTGACAAAATTGCAAAAATTAACCCGCTAATAGCTTAACTTTTTTTCCTCATGCCCACCTAATTTGTTTGGTATTTCCTTGGCTTTCATCATCTTTTCGAACAGGTAATTATTAACATAGGATTACTCTTCTCACTCGACAAACTTCAACACAATGCGTCAATAATTTCGTATTGTTACAATTATCAACCCTTTCCTACGATTTTAGTGGAATGCTCTCTCAAAATAAAGTATCATTTCCTTAAATAGTTCCCCGTTGTTAATAGAAGTACCGTTCAATATCGAAACGAGAGGAGAGTTCATGAAAACACGTCTGGGTTTATCGCTATTTGTCATTCTACTTCTTACTTATTCATTTACAAGTTGCGTCAACTCCAATCTGGAGGAACCCGACCCCTACAATTACGACTCCGATCTGATTGCAATCTACAACTCAGATTGGGGCATGATCCCACTTCCCAACAACTTTCTTAATCCGGTTATTCAGCAAAATATAGTTTCGATTCCCGGTGTCCCTGCCTCGGACGAACCGGTTATCTATGTCACACTACCAATTGTCGATGAAGAAACAGCTAATCACCGAACCGCCCTTGGTTATACCTCGGAATATGGTTTTACCGACCCGCAAGAGGATAGCGACCTCACTAAATCGCTTATCACAGGTATGAACAAACTAAATGGTTTTGTACCTAATTTCACTGTATCTATCCCGTTTTCCAAAAAACTCGATCTGGAGACATTGAAAGGCTATGAGCCTGAAACAGAAAATGTCGAGGAAGCAAATTTCTTCCTGATTGACATCACAGATCCTGAAAAGCCTGAGGCGATTGGTCCCAGCAAATATACAATGCTTTTCAACATGGTAGGAAGCGAACTTCCACCTTATGACTTGCGTTTACGTTTCAATCCTGACGATGGTTTTCTACCCGACAACTTCGCTCAGGGACACACCTATTTAATTGTTATGCTTGGCTGGACCGACCGGGGCGTTCAAAGTCTGCCCAAAGATGGTGAACAAGCACAACCCCTGGTATCGGATTCACCGTATCTGATGTTTGCCCAGGAAGATTTCTTTAAGGAAGAAGGTCTGTCCTACGTCACACCGGAAGGTGTTTTGCGCAACAGCCTGCTGCATGATGCAGCAGATGTGTATTCGGCAGAAGGCGCGAGACAGATCACTGATTACGGCTTGACCATCTGGTTAAAAATGATGGAAGAGCTGATGCCTGAAGGTGCAGAACCAATAACGCGGGCAGATGCTGCACTGGCTTTCCATTTCAGCATTAGTTCCAACCCCATGCCGAACTATTTCGATCCGCTGGCCCTGATTCTGTTCGGTTCCCCCGTGGTTCCCGAACCAGCCGATTATTACAGAGGCGAGATTGAAGAGGATATATTTGTACCAGAATTTACCGTGGCAAAAGCAAAGACAGATGCCACCCCGAGCTTCACTGTCGAGCTACCGCTTGCAGAAGAAAGCCTTAAAACATCTGCCTTCAGATTGCTGGAAGCAAATGCAGATGGAAGCTATTTTGAAAAAGAATTTACAGTTGCTCAATCACGTGAGGATGAGGAAACAGTTGTCACTCTTACTCCTGCTGCCGTATTAAAAACCTGTACGGAATACGTAGTTGCAGTTTCCAACACAATTACTGATACCGAAGGTCTGCCTATTGCCGACCAAAGCTACTTCGGTCTCGCTCGTGCAAACACTCCGTTGGTAAGCAATATCTCGGATGAATCAAAAACGTTAAGTGGAACCGAACCATGGTGGCTATCACCTCGTCTGGACAGTCGACTGGATACACTTATCGCCGATGTACTGACCAATCCACTTAAAGATGGAATTGTCTCTCAAGAAGAATTAGATGGAGCCACCAAACAAGTAAATATGGTTCTTTCTGTTCTTGAACAGCACCGACTCAAATATCAGAAACCGATCGAGTACCTTGTTGAAAGCAATTTTGTGGCAACACGCCAGGATCTTGCGATTATGTGGACATTCACAACCGACGGTTGCGCTGAGTAGGAGGCTGACATGAAAAATATCAAAAAAATTATTGCGACTAATAGTCTATTAATCATGCTGCTTCTTACATTAGCAAGCAGCTCTGCGTGGGCAAGCGGTTTCTATGTGCAGGAGATGTCTGCAATAGGTATGGGACAAGCTGGCGCGCTGGTCGCCAGTGGTGACCGGCCAAGTTCACAGTTTGCCAATGCTGCAAACATAGGTCTGCTTGATGGTGTCTGGTTTGAGATTTCAGGCAGCACCTATATTCCAGTCGGTGAATACGAAAATCCCCGGGGTGACATAACCAAGTCAACCACCGACCCCATTTTTGCGCCACAGTTTTTCATGAGCTATAAAATACTGCCCTGGCTGACTATCGGATTTGCCGAGTTTGTAGAATTCGGTTTGGCACTGGATTGGCCCGAAGGCTGGGAAGGTGGCCACTCATCGCATCATTCCGAGATCAGCAGTTTCACGCTAAATCCAAATATCGCCTTTGGGCCGTTCTGTTCTGATGGCAAAGACTACGGCCCTCTCTGTGGCCTGGTCATCGCAGTGGGATTTAATGCAAAATATGGATTCATTGATATCCGTCGCTCCATCACAACCGGCCTTGTACCTCCGGGTGAAGATCCTTCCGGCACTCTCAGATTGACCGGTGATGCCTGGGGCTTTGGTGCAAACGCCGGAATCCTGTATAGACCTGTTAAGTGGATGACATTGGGATTTTCCTATCGCAGCATGATCAAGATGGATCTGAATCAGGGAAAAGCAAACTTCGATGTTCCTACACCATATGCCAGCCGACTACCTGATCAGAATTTTGATAGTTCCCTTTCCTTGCCACATATCATCTTTTCCGGTGTCCGTTTCGAACCGATTGAAAACTGGACACTTGAGGTCGATTTCCAATGGGTGATGTGGAGTGTCTATAAGGAACTGGAGTTTAATTTTTCCGAAGGTCTGGAAGTGGGCCCCGGCGCACGTCAATATACAACGGTTGAAGAGAAAAATTACAAAGATGTTCCTCAAGTACGCTTTGGTACACAATACAAATTTTACGACAACCATTTCACTGTTGCAGCCGGTATCCTGTGGGACAGAAACCCGGTGCCGGACGAATCGCTTGATGCCCTGCTACCGGATAGCGACCGTATTATTCCCAGCATTGCCTTTGGTACCGAATGGTACGGATTTTATGCAGATGTGGGATATATGGCAGTGTTCTTCATGGATCGTACCACTGAAGCTTCAAGTGGGACAACGCTTCCGGGAACGTTCCGTACCTTCACGCATAATGTAACGTTTACCATTGGCTACCATTTCGATCTGGTAGATGGTAAACCGAGTCTCATCAAATAAGTAGTCTGGAGGGCGCGCCCTTCACTGATATTTGTGTGATCAAGGCCACCTCGCTTTTTGCAAGGTGGCTTTTTTGTGTGAAGATTGCCAAATAGTTAAGTGCTACACCAATTGCGATCTATTGACTGGTATCCAACACTTTTCTGACCTTTTTGGCTAATTCAAATGGAGTGTACGGTTTGCCGATGAAATGCAAACCCTCATCAAGAATACCATGATGGCCGATTACATCCTCAGTATAACCAGAGGTGTATAGTACCTTCAAATCAGGCGATCTTGTCACCATTCGTTCCGCTAGCTCTCGTCCATTCATGTTGGGCATCACAATATCAGTGACCAATAAATCAAGAGCGAGGTTTTTATCTTCAACAAGAGCCTGAGCATTGCCACCAGAGTCAGCACTGTAAACCTTATATCCCTGACGCTTCAATATCTTGATAGCAATATTGCGAACCAGATCCTCATCTTCTACGACAAGAACTGTTTCTGTTCCTTCAGGTATGTCAGCCCTTGTTTTTGTATTTGTAAGTTTATCGGCCTTGTCGTACACAACCGGGAGATATACTCTAAAAGTCGTACCATGTCCAAGCTCCGAATAGACTTCAATATGTCCATTATGTTGTTTGATTATACCATATACCGTAGAAAGGCCAAGGCCAGTTCCCCTACCCTCTTCTTTAGTTGTATAAAATGGATCAAAAATATGCTGCTGCGTTTCTTTGTCAATCCCCACGCCATTGTCGGAAATAGCCAGCAAAACATAATTTCCGGCTTCAACGTGCGGATGCTTCTTACAGTACTCAGCATCCAGACTTGCATCAGCAGTCTCTATCGTCAATTTCCCACCGTTGGGCATTGCGTCACGGGCGTTTACCGCCAGATTAATAATAATCTGTTCCACCTGACTAGGGTCTGATTTGATGAGGCTTAAGCTCCCTTTTGAAAAAGTTCGAAGTTCTATATGCTCTCCAATCAGTCTCTGTAACATCTTGTTAAGATTTTTTATTAGTTCATTCAAGTCAAGAACTTTAGGTTTTATAATTTGCTTGCGGGAAAAGGCCAGCAGTTGATGAGTCAAATTTGCTGCACTTTGAGCAGCCTGATTTATCTCATCAAAGGTTTCAGAGAGAGGGTCATCAGGGGAAATATCCATTTTAGCCAGCATAACATTGCCTATGATACCAGTTAGCAGATTATTGAAATCATGTGCTACACCACCTGCCAAACGTCCAATGGACTCCATCTTTTGCGATTGTTGCAGTTGAGCTTCGAGCTTAAATTTTTCCTTTTCCGCCTCTTTCGCATCCGTGATATCTCTAAATTCCACCGTTCTTACATTTTTTCCCTTGTAAGGAACATTTCTCGCTTCCAATCTTAAGGGATATTCTTCACCATTTTTACGCAAACCGATGGCTTCATAAGGCTTTTCGTAGCCAGATAAAATATTACTCATCACCAGATCACGGGATTTTTCCGATATGAGCAATAAGCCATCCATTCCTATTAGTTCATCTGCTGAATAACCCGTAATAACAGACAACCCATGATTGCATTCCAGGATAACGCCCTTATCGTGGATGGTTATCCCTCCAAACGAAGCGTTGTGAAGAGCCTTGAAACGTTTCTCGCTTTCTCTCAAAGCATTCTCAGTTTTTTTGCGTTCGGAAATATCTCGTGCAATACCCATAACTCCTATTGCCAAGCCATCCTCATTTCGAATAAAAGATGTACTCACTTCCGTCCAGACCGTAGTTCCGTCTTTACAGGTTTGCTCAAGTTCCATGGTTACTGTGCGATTTTTTTCCGCATCCGGATCGTTTTCTTTTTCTAACTCTTGCATTATTACTTGAATGACTTTTTCATATGATGCAGGAGTCAGCGTTTCTTCTACAGATGCATTAATCGCTTCTTCAGGAGTATATCCTCGCATTTTTTCAACCGATGCACTTACATAGGTATATTTCTGTTCCAGATCCATGGTCCAGATGACATCGGATGCATTTTCGGCAAGAAGTCTGTATTTACTCTCGCTTTCCCTGAGCGTCTGCTCTGCAAGTTTTTTATCTGTGACATTCTTCACAATATTGAATATTCGCACAACCTGATTATTTTCGATTACAGGTGTGGCGGTATGCGACACCCAACGGATAGAGCCTTCTTTGTCAATAATTCTATATTCCAAGTCAGTAAGTTTTTCACCTAAAATCACTTGTTGCTGATGCTTTAGCACTCTCTCCACATCATCTTTATGTATAATATCCGGAAAATCAATCCCGATAAAAGTCTCACTGGGGTAACCTAAAACCGTTTCAGCCTGCGGACTGATATACACTGCCACTCCCTTTGAATCCATCAGCATGAGCATATCCGGGATGAGCTGGATCATCATCCGATACTTTTCTTCGCTCTCATCCAGCTTTTTATATACTTCCAACTCCTTTAATTGCTGCAAACCATTTTCTGCAATCATTTGTACCAATCTTGCGAGAAAAGATATGGTGGATTTTAACTTATCCTCTGAAATGACAGGTATTTCCTTAAAGGCACTCATGTAGTCTTTTTCATCGAAACCAAACTTTTTTGCCTGCTCCCTGAAAAATTGTTCTGTCGAATTGTCGGGTGGCTCTAGGAAAACCTGTCCTGAAAACACATTGGCAATGTGTTCTCCTTCAATGATTATTGGAGCTGAAATATCAACTAGTCCACGCGGGCATTTGTACATTGCAAACCATTCGCCCTGATTCATTTCTTTTCGCAGTTTTGTATCACTCTTGTTACATTCTTTTGCTATTTGAGGATGCGCCCGATGAAAGTCTTTACATATCCGTTGCCATCCTGAAGATGTGAGTATCTCCCCATCCAGTGTGAGAACAGCTGATAAAACCGACGAAGCAGAAGATAACTCGTCTGTAATTTTCTGAAGCTTCTCAATATCAACAAGTTCTTTCAAATTGTATGTCATTGTTACTCTCAGGTGATCGTATCTGTGAAAAAAACTGGGCTTTAGCAATTAAAGATGCAATTCCGCTCTGAATTAATTATTAACATCACAAACCCACACATTATAAGCACTTATATGCCCTGCTGTTGATTTTGTGATTTCCGCCAAAAAGATAAATGGTGCCTCTTACAATTCATTTAAATGTTTCCAATTAATACGAATTGCATTCCCCTCGCAACCTATCGGGTTTAGTTTTCACAATGGGAACTATGTCAATTGTAATTGTAAATCAAGTCCTGAATTCAACATTGAAGTGCAACTCTCCAGATAAAACTTGAGAGGTTAGCTGCAATATGGCAGCCTCTCAGGTGCATG
>Ga0070729_10003009_pt1 | contig 20435 bp, 9 predicted proteins | sample tdDd472_FD_66725 | JGI IMG/M metagenome (GOLD analysis project Ga0070729, IMG submission 66725) | Marine sediment microbial communities from the Atlantic coast under amendment with organic carbon and nitrate - tdDd47.2 | ecosystem: Environmental > Aquatic > Marine > Coastal > Sediment | place... | reverse complement strand
ATGGGTTTCACCCAGATCGATCTTGGCCCAATGCCGCGCGAGAAAAACATTCTGGCCCAAGCCACAGCCCTCCTGCATGCCCCAACTTTCGGCGAAATGGTTGATCGTCACCTGTTCGGCGTCATCCAGCGCAGCCGCTTCGAGTGCCGCGAGAATGTTCTCGATGCAGCGACCAAAACGGTTGCGGCTGGCATGTACGAGCCGGTCCACCAAGTCCTCGTCCGCGGGCGGTCGCATGCCTGCAGCATCGCAAAAACTGGCAATGACACCTGTCAGTGCCTTGCGATCCGAATGCGGCGAGACATCCGCCAACGGCAGCCGCCAATACCGGCGCGTGACCTGGGCGTCGCAAGATGCGATCTGCCAGAGGCTTTCGATGCCGCTCAACACGACGCTGACCGCGCCGTCCCCCTGCATGAGATTGCGGACGGTCTTCAGGAACACATCGACCTTGAACTTGCTGCCCGCTCCGAACAGATCGTGCGCCTCGTCGATCCAGAGGATCGCGGTCCCCCGCAGTTTGAAATGGTGCCGAACCTTGCGCATGATGTCGTCCTCGGTCTGGGACCGGGAGACGGAAGCATACCCGCTGGCGTTGAGTATCTCGATCCCGAGACTCTTGGCAGTGGGCGGGCTCGGGACCCGGACCCCGACCCAAGGCTGATGCGCCGCATCGCGCGGTTGCAGGGCCGGATGGGTCTTGAGGCCATGAAGGACCAGCGAGGTTTTGCCTCCGCCGGCGGGCTCCACGACCGCGATGCCGCGTGTATCGCCGGCCTTGTTGAAAAGGCGGGGCTTCGGAAGCAGGTTGCCCTGATCATCGCGCTGCAGCAGCCGGTCCAGGTAGCTCCGGAACTGAGCGTCCCGCGGGGTCGCGAGATACTTGTCTCGCAGCCGGTCCACGGCTGCGAGTTTCGCGTTGATCTTGAGATCTGATGCACTCATGGTCATTCGTCCTCCAGGGTCCAGTCGTCGCCGTCATCAGCCACATCAGCGTCATCGCCGGGCTGATGATCGGGAAATTGAATCGGGCTTGAGCTGGCAGAAAAAGAATCTTCCGCTTGAGGCAGATTTTCAGCGATGGGCGTGGTCACGACCTCAGTACCGGCAGTTGAAAGGCTCGTTCCCCATCCGCTGCGCTCCCCGTCATAGGGATTCTCGGGCTCCGTCTCCGAGGTCTTGAAGCCGATGAACAGGCGGTCTTCCTCGTAGTCCATGCGCTTCTCGGACCAGTCCTCCATGATGAGGCCGACCCGGGTCATGGCGGCGCTGTTGGTGCCCTTTATGTAGTCAAGCGCCTGGCGGACGACCGCGAAGTTGACCTCGGCGTTGCGGGCGTTCTGCGCCCGGATTTCCGCCGCAGCGTTCAGCCATTCCTGGGCAGAAACACCACGATACCGATCGAACACGGCGGGGATCTCGAACCAACGTCCGTTCAGCTCGGCCCAGATGGCGCCGATATCCTCAGGATACCACCGGATTGCCACCTTGCACTCGTGCGACCTTGTCATGAAGCGAGCCAGCGTTTCCGAGTGGTAGCGGACACCCAGAATAGTGATGCCCTGCCGGGTCACGGTGCGCTCGCGTTCTTGTCCGAAAATCAATCGCCGTCGGCTGAGATCTGGCGGCGGCTGAACACCGAATTTCTCGACCAGGCGGTTCCAGCAATCCAGCGGCGTCTCGCCGTTCAGCCCGCTGTGCGGGGTGCGGTGGTAAACGTCAACGACGTAGCGAACCAAAACCGAGCAGAACTCCTCCGGGTTCAGAACGGCGCGTTTTTCGGATTCGTAGTCACCTCGCTCGACACTGTTGCTGAACGTGCGCCCGCTCAACCGAGGCATGAGCTGGGTCGCGAAGGTGCCGAAGACCCGTTCGATGCGGCCCTTCGTTGCCGGGTTCCCGGCCGGGGAATATTCCAAGGTGATGCCGAGATCCGAGACCCGCGCCTGGATGAGGCTCGAGATGTTGTAGGCCGCGCAGTCGGTCACGATGACCGACGGCCAACCGAACTGGTTCCAGGGCGTCAGACCACCGCAGGCATCCCCCCAGCCCCCCTTGTCGCGCATCATCATCTCGATGACCCGAAGCGCGCTCTGGGAGTTCGGCTGCCGGGAGATGACCATCCCGACGATGCAACGGGTCGCGCAGCAGATTGCTACCGTGACCCACCACCGCGCCTTTTTCTTGTCGAGCCCGAGCTTCTTTTTCTCTTCCTCGGTCAGATGTGCGAGCATCCCCCCTTCCGCCATCAAGGACATAACGTCGGCCTCCCATTCATCGAATTCGACACGTTGCATCGGCCGCGTGACGTCCAGCCCCATTCCGACTGGCGCGAACTGCCGGTTCGCCGCCTCGCGCCCCTTCCGGGTCAGGGTGATGTCGAAGGGATTGAGCTTGCGGATCGCCTGGCGCACCGTCTCACGGGACGGGCAGACGATTTCCGGCTCACCAGCGGCCCGGCGCCGTGCGTTCTCCACAGCGAAGGCGTCTTTGACCTCTTGGAAAATGATTTCTTGAGACGGCTGCTGGATGTTGAGATATTTGCCCACGACCTTGCCCAGGATCATGAGTTCATCGGCCGTCATCCGGCGATCACGATTGCCACGCTCCTCGATCCTGTCGTAGAGACCGGCCAGCCCGAACCGCCGCTCCTTCCGTTCCCATTCGAGCACGGTCTTCGCGCCCAGCTCATCCGGTACAGGCAGGGGTTTGCCACGATCTTCGGGCGTTCCTTCCCGCTGGATTTCCCCGGCGCGCAGCTTGATGGCCCCGATATGAGGTCGAACGGAATCGCCGGTCCGGGTGACCTTTTGGGTCTCATCTTCCAGAAGCTCGCGGAACGCGCGGACCACCGCCAAGCGCATTGCCGCCTTTTTCTGCGCCTTGGCGCCTTTCAGGGAAAGCAGGTCGCCATGTGGCAGGAATCGCTGCCGCAGATGCTCAGGCTGGTGTTCGTTCGGAGTGCATTCGAAATTGCCGACCGCCAGGTAGCGACTGATCTCGGCGTTAGTCATGACCTGGGGGACGCCCTCGCCTTTCGCCGCGACGAAAATGTGGCCATCTTCGCGCGTCTCGAAATAGCGGAAAGGCCGCCCGCCGATCACAATGCCATCGTACTCGGAGAAGGAAAACTTGGGTTGGACAGGGCTGGGTTTGGTCGCGATCATTTGGAAATCCTCCGGCGGACAAATGCTTCGTGGGTGATACGCACCTTGTTTGTGAGTTCGAGATCGTGAGAACGGATCAAGCGAACTACGGCCCGAAAGCCGCGCGCCCCAAGGTTGATCGCCTCGACAAGATCTTGGATCTGGACCGCCGCGGCGAGCCCCCCCATGACCCGGCGTGCGGCGGCATCGGCTTCAAGGTCGGGACGACGCATTTCGTGCATCATTTCCGCGTTGAAAAGCTCGACCGGGTCGATGTCGCGTTCCGTCATGACCACCACTTCGTCCGCGAACTCCGGCGTGACCTGGGCGGCGATCTGAGCCAGCTCGTCCTGAACTTCTGATTGCTGGCGGCGATACTCGGATTTCACCATGATCGCCCGGCGCGTTCCGTCTGCGAGCAGCGCACGAAAATCAAAGTGATGCGTCCCACTCTCGCCGTTCGACGTCACCCATTTGAACGGCACCTGGTTCTCCAGATCCACGACATTGGGCCGCGCGAGGGTCACGAGGGCAACGCAGAGTTCCGTGTGGCTCTCGATATCCATGGTCCGCCCCTCGTCGGACCCGAAGGTGAACTGACCCGTGAAATGTTCGCGAGTGCCCTTCGCTACCTTGCGGGTCGTCCGCAGTTTTGCGGGCATTGTGGCCCCGCCATCCGCCATGAGCATCATGCTCCATCTCCTTTTGGCATAGGAGTACCGCTCGCCGGAATGCGCTCCGACGCTGCCCGAAGGCGGCGATACTGTTCCTTGGTTTCTTTCGGGGAGCCCCCGTGTATTCAGGCGGCTCCGGGTGCAGGCCTCATGATCGATCGGCCCGCGGTTTCTGGTGGTCTACCCTGGGGAAATGACCATGGGTGTTCGTCTCCTCTGCTCGTCCTCTCAACCGTCTGCCGGGTTCGGGCGCTGTCGATCGAAAGGTTGGCTGACTGCCTGTTTCACGAAGAAGAAACTGCGGCATGAGGTCTGCGATCCGCTGCTCAGTCTTCGCTTGAGGCCGAGAAACTACCCATCGCGGCCCTTCCGACAACAGCTGTTTTTTGGCGAAAAAAATCTCCAGATTCGATTTCCGTTTCCAAAAGAACAATACCATAGGAAGGTTCGAGATACATCATGGCACTGTTTTTATTGTATTTTTCAGCACATCAAACCACCACTCCGGCAGATACACTGATCGATTTTATTTTGCGGTGACGAAACTGGGCCTCAATCGAGGCCGAACCGGGATTGCCGGCGCAACATTTTTGCAACACCGCGTATGGAAGTGTTTCGAAGTACGAAGGTTTGAATCCCTGGCGCCCGAGGCTCGCGATTCGTTTCTCGAAGAATCTGCTGCGACTCCAGGTGGACGATCACACGGGCCATGTTCTCAACATCGGTGTGACTGTGGGGGCTTTTCCCAAATTCTTTACGACTGTTTCCAACCACGGCCGTCGCAGATTGACACAAGTTGCGACATGTGCAGCATCAACCTTGAATTACCGGAGGTTTAATAATGCCTGATGTTCCTGTTCCCGAAATTGACGTAACCGAAACCGAACAGCTTCAGGTGTCCTTTTCGACCTCCGGTAAAGTGAATTTCTCCTCCGCGCAAAACGGAGTGTCCATTCTCAAGCAGATTACCTTGAAAAACAGTGGCGAGACGCCATTGGAGAACCTTGAAATCCGCGTTGAGAGCACCCCGGCGGTCATCAAGCCCAAGACCTGGACGCTGGACAGACTCCTTCCAGGGGACGAGAGGACACTCGGCGAACTCGACACGCCGCTCAACGATGCGCTGCTCGGCGGTCTCAACGAGGCAGAATTCGGTCAATTGACCTTGGCGGTTCGGGCCGCCGATCAGGAGATCTTTCGCGAAGATCGCCGCATTGAGCTTCTCGCCCGCGACGAGTGGGGCGGAATCGGCGATATGGCGCATCTGCTGGCAGCCCACGTATCGCCGAATGACAGCGTGGTCGCCGCCATTCTAAAGGAAGCCGGTCGTTTGCTCGAAAGGCATGGCCAGAGCGGCGCTATCGACGGCTACCAGTCCAAGGATCCCGGCCGCTCGTGGATGCTTGCCGGGGCGATCTGGTCAGCCACCACCGCTCTCGGCCTTACTTATGCCTATCCCCCGACCTCTTTCGAGAACCGCGGCCAGAAGGTTCGCGACCCGGGACGGATCAAGTCTGAAGGGCTGGCGACCTGCCTCGACAGCGCGTTGCTGCTGGCCGCCTGTTTCGAAGCGGCGGGCCTCAACCCGGTTGTGCTATTTTCAGAGGGCCACGCCTGGGTCGGGGTCTGGCTGACTGAACGGGACTTCGGACAGGTCACCGAACCGGACGTGATGACCGTGCGTAAAGCGATCGACGCCCGGGAGTTCGTAACCATGGAGACGACGCTTCTGACCAAGCGCCCTACCATCGGTTTCGAGCAAGCCGTCGCGGAGGGCCGGGACCAGACAGCTGAACGCAACGAACATGCGTTCCAGTTGGCCGTCGACATCCGTCGCGCGCGGGCGGCTCGCATTCGCCCACTCGCATCGCATCGCACGGCCACATTCGAAGACGCGAACGAAATACCCGCAAATGCCGCAGCCCTGCCTAAACCGCTGGCCTTCGACTTCCTGCCCGGCGATCTGGTAGACGAGGAACCATCAACCCCGGCCGACCGGATTTCTCGCTGGCAACGGAAGCTTCTCGACCTGTCCCTGCGAAACCGCCTCCTAAACTTCCGCGACACCAAACAAACCCTGCCCTTCATTTGTCCGGATGTCTCCAGCCTCGAAGACCAACTGGCAGACGGCAAGAAATTCAAGACGCTCGCCCTCAAGGACGAAGACCCACTGGGAAAGCGCGACCTTTTGACTCGGGAGGAACCGAAGCTTTTCGAAGAGGTTGCCCGAGATGCATTCGGCAAGGGGCAACTGGCCGTGCCTCTTACCGGGAAGGACACCAGTAACCGCCTGCTGGCGCTGTTCCGCAAGGCCAAGAGCGACATGCAGGAGGGCGGTACCAACACCCTGTTCCTCGCGGCAGGCTTCCTTCGCTGGAAGAAATCTGAGCACGACACCCGTAGTTACCGCGCACCGTTGCTTCTGATCCCGGTCAAGATTTCGCGCCGGTCGGCGCAATCGGATTTTGTCATCGAACATCATGAGGATGAAGTTCGGTTCAATTCAACACTTCTGGAATTCCTGAAGCGGGACTTTGACCTGAAAATTCCCGAGCTCGAAAGGGGATTGCCCCGTGACGACAGCGGCTATGACCTGCCACGGATCTTCGAGATCATGCGGCGCAAGGTGCGGGACGTGTCGGGCTTCGAGGTGGTCGAAGACCTCGCGATGTCGACATTCTCCTTTGCCAAGTTCCTTATGTGGAAGGACCTCGTTGATCGCACCGACAGCCTTCGTGAAAGCGCGCTGGTAAAGCATCTTGTCGACAATCCGACAGAGCCCTTTCTGACCGACGGGTCTGCCGCTCTGCCCTCTGCTGAAGATGTGGACCGACGGGTCGCTCCCCGTGACCTCTTCACGCCGCTGCCCGCAGATTCTTCGCAGCTCTCCGCCGTTCTGGCAGCGCAAGAGGGGCATGACTTCGTTCTGATCGGCCCACCCGGAACAGGTAAGAGCCAGACCATTGCCAATATCATCTCGCAATGCCTGGCTGTGGGCAAAACTGTGCTCTTCGTAGCCGAGAAGTCGGCGGCGCTGGACGTGGTGCATCGTCGCCTGTCCGCCAATGGCCTTGCGGATGCCGTGCTCGAACTGCATTCCAACAAGGCGGACCGCAAGTCCGTGCTCGACCAACTCGGCCGAAGCTGGGATCGGCATGGGCGCATTTCTGATGACGAGTGGGTCAAGGTGACAGATGACCTTTCGGTCACACGGGACCAGTTGAACGCCTACGTGCGAGCGTTGCACCGCAAGGGTACGCAAGGGTTCAGCGTGTATGACGCCGTCGGCCGCGCGGCGAAAGTGGAGGTGCCGTTCCGCCTATCCTTCGACAACAAGGACGCGCATGATGCCGAAACCTATGCACATCTGAAGAACCTGTCGGAAGCCGCGGGCCGGTGCCATGAGATCGTGGCAGATCGGCCCGCCCTGCCTCTGGTGCAGGCCGAGCAATGGTCGTTCGGCTGGCAGGCTGAATTTCTGGAGCGGGCCGAGACACTGCGCGCTTCTTCGCGCGACCTAATGGAGGCGGCGACCCGCCTGGCCTTGCTGTGCGGCCTGCCCCCCGACGGCGACTGTGCGCCCGACCATCTCGAAAACCTGAAAGCCCTGACCGAACTCCCGGCAAGCGGGCCGGACGTTACCTGGGCGCTGAGCCAGGACATGGCCCAGATCGAGATGGCGGTTAACAAGCTCGCTCAGCTACTGAAAGCCCACCGGGACGCTGCCGGCATGCTGTCCGCCACCTACCCGCTTGATCAACTCGACCGCATACCGCTTGACCAGATGGACGCGAATTGGCGGCGCGCCCAGACGAAGATGTGGCCGCTCTCGATCTTCGCGAAGTCCTCGGTCCGCAAACTGCTTCAGACTTACGCCACAGGAGGCAGGGCCGACCCCGCCACCGATATCGCCGCGCTTTCGGAGGCGCATCGGGTCAGGAGCGACATCGATGAGATCCCGCTGGACGGATGTCCCGCTTTTGCTGGGGTTGATACCGAGGAAACCCGCCTGGCGGATTGGGTCCGCGATGCGCAAGACGTGCACAACGTGCTCGATCCCCTGTCCAGGCATGTCAGCGATGACGAAGCATGGAGCATAGCGCGTGAAAGGCTGGCCAGGCGCCAGACAGGAGACCTCCGAGCAGCCATCGACCGCTTCCGCGCGCTCTACGATAAATGGCTGTCGAACGGTCTCGCCTTCAGGGAGACCGCCGGGTCGGATCCCGCGCAACACCCGCTGGCAGATCTGTGCCGTATACTCGACGATACCCTGGCGCAGCGCGACGATCTCGAAGACTGGACGCGCTGGGTCGGGGTGCGCAAACACGCCTGCGCGGCCGGGCTCGAGCCGCTGGTCGAAGCCATTGAGAGCGCCGGGCTGGAAATTCCAGCCGATGAAGCCTTCGCCGCCGCCTATGCCACCTGGTGGCTTCCGCAGGCCATGGATGCCGAGCCGGTGCTGCGCGGCTTCTCTCACTGGTCGCACGAGGATGCGATCAAGAGGTTTCGGGCATTGGACGACCGTGCGACGGAGATGGCCGCAGAACAAGTGCTTCATCGTATCCGGCACGGGTTGCCGACGAAGGAAGGTGTTGCCCGGAGATCGGAACTTGGCACCCTGAGACACCAGCTCGGGCTGCAACGGCCCAGCATGCCGATCCGCACCCTGATCTCGGAAATGCCCGAGACGTTCACCAAGCTCGCCCCGTGCGTGCTGATGTCCCCGCTGTCGGTCGCGCAATACCTCCCCGCAGGACAGGCGGCTTTCGACGTGGTGATCTTCGACGAGGCCTCGCAGATCACCACTTGGGACGCCATTGGCGCCATCGCTCGCGGACGGCAGGCAATCATCGTCGGTGACCCCAAGCAACTGCCGCCGACCAACTTTTTCGGTCGGACGGAGGAAACTGAGGAAGATCTGCCCGAGAGCGAGAAGGATCTTGCCTCCATCCTCGACGAGGTTTCCGCCGCGGGCGTTCCCATGCAGCAACTCGATTGGCACTACCGCAGCCGGGACGAGTCCCTGATCGCCTTTTCCAACTGGCACTACTACGGCGGGCGGCTGGTCACCTTCCCCGCGCCCGCGACGGCCTCGCAGGCCGTGCAGCTCCACCAGATCGATGGCACCTATGCACGTGGCATGGGACGCACGAACGAGGACGAGGCCCGCGCCATCACCCGCATGGTCGTTAGGCGGTTGAATGAATGGCTCACCCTGCCGGAAGAGGACCGGCTGACCCTCGGGGTCATCACCTTCAACGGCGAACAGCAAGGACTGATCCTCGACTTGCTGGACGAGGAGCGGCGCAGGAACCCGGACCTCGAATGGTTCTTCGAGGACGACCGCGAAGAGCCAGTCATCGTGAAGAACCTCGAGAACATCCAGGGCGACGAGCGCGACGTCATGCTGTTCTCGATCACCTTCGGACCGGATCACGCGGGCAAGCTCTCCATGGCCTTCGGCGCGCTAAACGGCGATGGCGGCGAAAAGCGCCTGAACGTGGCGATCACCCGGGCGAGGCAGGAGTTGCACATCTTCGCCTCGATCCGCGCCGATCAGATCGACCTGACGCGCACCAAGGCGCTCGGCGTCAAGCATCTCAAAGGATTCCTCGATTTCGCCGCTCGGGGGCCGGTTGCCCTCCCCGCGCAGGACGATGGCTCGCTTGGCGCCGTCGAGAACGCCTTCGAAGCCGCGATCAAGGCCGCCATCGAGGCCAAGGGCTGGGAACTGCGCCCGCAGATCGGCGTGTCTGGCTTCCGGATCGACCTCGGGGTCGTCCACCCGGACCACGCAGGCGTCTACCTCGCCGGAATCGAATGCGACGGCGCGACCTATCACGGCTCCGCCACCGCGCGAGACCGGGACAAGGTTCGGCAGGCCGTGCTGGAAAACCTCGGTTGGACGATTTTCCGCATCTGGTCGACCGACTGGTTCAAGAACTCGAATGCCGTTTTGGACCGAATCCATGAGGCCTTGACAGAACATCTGGAGGCAGACCGGACGGCCCGCGCAGAACGCGAAGCCGCCCGCGCCGCGAGCACGGAGTGTCCGGAAGTCACCGTGTCCTGCAAAGACACTGTTGAACCGGCAACGGAAGGCGTCTCTCCTTCGGAGGAACCGTCGCTCGCGCTCGATGCCGCGCCCCCGGAAACACCCGCCCCAGCACCGACCACCGAGTACGAAACACGGGTGGCCGGCATGGTCGAGGTACCCGAGACGAACCCGGACCCGCTTCAGGATGATCCGAACAAGCTCGTTCCCGATCCGGAAAGGTTTTACGACCCATCGTATATTCCGACACTGGAGAACCTGATCCAAGCGGTTGTCGAGGACGAAGGCCCCCTGCCAGTCACTCTCCTGTCACGCCGTATCTCGCAGCTTCATGGGTGGCGAAGAACCGGTCGGCGGATTGCAGAGCAAGTCCGCGCCGCGCTCGGAAGCGTCGAGGTCCATGTCGAAGACGGCGTCGACTTCGCTTGGGCAGCAGGCGGCCATTCCGATCGCATTCCCTTCCGTCCCGGCAGGGATCGCAGCGTCCGCGAGATCTCTCGCGCGGAGATTGCGGGGTTGTATGATGCCCATGCGGTCGCTCTAAGTAGGAGCGAAGATCCCGTCCGCGATCTCGCACGCCTCGCCGGGATTAACCGCCTCTCGTCGGACGCACGAACCTATCTGGAGGCGTGTCTGGCATGGTCAAAGGAAACCCGTTGATCACCGCAAGTTGCGCCACATGTTAAAGCGTCAGAAGACAATGCGAGGGCATCCCAGTATGAATGCAGCAGGCGAAAATAGAAAATGCTATCCGACATGCGCGGGAACGGGATCTGCAAATTCAAGCGAACGGCCCAAACCAGCCACTCGTGACAAAGCTGGTTGCAGCGGCGCGGCTTCCCGAAACTGCCATTCGTCGTGAACGCGGCACGGAGGTGCCCGCCAAGGTCAACAGCACGCAGGGATCGCTCTATGCGGAGGCGTAGCGCTCCGTCGGCGGCGCTGCGGTTCCATCCCCGTTTCGAAACGGGGATTGGATTGGATACGCCATGCCGACCGTGTCACGCGGGATTAAGCCGCGGCGATGACGACCTCGCTCGACCCGTCGCCTTGTGCGAGGATCTGAATCTGAATGGGGATACGGTCCTTCATGGCCTGCACGTGGCTGATCACACCTACGGTGCGGCCTTGCGCCTGAAGCGCCTCCAGCGCGTCGATGGCAAGTTCCAGGCTGTCGGTGTCGAGCGTCCCGAACCCTTCGTCGATGAATAGCGTGCCGGAGATCGTGCCGGCGCCGCCGACCGAGGACAGGGCCAGCGCGAGCGCAAGGGAAACGAGGAAGCGTTCGCCGCCCGAGAGGCTTCTCGTCGAGCGGATCTCGCCGGCCATGTCCTCGTCCACGACGTGGATCGAAAGGTTCCCTTCGCCCAGGGCCAAGCGATAGCGCGGCTTGATCTCCGCAAGGTGATGGTTGGCCTGCTCGACGAGGATCGCGAGCGTCACTTCCTGTGCGATCTGGCTGAACCGGTCACCGCTCGACGAGCCCACAGCGTCGTTCACGGCCGCCCAGGTCTCATGGATTTGCTTGGCTTTCTCGAGTTCCGCGACGATCTCGGCCTGCTTTCGGTGCGCCTCTGCATCGAGCGCGAGTTCAGTCGATAGGGAAGCTTCCTCCTGCGCATGGGTTTCGTCCTGCGCGGAGAACTGCGCCTTGCGCTCTTCGAGCGTCTCGTGAGGTTCTTCAGGGCTGTGGCTCTCGTCGAGCTCCTCGAGATCCCGGGCGCGGGTTTCCGCAGCCTTTTCCGCTTGGATCATGCGTGTCTCAACGTCCCGCAGGATTTCGGCCAGGGCCGCGATGTCGGTGTCCCCATACGAAAGCAGGGATGCCAGTTCTTCGACGGGGATCTCGATCTGGGCGCTGGCCGCGCGCAGCGCATCCGTGGCCTTTCCAAGCCGGGTTCCGGCCGTTTCGAGCGCAGTCTGGGCGGACTGCTTTCGGGCCTCGAGTCCCGACTTCTTCTGCGCCGCCTCGGTGTATTCGCCCGCGATCCGATCGCGTTCCGCGATCGCCGCCCGACGGCTGGCGTTGAACGCAGTCCGGTGGGTGCCCGTCGGCTGGCCGTCGAGGAGCCTTCCGCGATCCCGACGCATTTCTTCGAGCCGCTTCCTGCGGTCGCGCTCCTTTTTCTCCGCATTGCGGAGGGTCTCCCGGGCGGCTTTCTCGGCGGCCTCATCAACCCCGATCTTGGCGCGAAGATCTGCGAGGCGGATCTCTGCATTCCGGATCGTATCGGTATTCGCCATGTGGGTCGCGCGGCGCACTTCGAGCTGTGTCAGCATTTCCGCGCCTGCCGTGCCGAACGCGTCCCAGCTCGGCAGGCCGCGCTCTGCCGGATCGCCGATGCGACTGTCGAGCTCTGCATCGATTCCGCGAAGATCGCTCTCTGCGGTCTCGCGATCCCCGTTCAGCTTTGCCAGGATCTTCTCCTGCGGCGCTATACCGTTGGACACCTGGGCGCGCTCCTCGCGCAGCTCGCCGATCCTGGTCTCCTCAGCTTGGATCTGGATGCGAAGCTCCTCGATCTCGCGCTCGAGGCCGCTCAGGCGATCACGCTCGCCCTCGAGCGCTGCCCTCCACTGCCCCATCCTTTCGCGCAGTGCGACCAGAGAGGCCACGACCGGTGAAACATCGCCGTCGATGACCTGCGGCACATGCTCCGCGACCGGCCCGTCCGCCTCCATGCGCGCCGTCTCCGCGTAGTCGCTGACGAGGCCCGCGATGCGCCCCTCGAGCGCCTCGCGCTCGCCGGTAATGGCCTCGAGGCGCGCTTTCATCTCCTCGATGAAGGCCGTTTTCGTGACTACGATCCCGGAATGCATGTTTCGGTCGCGACGTGCCTGTTCGAGATCCTCCCGCAGACTGCGTGCAAGCTCGGCCGTTAGTTCGTCGTCATGCACGGGGTGGTGCGTCGACTGGCACACGGGACAGGGCTCTCCGTCAACGAGATGCCGGCGCAGGCTGCGGGCCTCGGTCGAGATCGCCGCCTCGGCCATCTCCACGGGCACCTCCAAGGTCCGGATGCGGGTTTCCGCATCTGCATGGGCGGCCTGCGCTATCTTCCGGTCCAGCTCGGCTTGGGCTAAGTCCTCTTCGGCTCTCTTCCTTCCGTCGTCATGCGTCTTCAGTTTCGCGCTTTCTGTGGCATGCGACTGGGCCGTCTGCAGCAGGTTCCGGATGCCGGCCTCGGAGGTTATGAGCCGGGTCAGGCGGCCCGCCGGATCGCGTGCAGCAAGCGCGCTACGCGCTCTTTCCTTTTCGGTGCGAGTCGCCTCGAAACCGGTTTTCTTCGCTCCATGCTCGGAGAGCAGCTTATCGATTTCGAGCAGCCGCTTCTGCTTGCTCTCGATGTCCTTCTCGATGCCCGAGATCCGTGTCGCTGTTTGCACCGCGGTCGCTGCACATTTGATCCGCCGTCCGAGCCGGTCATGTAGCATGTCCCATAGCGTCTCGAATACCTGGCCGGCCGTTTCCGCGTCGATCGTCGCCTGGCGGGTCTCGATAACTTCGAGGATCCGGTCGCGTGTGGCGCGCTTCTCCGCAGCCGCCTGCTCGGCCGTGTTCAGTTGACCCCGGCACGTCTCGACATCAGCTATGGCTCTCTTGTGCTCTTCTTCTTCGGTCGTGATGTTGGCATCGAGACGTTCGGCTTCGGACCAGATCGGACCGAACTCTTTGAACCGGTTCTCGAGCCTGTCAACCTCGGTCTGCGCGTCCGTTCGGGCCTGTCGCAATTGCGCTTCGGCCTCGTTTGCCGTGTTCAGGTGCTCCTTGAGTGAGTCGAGCGCCTCCTGGGCCTGCTTCTGCGTGGCGCGCGCATCGCGCTCCTCGGTGAACTCCGCGCGAATGCTGGCTGCCTTGCGCAACCGTGCGAGGTGAGCACGATCTGCCTCAGCGTGCTGCCAAGCTTTCTGGGCCTGCTCCTTCTCGCCCATTGCTTCGGAGAGCTTCTGTTTCGCCGAATCGAGCTTCGCGTAGTGGTCGAGATCGGCCTGGATCCTCTTGAGAGCCGCCCTCGTATCCTTGCGAAGCGTGGCGAGAATTCCCTGCCGTTCGGCTATCTCTGCCTTCCGCTCCTCTCCCAAGACAGTGTGTTCGCCGAACTTGATCGCGAGGTCTTCCACGGCCCGCTCTGCAGCCTGGGAGCCGGCATAGACGCGGCGAGAGATTTCCCGATAGAGGCCCGTCCCGGTGACCTTTTCGAGGATCGCGGCGCGCTCGCTTGTCCTGGCGCTCAGGAAGCTGTCGAAGTCGCCCTGGGCCAACAGCACGGATCGGCGAAACTCCTCGTAGGTGAGGCCGGTGAGTTCGACTACGCGCTCATTCACGCGACGGAGTTGGTTTTCCAGCACCTGCCCGTCCGATAGGCGCGTGATCGACCTGTCTACGGCCTGAAGGTTACCCGTGGGTCTTCCATAGGCGCGACGCACCGACCAGCTCGCTTCGTAGTCGACGCCGTCCTTGCCACGGAACCGGACAATGGCATGGCCTGCCGCCGCGCCCCGCCGAAGAAGGGTCCGCGGATCGTCGGACTGGATCGCGTCGCCGGATGCATCCGGCACCGTGTCCCGGACGCCGGAAGCACCAAGGCGCGGGCAGTTCCCATAGAGCGCGAGACAAATGGCATCGAGTAGGCTCGATTTCCCGGCACCGGTGTTACCGGTGATCGCAAAGAGGCCGCAGCCTGCGAGGTCGCCCTGTTCGAGATCGATCTCGAACGGCTTTGCCAAGCTCGCGATGTTCTCGCCCTTGATCGAGAGAATATCCATGTCCTGGGGCCTGCTGCTCAAGTTTCCTGGTCTACCACTGACTCGCGAAAGACGGCCAGGTGGCGGTCTTCCGGGTCGATTCCGTGCTTCTTTCGGAAAGCCGGGGCAAAGAGGGCCTCGGGCGTCGTCTCTCGAAGGCTCTGGGTGAAAGCGACCGCCTTTCCCGCGGTCGGATTCGCGGCATCCGTCTCTCTGCGCACGCGGATGCCCGCGAGCCTCAGGCCCCGGGCTTTCACGAGGCCCGTGGCCTCGGTCATGATGACAGACGCTGCATCCGTGGCTTTCATTTCAAGATAGATCAAGGGTCTCAGACCGATGGGCGTGTCGGCCTCGAATGGGTTCTTCTCCAATACCTCGTCGAGCTCGTCGTCGAGATCCTCGATGCCTATAGCCGTCGCACTGCTGCCTGTGGCCGGAATGCGGAGGATCGGAACGGGCCGAGGAACGGAGAGATGGCGGTGGCTCAGGGCGCCTTCTGCGAGATCAAGGATCGTTACGCCGTGGTCATATCCGATCTCGGAAGCGGAGAGCGGAAAGCAGGATCCGCTGTATCGCACGCGGTCGCCGGACAAGGTCTGCGGCCGGTGCAGGTGCCCCAAGGCGACATAGGAGATCTCTTGGGGAAAGACGTCGGGCGGCAGGGCGTGGCTGCCGCCGATCATAATCCGACGTTCCGCGCCTTCGCTCTCGAGCCCACCTGCGCAGTGCAGATGCGCAGTCATAACGAGCGGCAGCTTGGAATGCCCGAGCGCGTCCATGCGCGCGACGGCCGACGCGGTAATTTCCTCGAAGAAACGGCGGGCGGCAGCCACGATCGGGCTTTCGGATGAGGACACGGTATCGTCGAAGGAAAGCCCCGGCAGGTCCGACGCCCTCAGAAAGGGCACCGCAAGCACGTAAAGGGCGACCTCTCCATCCGCGCCCCGAACGGCAACGAGGTGGTGATCAAGGTCGATTTCGCCTGGCAGGGTTTGCCCCGTTTCCGCGCAGGGCGTGCCGGCCCTGCGGCGCACTGCGCCGATTACACGAATGTCGTGCACTTTCATAAGGACGGACGGGGCCTCGAGGCGGCGGACCGGATCGTGGTTGCCGCCGCTTACCACGATGCAAATGCCGGGCCGGCGCGCGCGCAGCGCCATAAGGCCTTGATAGAAGAGCGCCTGAATTTCGCCCGACGGGTTCGTGTTGTCATAGATATCGCCTGCGATGAGTACGAGGTCGACCTCTTCCCGATCGACGATGTCGGCGAGCGCGTCAAACCAGGACCTGTGTTCATCCTCCCGATCCCAACCGTTCAAGCTATGCCCGAGGTGAAGATCGGCCGTATGGAGAATGCGCATGTGATCTCCCTCGACACCAAAACTGATGAAATCCACCACAATATATGCGCTGGATGAGATTTTTTAACCCAAAAACCAGCGGGGCGGCCATTGCTGCCACTACATGTAGGGACCCGAAAGGCAGTAGATCTGCTGATTCCCCATGATGCCACTCTCCCAAGAAGGCGCCCTGTATGGGTCTAATCCACACACAGCAGGACCGAACCATTTGCTGATCGCCAAGGCGCGCGCTACAACATCCTCAAAAACAGGGATGGAACTATTCATGCAAGCGCTCAAGCTTGATCTCGAGTATTGCTACGGAATTCGGAAGCTGGAGCACTCCTTCGACTTCAGGAAATGCAACGCCGTAGCTCTATACGCGCCAAACGGCGCCATGAAATCGTCGCTTGCGAGAACTTTCCAAGACATCGCCGACAAGAAAAAGTCGTCTGATCGGATGTTCCCGCACCGTCCTACGAAACGATCGGTGCTCGATGAGAATGACGCCGAACTTGATCCGGAATCTGTGCTAATTATTCGGCCCTACGATGAGGATTTCGGAAGCAGCGAAAAGACCTCCACCCTCCTCGTGAACGCAGCTCTTCGAAAAGAGCATGAGAAACTCAACGAAGGCATCGAGGCTGCGAAGAAAACGCTTCTCTCTGCGCTGAAGGATCAGTCAGGGTCAAAGAAGGACCTCGCCGCCGAGATCTCGTCAACCTTCACCAAGACCCCCGAACAGTTCCTCCTGGCGATCAATCGCGTCGCCGGGGAAGTAGCCGAGCAGTCGGAGGCTCCCTTTGCCGAAATCCCATACGATCTCGTTTTCGACCCAAAGGTCGTCGAGATGCTCCAGAAGGAGCAGGTGCGGGAGGCGCTCGAGGATTACATCAAGCGCTTCAACGAACTGATCGACCAGTCGCAGTATTTCAAGCGCGGGACGTTCACCTACTACAACGCCGGCGTGATCGCGAAAGCCCTCTCTGACAACGGTTTCTTCGATGCGGCACACAGCGTGAGCCTAAACGCCGGAGAGAAGATCGAAATCACGTCGAAAAAGCAGTTGGAGGAGCTGGTCAAGAGCGAGAAAGAGGGCATCACGTCAGATGCCGATCTGCGCAAAAAGTTCGACGCGGTCGAGAAACTTCTTCACAAGAACGCCAATGTCAGGGAGTTCAACTCATTCGTAACTGACCATGAAGATATCCTCCCCGCCTTGGCGAACGTCGCAGACTTCAAGGAGCAGGTCTGGAAGAGCTACTTCGTGAAGCATCGAGACGCCTTCGATCAACTGGTGAAGGAGATTCGTGCCGCGGCGGAAAGGAGAAAGGAGATCGAGGAAGCTGCCCGAAATGAGCGGACGGCATGGCAAGAGGTCATCGAGATCTTCAATGAACGCTTCTTCGTCCCATTCGAGCTCAAGGTGAAGAATTTCGTCTCCGTGGTGCTCAACGAGGACAAGATCCCGAAGCTGGGCTTTACTTTTAAGGAAGGAGGTGACCGGAAGGATGTCGAAAGGGACGCGCTACTTGATGTCCTCAGCACCGGAGAGCGCAGAGCGTTCTACATCCTAAACATTATCTTCGAGATTGAGGCGCGGCGGAAGGCGGGGCAGCGAACATTGATCATCGTCGACGACGTTGCGGACTCGTTCGACTACAAGAACAAGTATGCGATCATCCAGTATCTCAAGGACATCGCGGAGGACGATAAATTCCGGCAGGTCATCCTCACCCACAACTTCGATTTCTTCAGGACAATTCAGAGCCGCTTCGTCAACTACAAGTCGTGCTTCATGGTCGCGAGGAAAGAAGGAGGCATCGAGATCAACAAGGCCGTCGGGATCAAGAATATTTTCGTCAACGACTGGAAGGTTCATTTTGGGAGCGAACCGAGAAAGCGGATTGCCTCAATACCTTTCATGAGAAATCTGGTGGAGTTCACGAAGGGCGAAGACGATCCTGATTACGCGACGCTGACCTCTCTGCTCCATATCAAGGATGGCACAGCGGCCATTCAGGACAGAGATCTCTTCGACATCTATCAGAGGATTTTTGGCGCGCCGCCAGCGAATGCTGCTCCCTCGGCGGACACCGTGCTCGACCTGGTCTATCAGGAGGCCGACGGCTGCCTGCAAGACGGCGATGCCGCCAACTTCGAGAACAAAATCGTCCTCTCGGTCGCTACGCGTCTACGTGCAGAGCAGTACATGCTCGGACGTATCAACGACCCCAAGCTGCCGGGTGAGATAACCGGAAATCAGACGACGGAGCTTCTGAAACGCTTCCGCAAGGATTTTCCCAGTGACGCCGCAATCCCGACCATGGATCGAGTGGTCCTCATGACCCCGGAGAATATCCACCTGAACTCCTTCATGTATGAGCCTATCCTCGACATGTCGGACGAGCACCTCCGCAAGATTTACGGCGATGTCAAGGTGCTCTGACAAACAACTCGAGGAAGATTAGATATCGTCCGCCGCCCGATTGCTCGGGACCACATGCGAGTTCCCGGACTGGCCCATAATCTGGCGACGGACAGGCCCAAATTAGATGCGACCAGAACCAACGTCCGCTTCACACCCATGGTATAGGGAATCATGCGCGTGCAGCGAACGCCCGTTTCCCGGCCCTTCACGCACACCTTTTAGCGTTTCCGGATGCGTTGCGCCTGCCGCTGCAGATCATAAAAAAATTGAAAAATTTGTTTCGCCTCCTCGTAAATCGGCCAATGTCATTCGTGAAAGCCAATACGATCAAGATATCCAGCTGACGAAAGGAACCACGACGCCCCCACCATCTGCGGATCTCCGCGCTTTTTCATGAAGCGCGAAACCCGGCGGCAGGTGATGACATGACCCTCCGAGCTTTCACTGACCCTTCGGGACGAAACCCGAAGTTTCTCATCAATCAGGAGGCAACATGTTTCACGCAACGATTATCCCCAGCCCCGAAACCGGCACCAGACCCGTCGGCGAAATCGCGCTGAGGTCTTTCTGGGAAACCCACAACGAGGCGCTCGGCCATGCTGCGGCCCTGATCGCCGGGCAGCGCGGCGCGCGGCTTGTCGGAGAGATCCGCGAGGCGCTGGCCCAACCCGGGCCCGCCACGCGCCGCCTCTGCCAGCATCTTCTCGAACTCCGGGACCTGCTGTTTCTCGAGCATATGCAGGACGAGCCCCTCGAAGAAACCACCCTGTTCGATCGGCTTAGCCCCAACGACCCGATCGTTCCCGAGATCTGCCTTCTCGCAGAGGGCTTCGACGAGGCGCTTCAAGAGGCTGGCCTGAGGATTGATGCAGATCGCCTATTGGCGTGAACCCTGGCCCGCACCGTTCACACAGCGGTGCGGACATCCACCGGCCCTCAAAATTTTTTGCAGCCAACCTGACTTTCTTCTTCGTCCGCAGGGAATCGAGCCCATGTAGAATTCACCAGCACGACACAGACCAGAAAAACAGACAGAGGAGCCTTTCCAGACCCAGAACCACGCCGCCCCGCACTCCCGGCACCGCCCCATTTGACACCAGCGAGAAACGTGCGGCCACCGCCGCAGGCTGGATGTCGGGAGTTCCCAAAATGCTCACGACCACGACACCCGCCACCGATGAGGCCGATGCGGGTTGCGAAGCGGCCCTCACCGCCCTCGACTTCTACCGCCGGCACGGCGCCGGGCTCTGTGATCTTCTCGGCCTGCTGGCCGACGAGATCGCCTTCGACGCGCTCTGCGACCTGCACGGCCAGTTCGACTCCGCGCTTCCCGACGTATCCCTTGTCCTGGGGGCGTTTCAGACCATCCGGGCCGCCCTCGCGGCCCGGACCACGATGGACTTCCAGGATCTGAGCATCCGAAAGGGCTATTGCGTCGATACAGCCGTCAGGTGGTATGGCGCGCGCATCAGCGATCTCCTGGCCGCGTTCAGATAAAGCCCTCGATACCCTTGCATGAGCCGCGGTCAGCCCGACCGCGGCTTTTTTTGTGCTCTCCACCGGCCCTGATGCACCGGACGGGCAGATCGGCCCCTGCAAATGCACGGGCCATCGTCGTCCTGTGCACCTATGCCGCCCCATGCCGCCATTGCCTTGGCAATAGAAGATCGGCGACCATGGTTTCGGCTCCCCTCGATCCCGTCTGCGAGGCGGCTTGCCTCGACTCGTCATTCCGCAAAAAACCCGACAAAAATCCCGATGCCGTTTTGCGCGCAACGCCAGCAGACCTACTTCTTTGGTAGGGATTCAAACCGCCCGGACATCGGATCGGCAAAACCGCCGAAATCCGGGCTAATTCGCTTAATGGGCTTCATTTGGTTGCGAAATGGCCATTTCAACCCCGCCGATGGCCATTAATTGGTAGTCAGGTCAACAAGAATACCCCCACACCTCAGCCACACTTCGAATAGCCGCAGCTGGCGCAGGTCATGCAGCCTTCGATCATCCGCATCTCGTATTGGCCGCAAGACGGGCAAGCCTTGC
>Ga0070729_10003008_pt1 | contig 20435 bp, 16 predicted proteins | sample tdDd472_FD_66725 | JGI IMG/M metagenome (GOLD analysis project Ga0070729, IMG submission 66725) | Marine sediment microbial communities from the Atlantic coast under amendment with organic carbon and nitrate - tdDd47.2 | ecosystem: Environmental > Aquatic > Marine > Coastal > Sediment | place... | reverse complement strand
GTAATGATCAAAAAATAACTTCCCGATTTTGCATATGATCTTTTGGCGCTATACTGCGTTATTTTTTTCAGCGATAGCGCTGCTATCCCTTCAAAAAATGCCTTGTCTATCACCAAAATCGCTATCTCAAAATGCGGAACTTATTCTTTGTCCATTACTTATAAGCTAACCAATGAATCATTCTTTTCGGCCACTTCCTGTAAAACACACAGAACGGTGCAAAATCCCACTGCCTTAATGGCCGGTTCGGTACTTCCATCTTCAAAGTTATAATCTAATTTACGCAGGTACCAACTGAATTGCTCGCGAGGGATTTTATATTTTTCAAAAACAGCTTTTAGTTCTATTTGATCATCTAACCATTTTTGCTGCGCTTTCCAGTTTGAGATATCGGGCCGACTCGCCTCATCTGGATAGGTTACCGTCCAAACGACCGGTACCTTAAAGGTATAGTGAAAGGGCTGTCCATTCTTGAGTGGCTGGTTTTGCCCAATGGCCAGGTCCCAGTCTACTGTTGCTTCAGGATAATTGGTCTTTAATTGTTGCACCAATTGCTGATCTGAGGGTCTTTTCCCTGTTTGAAAAAACACGTACCAATAATCAGCGAGGTAGCGTTTGGGGTAAGTATTTTGTTGTTGATCAAAAATGACGAAATAGGGAGAGGACTGAACCTTCGCGTCTATATTTGGCGAGACAAAAGCGGCGCGAAGGGCTGATAAAAGCCCTTCGTTCCGACCTAAAGCACAGCCATGAAATACGATTTCTGTACACGCATCTATAATCGTTTCGGATAGGGGTGGGAACTGATCACCGGCAATAGCATTAGCAAGTGATTGTGTAGTTGTTCTTTTCCCACCAGGAAGGGTGGGAACGCCCATTCCTGTCCATTCATTACTATGGAATACAAGATTAATTTTCCCCCATGCTCGACCATTATCCGGCGCATGTGTCTCCAAATAATTTCTGACGGCTAACAAAGACTTGCAGCTATCGATGACAAACTCGGTTTGTTCTTTGGGGTCTTGTCGATAGTACTGAGCGGCCTTTGCGAAATAGGGGTTTTCACCAGCCTGGTCTTTTCCCAATAGAAAAGTGACATCTTGACGGGGCGTATAGGGGATAGAAAAAGCGGATAAATCATCGATCATTTGGTTATTCTGCCCCAAGGCATTAAAAGCTGGTTGAAAAGACCACATTATAAAGGCAATCAAACTACCGAACAGAAGACTGAATATTTGGAATGAAGTTTTCATGGGCTGTACTTTTGAAAAGGGATATTTCCTGGACTTACTAGCTGCGGCTATGCCAGAAAACATCTTTTGCTAGAACAAAAATTGGAAGTGTAGATTAAAACTGGATGGGCACCCAAACACTCAATGGTGCCTAATCCTGGGCTTTAAGGCTTAACTTAAACTCATAGGTGGTAGAAAGGGCCATGAAGGAAGAAAACAGGTAATGATTCTCCAGGGCCTTCTTCAAGCATTGACTAAAACCAGAATCATGCTTACTCAAATTAACGGTTGTGATTCGTCCTGTTTCATCTACTTTGATGCTTAAAGACAACGTATCGATAGCCTTGGGCAATTGACAGATAGACAAGCTATCTAAATAGGTCTGTAATTCTTGCTTAGCCTGTAGGTATTGAGGAGTCTTATGAATGCTATGTACTCCTTCTACAACGATATGTAGAGCGCGCGTTTTTTTATTGGATTCACTTCTCACTACTCCTTCTATCCCGCCATCAAACCCAACTGCTGTATTGTCTACCCCTTCTGGCATGGGCAAGGCTTGTTTAACCGTAATTAGATCTCCGTTTTCATTTTCGATCACTTCATTATCCACCGCAATGAAAGAAGTGTAGGCCGTCATCAAGTTATAATCTAATCCTAGTTGAGTTACTTCTGCTACTCGCTCATCAGTCAGATCAATTTGGTTGTAATCATCCAACAACCTTATCTTTTCTCTGGCCCATAAATATCTTAATGCTGCATTTTTGCTACTTGGAATTGCATCTCCTACGGTAAATGTTTTTTGAAAGATTCCTTCTCCGGTATGACCTTGAACAGTGATACTTCCCTGTGCTTCTCCTTTCCACTTTCCAAAAACGAGAATTGGACGTTCAGCTAACACATCAGGAACCGCACTGGGTTGGGTATCGTATACTTCAAAACCGTTAAAGCTAGTTTTGATTTGTGAAAGAACAGGAGTGCTGATATAATTTCTAAAATCCTCTGCTTTGGCGTGTGCGCCATCCGGGGCGGTAATAATGAGCGGTTCACCCATGCCTACATGTGCCATTCCTTCCAATAGGTGTCGGTTGACGCTAGACCCAATACCGAAAGTAAATAGGTTAGCTTCATTTAAGCGATTGCGAATTAGGTCAAAAGTCTCTTGCTCTACGCTAATATAGCCGTCAGTCACGACTACGATGGAACGAGATAAGCCAGACGCACAATGAGGCAAGTTCATGGCTTTCTCCAAGGCTGGACGCAATCGAGTTCCGCCGCCGCCTCTTTGCTGGTCAATGACTCGTATAGCTTTTGCCACATTCTCCTCGTTGGCAAGGACTGATTCTTCTGCTAACCAACCAGAAGTCCCTGCAAATAGAAGCACATTGAACCGATCGGTAGGTCGAAGCCCTACAATCAAATCGCGAAGTAATTTTTTAGAAATATCTAGGGGAAAACCTCTCATAGAGCCAGACACATCTACAATAAAGACATATTCTCTAGGTGGTATTTGTTTGGGCGCTACTTTTTTAGGCGGTTGTACCATCATCAGGAAGTAATTTTCATCCTCGTGTTCGTACAAGAGCAAACCCGATTCTATTTGCCCACCAGACAATTGGTATCGAAGGATAAAATCGCGATTACCTGCATTTTTCTCATTCTCACCAAGCTTGATAGCCGCTACATTTGAGTCTTCATATTTCACATCAACTTCATGACTCAGGCTCGTTATGGATTGAATGGGAAGGCCAGCAGAAAGGTATACATCTAGGTCAAAGTCGAATAATGGCACTGCTCCCTTTTTTTGGTATGGGGTCGAAGCAAATTGGGCAGATGTAAGGCTAGCGGTTGCCTCTGTGTAGCGAGGTCCAACGACGGTAGGATAGACAAATTCATAAGTGCCTTTTTCTGGCACCAACATTTCGGTATATTTTAGTACTACCTCTATTTCATCGCCAGCCTGGATGTTTGCCACATTCATTTGGAAGACATTGGGGCGCTCTTGCTCTAGTAATGATACTCGCTTCCCTTCGGCCTTAGCCTCTTGGTATTCTTGTTGGGCTTGGTTTCGTTCTTTAATCTCTGCTTGAATAGTTCGGTTACCAATCCTCATTACCATATCATAGACGGCGGCTCTGGTTGAGGTAGGGAAGACATAAATAGCCTCTAATGGCTTTTTCCCATCATTCTTATACACCTGGGTAATCGTTACGTCGGCAATAACGCCGGCAATATTAACAGAGGCTTTAGTGGATTGGAGTGGTAATTGATCAATCCCCTCTTCATTGCCAATAATGCGAAAATAAGGGGAAAGTGTTTTGTCGTCATGGGTCGTTTGGGACCAGATGGGGCTAAAGAGCAAGAAAAATAGCAATGCTGTCATGGATGTTTTCATCTCTGTGCTTTTGGAATCTTATAATTTATTTACTTATCGATTCAAAAGTACAGGCGAAAGCTCCCTCAATCCAGGCCGTTTGAGTATTCGTAAGCGAGTAACGAGTATTCGTAGGAAGATGGTCGCAGGCTACTGATTATTTGTAGGATTTGGGATCGTAGGGTGTGGCTTCGAGGTGAATTGCGGGTGTTTTCCACCCGCAATGGCGTCGGTGGGCTAGGTATATAGGTAGGCCCAATAAATGAGCAGCGCTTGGATGGGTAAACGGATAAGTGTCGGCCAAATCATCTTCCCTTTTTTAAGGGCTTTCTGGAAATGATACACATTAGCGGGAAAAACCGCAATAAGCAGGGCAATTACCCCCCAAGCGGCCATAGCAGTAGTAGCGGGAATAACTAGTAAAACGCCAAGTGCAATTTCAATAACACCTACTATTAGGTTAACTTTTTCTGGTTGTGGCACCCATTTCGGGGTAATTTTGAGGAAAAACTTGGGATTCCGGAAATGACTGTAGCCTGCAAAAGCATAAAAGGCAGCCATTAATATCAAACTAAATATTTTCATACAGCTTGGCTTAATTTATTGAGTAATTGCTCCATCCTGGTGTTCATATCTGCTAGTCGAGCATAACCGTTAGACAATAACCCCAAACGCCCCTGCCATCGAACTACAACACTAGGAAAGCCGCGGATACCCCATTGGGCTGACTGCTCAAAATCTTGTCGAGTCAAGGTTTTGTAGTCCTCCGAAGAAAACTTCTCCAAGAAAGCGGCATAATCAATTTCTAATTCTTCACATATAGGTATATAAAAGGAAGCTTCTTTAGGGTCACGATTTTCAAAATAAAACCCGAATTGAATAGCCTTGAAAAAGTCAAACTCTTTTTCAGGAGCCAGGTCTCGCAATACACGTACAGCTCGACAAGCCGGCTCTGTATCATAATGAAAATGATCCTTGTCAAATAGGCCGTAGCTAAAAAGCTGTCCACTTGCCTCTCCTACTTGTTCCCAATGATGTCTTAAGAAATCTTTCATTTTCTGATCCCATGGATCTCCGCCGCCAGGACGAAGCCCTCCCATGATGAGGTGGAAATCCATCTGGTCTGCATGTTGTTCTTTCAACTGGGTAATCTCATCCCGAAAACCATAACACCAAGAACACATGGGGTCTGCAATATAAATGATAGCACCTCGAGAGGTGTCGGTTTTAGTTGTAGGTTGATCCATAGCGCCGAATATAATGGGATTTAGGCTAGCGTGCTAGTTTTCGGGGTGGAAATAACCTTCGCGCCCCATCAGGGGGTGACTATGAGTCATCCCCTGGTGGGGCGAAGGTTTCAATGCTTGTGTGCTTTATAGTGTTGCTGCAACAAATCATCTCCGAAGTCATTGTTGGGGTCACGGCAAACGGCATGTACATGGTTTCCACCATTTTGTGTATTGTCATATTCGATCAATAAGTTGGGAGAATGAACACGATAGTAATGCTTTTGCCCCTTTTGGAGACCACCAGCCCAGGCAAAATAGAGTTTTTCCATCCCAGCTGTTTGCACACCTTGCCAGTAGCGCTGCGCTACCGCAGGCTTAGCGTTATTGAGATATAATTGAATCAGATCTACTAGCATTTGTTGTTGCGTCTCGGTCAGTTCCGAATAAGGCAAGCCTTCATATTTGGTCAGCGATACTTTCCGATCATTTCCGGTAATGATTTCAGGAAAGGCTTCCGTAGCAATGATAGCTTTTTCAAGTTGCTGCGCATCAAGGCTAGCGACTAGCGAGCGGCCTTGGTCTTCCTCAGCAGCCAGTACCCGTTTACCTTTTTGCGGGCCGTTTTTAATTTCTGCAGGATTGGTACCCATAAAGAAAGGCGTCACGGCCAAGGTCTTATCTACGAAGGTGTAATTTAAGGATAAATGATGGCCCTCAAATCGCCAACCCCAAGGTTCTGTTTCAGACGGATTGCCAAATATCGCTACATAATATAGGTTGGTATTACGGTAATCATTATCAGCTGGACGACCTTCAATTTCAGTGAGCACCTGTTCCAAACCTCGTATCGCCTCTGCTTTTCGTAGGCCCTCTTCACTCAAACAAGCTTGCAATATATTCTGCGCCAATTGACGCTGTTCTTCACTCATTACTCGAAGCGTAAGCCCTTTACGTTTTAAAGGAACAAAATTCCAGTTGACTCGCTCTGCTTCTTCAAAGGGGATAAAAGCCGTTTGACGTTCCAGTTCACTTAGGCTAGCTAGAAAAGATTTAGCAGCAATGACCACTTCGCTTTCTGGCATAGTGCTGACCTTCGGTGGTTCATTAGAATCTTTTGGACTCACGCAGCTACTGAACAGCAGCAATATAAACGAAGCCTGGAGCAAGATAGATTTGTTCATCTTAGGTGGTTTTAGTTTTGATTTTCTAAGATACGATTAAAGCCTGATCCTTCGCTTTTCATTTTAGTGCAATATTTCATAGGCATTGGAAGTTAAATCCGTTTTAGTAAGGAAAATGGCTTACTTTTGTCTACTCGCAGCATTCATTGAAGAAACAATTGTAAATCAAAGTGGGTTACAGTTTAGTGCCTAATGTCCTGAGTACTCATCAAGGGAGAGGCAATGCCTAAAATAGCTACACCTACGTCCTTTTACCAAGTAAAATTATAATCAATTATTTGAAAAAAAACATCATTGCCATTGGCAGTAATATTATCGCATGATCGAACAAAAAGAATTTTCATTACAAGCACAAGCGCGCGGTTATCATTTGATTACTGAAGAAATAAGACGTGCCATCGGGCCACTTCCTCAAGTGGGAATTTTCAATCTCTATATCAAACATACTTCGGCAGCTATTACGATCAATGAAAATGCGGATGCCTCTGTTCGGGTAGATTTTGAAAGTATCTTCAATAAGATAGTGCCTGAAAACATGCCTTTTCTGACCCATACCATTGAAGGGCCTGATGACATGCCAGCCCACATCAAGGCTGCCATGATTGGTTCTTCCATTAGTATCCCGATTACCAATCATCGCTTAAACCTGGGTACTTGGCAAGGCATTTACCTTTGCGAATTTCGAAACTATGGTGGGTCTAGGAAAGTTGTCGCCACCATTTACAGCTAATTATGCAGTTAATATTTAATGGAATTCAGGTTGGGTTAGCCTTAGCCATATTACTGGGGCCCATCTTTTTTGCGCTTATTCAAACGGGCGTAGAAAGAGGTTTTAGGGCGGGGACTATGGTAGGCTTGGGAATATGGATTAGTGATCTTATTTTTATAGGATGTGCCTATGCTGGGCTCAATTTCATTACATCATGGACGAAGGATGACAATTTCATGTTATACTTAGGGATAGCAGGGGGGATTATCCTTGTAGCGGTGGGTATCGGAACGCTCCTTTCTAAACCACCTGATTGGGATTCTGGCTCTATTATTCCCAGCAAAGCTTCTTATTTTTCTTTATGGTTGAAAGGCTTCTTGGTCAATACCATCAACCCATTCACCTTCTTCTTTTGGATCAGTATGATGGGGGCAACGGTAGGTGATAAAGAATATAGTCGCCAGGAAGCTTTAGTTTTTTTCACCGCCATTATTACTACCATTGTTATTACCGATTTAGCCAAGGTACTACTCGCTAAATACATCCGCCAATGGATGACCTTTAAACATATAGTATGGTTAAGACGCATCTCTGGGAGCGCCTTAATTATATTCGGTGTTGTCTTGGTGATTCGTAGTCTTAGTATCTAAAGCATCCGGATTATTCATCCCGCAGGTATACGATCGGGTTAAGAAAGCACATCTAACTTGGCTAGACGGTGGGTTTTAGCTCTCGCCCTACTTTCAGATCAGTAATAGAATAATAGCAAAAAACACGAAGAGAGTAGAATGACACTATATACCAATGAAATTGACGAATAGTACTGGGAAAACAGAAATTATAGCAGAAGAAACCGGCATAGTCTTTTATTTATTACAATTAGGATTTATCTTAAGCAGAATTCAAAACAAAAATGAAAAATATGAGATTCTCCTACTGCCAACAATGGCTTGGCTTACTAGTTTTTGCCCTTGTCTTCTTTACGCAATGTGGCCCTGCCGAACAGGCCGATAAAACAGCAGATTCAGCAGCCTCTGCTAGCAAACAATCTCCGCTAGAAGCTTACATTCAGGCACCCGATGATGCTTTTGAATACGAATTAAAAGATAGCATCAAAGGAGAAGGTTATACTGCTTTTGTCATTCGCATGGTTTCTCAGCGATGGCTCACAACGGCGGAGGTAAAAGACCCAACCTGGTGGCATTGGTTGACCGTCGTTGTACCCGATGAAGTGATTACGAATAAGGGCTTGCTTTTCATTGGCGGCGGCTCTCATCGTTCGAAAAGCCCTGAGAAAGCAGATGAGATACAAGTTCAAGCTGCCCTCCTATCTAAATCTATCACTGCCAATCTCCATAATGTTCCTAATCAACCTACTGAGTTTGTCGGCGACGATTATGGGCCGAGGGTTGAAGATGAACTCATTGCTTATGGTTGGAGAAAGTTTTTAGAAGGTGGAGCAAAGGACGAGGATGCCAAGTGGCTGGCACGCTTACCCATGACGAAATCGGCCGTGCGCGCCATGGACGTGATTTCGGAGTTCAGTAACGGAATAGGCCATAAAGTCGACCAATTTGTGGTAGCAGGTGGTTCAAAGCGGGGTTGGACGACTTGGACAACAGCTGCGATGGATGATCGAGTGGTTGCTATTGCACCAATTGTGATTGATATGCTCAATGTCGTTCCTTCTTTCCAACATCACTGGCAAGTATATGGATTTTGGGCGCCTGCAGTAGGGAATTATGTAGAAGAAGGTATCATGGATTGGCAAGGTTCAAAGGAGTATGATCGCCTGATCAGTATCACCGAACCTTATTCCTACCTTGACAAATTGGACATGCCCAAACTCTTATTGAATGCCACTGGAGATCAGTTTTTCATTCCAGATTCTTGGAAATTCTATTGGAATGATCTGAAAGGTGAAAAACATGTTCGCTACGTGCCCAATACTGATCACTCTATGCGAGAATCCGATGTATTGGAGAGTTTGATTTCTTTTTACCAATCTGTTGTATTAGATGCACCTAGGCCAGAATTTGATTGGCGAGTAGAAGATGGTATGATCCGCGTGCAAACCCCAGATGGCCAAGCACCCGCCAGTATCAAATTATGGAAGGCGAATAATCCTGACAACCGAGATTTCAGATTGGAGACCATCGGAAAGGCTTGGGAAGCAGAAGAAATTCCCATTAATCCAGAAGGATTGTATCAGTTGAAAATCGACGAGCCTGGTGCTGGCTATAGCGCTTTTTTTGCCGAACTCACCTACCCAGGAGCTGCTGGCGTTCCCTTAAAATTAACGACGGGAGTCGTCGTCACGCCTGATACTTATCCACATAAACCTTTTGTGCCAGAAAAGCAACTAGGTACGAAGTAGGGAAGGGTGGCGGTTTAATCGTGTTACGGGTTGATTCAAAGACGGGTATAGATTTGGTCTCTAAATCTATACCCGTCTTTGAATCAACTCGGCATCTACTAAGCGAGTAGTTTTATAACGATGCAGACTCTTTGACTTAAAGTGCTAGCGCATTTTCATTATTCTTCAATGAGTATGCCCATTTTCCCCATCTGATAATCGCGCATGGCTTCCATAATTTGGGTTTCCGTATTCATTACATAAGGCCCTTGTTGTACCACTTTTTCTTCAATGGGAATTCCAGCCAATAGAAGAAATTGACTTTGGGTATCGGCAGAAATTTCAATATCGCTAGCATTATTTTCAAACACAAGCAGATTTTTTTGCCCTACTTTACCATAGCCGCCTATTCTGATTTCACCACTGATTACATATAGCATCGCATTCCATGTTTCTTCAACTTGGAGCGTTTGTTGACTGCTGGGTTGAGCCGTTCCCCAGATCACCAGCAGTTCACTTTCTGTTTCGATGCTACCCCCTAGTCCATTGTATACCCCGGCAATTAGTTTGTTACTAATCGATTGATCAGCTGATGTAAAAACAGGAATTTGATCCTCGGCCAGGTATTGGTATTTAGGTGGCTGCATTTTTTTATCAGCAGGCGAGTTGATCCATAATTGGATAATTTCTTGTTTCCCTTTTCTTTCCACCAAAGCTTGCGATGGGCGCTCACTATGAATGATTCCAGCACCAGCATGCATCCATTGCACTTCACCTTTTTTAGCTATCTGATTGTTCCCTCTGCTATCACGATGATGTACCTCTCCTTCCACCACAAAAGTTACGGGCGTAAATCCTCGATGAGGATGTGGGCCTAAGCCCTGGTGAATTGCTGGTGCGAGTTCTGTAAAAGAAAATCGCCCATGATGCAAAAGCAAGAACGGATCTACTTGAGGGACCTTCTGAGTTGGAAGTGCCTGTTTGATAAGTATACCTCCCATACTTACATTAGTCGATGGAAGCAAGTATTTGACTTTTCTTTTCATAATGTATTATGATTCTATAGTTCAACACCACGAGGTAAATACAGTTCATCTCATATAAGGTGTTCACGTCTAAAAATGTAACAGAAATGAGCCAAACGATATTGAAAAAGCGGAAATCGGAAGGAGGCAGTTGGAAAACTAGCCTAGCCCAACCAAGATTCCGACTTCCTCTTTCCGATTTCGCCCTTCCGCCTTCACATTCAAGGAGAAATTGCTGAAATACAATAGCTATTTACCCAGGGTTGTTCTAAAATCTCCAGCTACTTTTCCGCCTTCTAGTTTTTCAAGTAAGGCCAGAAAGGTTTCTGTTTCCTTTTTTTCAACCGCAAACCAGGCTGTTAGAAATGTAAACATCGCAGCTTCCCCAATCGTTTTTTCTAGCGCATACAATTTAGCAACGCCCTTTCTATACATGACTGCGTGGCTGGGTGCCCCTGTATCATTCCCCTCATAAACAGCCGCTAAATTTGGCCCTTCTTTTTCAATCCGCATTAAAAAATCGTGGAAAGCACTCGCACTTAATTCTTTCTGCACAAACTTCCAGGAAATATACTCAGCAATCGACTCATCTAACCACCGATGAACCGTCAAGGGGTTGGCCCCACTACTCCAAAAATGGGCAAATTCGTGGCTGATAAAATTGGCCAATCCCACTGTATCTTTTACAGAAATACCATCATTCAAAATGATAAAATTCTTGCGTGCATATCCACTTTCAGGCCGAGGAGCTATGACTAGCTTTACGGGAGGCATTGCTTTAACTTCGCCAAAAAGCCGATTGAGCCATTCATACCCTTTTTGCCCGATAGCTGCGATAAATGCCGCCCTCTCTTCCGCTTTTCGGTGATCATGAATCGTTATATCTCCGATGTTTGTATTGTGAAAAGCCGGGCTACCCACCAATACCAGATCGATCTGTGACACGGTATTTGTGATTTCAAATTTATTCCGGCCTACTTTTTTACTTGTTCCACTCGAGATCATTTCAAAGCCCTTATCAGCCACTAGTTCAAGTTCTACGTCTGCAGTAAATTGAAGGGTAAAGGAAGAAAGGATAGGTAGCCAGGTGGAATTGAGGCTGAGTTCAATCCAATCCGTTGTAATTTGATCAATTCCCCAAGGTGCATCCTCCTTTTTTAAGACAGACGTATAATAAAAGTGTAATTTTTTGGCTCCCATCCAAGGCTTCTTGAAGTAGAGGGTAACGGCTTTCCCTTGATTGGACTTGGCTACTTCCTTAAACATTGACAGCCCCACTGCTTCGCAGCCGCTGAAGTTTGCATTTTCATGAATGAGAAATTCGAGGCTATCTATCGACTCTGACTCAGCCGCATGATAATTAATGGTAAGCTCGACCTCAAAGCTTTGTTGGGTCACATCAACCTTGACTTTCGTCTCATAATGAGCCAAGTTCTCTTTTTGACCAATACCATAGTAACCGCTAAACAAGAGGAGAGTAAAACAAGGGATTAGTTTTAGCATTTTCATAAGACAGGGTTTAGGAAATATCCCTAAGACGTAGATTCTTGGTTATAGGTGTCAATCAAACCTATAATTAGATAAGATTTTGAGGACTTCCTCTCGATACGTTCTCCCAATCGGAAGGGATTGATCGTTTATCTCTATCGTCGAGGAAGAATAGGCTTCAATTTTATCTTTCGCTACCAAAAAAGAACGATGTATTCTTATCAGGTTAGGATCTTTGAGTTCCGCTTCTAATTCTCCGACCTGAAATTTCGTAATTAGCCGGTCTTTAGCTGTATAAATCCTGACATACTCCTTTAAGCTTTCTACATACTGTATCTCATCTAGAAACACTTTCACATTTCGTTTATTGACTCGAAAAAAGCGGAAGGGCCTTTGTGTGTTTTTTGCTTCTTCTGCACGATCTCCTGTCCTGTCTTGTACATCCACTTTCTGCACCGCTTGTAGGAAACGTTCAAAGTCAATCGGTTTTAACAAATAGTCTACTACATTATGCTCGTATCCTTGCAGGGCATATTGGTGGTAGGCTGTCGTTAGGATAACTTTGGGTGGGTGAATTAAGGTTTTCAGGAAATCTAAGCCTTTTAATTTGGGCAGGTGGATATCTAGAAAGATCAGATCCACCGATTGTTCTTTCAGGAAACTACTGGCATAAATGGCGTCTTCACAAATACCCATTAGGGTGAGGTGTGGCACATCATTAATATAATCACTTAACACTTCAGCCGCTAAGGGCTCATCTTCGATAATTAGACACTTGACTTGTTCCTGCATATTGCGCTAAATTAATGGCTACGGTTAGCCGATAAAACTCCAGTTCATCTTCGATAATCAACTCATGTGCGGAAGGATAAAGAAGATCTAGTTGTCTACTTACATTAGGTAATCCGATTCCTTCAATGGGTTTATCTTCGTTGGATTCTTTAGCATTTTCAATCACAAATCGAAGCTGCGCTTCTTCCACCTCTAAGCTGATCTTTACATAAGCATCGAACCTGGTTTCACTCGTTCCATGTTTGAAAGCATTCTCCACTAGAGGTAGTAGGAGTAATGGAGCGATAAGTGTCGATTCATCATCAATATCAGTGGCGAAGGCTACCGCTAAGCGATGATTATATCGCAGTTTTTCCAAGTCGATATAATCCTCAATCAACTGGATTTCCGTTTGAATTACAATCCGTTCTTGGTCGCAATCGTACAACATAAACCGAAGCAACTTTGATAACTTCATTACGATAGGCGCCGTTGCTTCTGATTTTTTACGCGCTAAAGCATAGATATTATTTAAGGTGTTGAAAAGAAAGTGGGGATTGGTCTGTGCCCGTAAAAAGCGAAGTTCAGTATGTAATTTTTCCGCTGTTAATTGTTTTTCTTTTTCTAACTGATTGACTCGTAAACGTAGTAATTTAATCGTCAGTGCAATCCCACTCAGTGACACAAACTTAATCCCAGTATAAATATAACGAGGGAGCCATTCATCAAAGGGATGAGCAGGGTAGGGTAATTGGTAAATATAAGGATAGATAATGCCGGGGATTGACAAGCGATAGAGCGTAAAGACAAGCGTAAATAGCAATAGATACTCCAGTAGCAACAGGCCATAGGACCGGCCTTTAAAGTAACGCTTCAAAATTACATACAAGCTGTAATAGGTAAAAGCCATTTCTAAGGGCAAAACAACCAATCTTGTACCAAAACCTTTCCACATCCGTTGCCAAAATGGCAACTCGATAAAGGTGGAATTGGATAGAAATACCTCCACATAACTGTTGAGTAGCCAGTACAATAGCCAGAAACCAATATGTAGCCCTATTTTTTTACCCATTAGTTGTTTGTGTGTTTTGGTGCCTTCTTTGTGTGCTGGCGGGAAATCTATCTGACTAGCTAGACAGGCACCAGCAACGGTCAAGGTCTTATAAAGATCATAAATTTAAGGGCCTTACAAAAGAATCGTGTAGCAAGGGTGAGTTTCTCCCTATGAATGACCTATCATTATATACCAATGTCTGATATCTCTTTTGGTAGACAATGATCTACCCTTTAGGCTAAACTAGCCGCCCTTCTTACTCTTTTGGAAAAATCACTTCTACTTATCGCTATCTTGTTTTGATGAAACGAAAAGGATTTTACGGGATTAGTATAGTCATAGCGCTGGTACTTTTTGCCGATCTCGCTTGCGCTCAACTTAGCTTTACTAAGCTTGATAAAGGGCCGCTGGTAGAAACCCCTTCTGATAGTAGAAGTGTAAATTTTGTAGATGTCAATAATGATGGTTGGGAGGATTTATTCATTTCCAATGGGCCTAGTAGCGGCCAAAATAACCTTTTATATATTAACGATGGGAAAGGTGCATTTACATCACTCACCAATGACCCTATCGTACAGGATGGGGCCAAATCTGACGGCGCTACTTTTGCGGATGTCGATAATGATGGTGACCTCGATGCTTATGTCGTCACCTGGTATGGGCAACGCAATTATTTCTATCGCAACCAAGGAGATGGCTCCTTCCTATTAGATACGGATACAACGCTTACAACAAGGGGAACTTACTCGGAAACGGCAAGTTGGGGAGATGTAAATCAAGATGGCTGGATCGACCTTTTTCTAACCAACAGTGAAGGAAAGTCAAAGCAGAATAGCCTTTTTCTAAACCAGGCGGGGAAGTCTTTTTTGCCTTCCCCTTCGCCAGCGACCCAAACGAATACTTTATCTAGATCCATCAACTGGGTCGATGTTAATAATGATAAAAAGATTGATCTTTTTGTTAGCAATGAAGGGAAATCACCTAACGAGCTTTACCTGAATTCAGGTAAGGCTCCTTTTTTCGAAAAAGATCAACAACTGCTGTGGTCCAACTTAGGAGGCGGGAGTATGAGTTCGAGTTGGGGGGATGTAGATAATGACGGAGATTTAGACCTTTTCCTAGCCAATGCTGATTATTTCAAGGAAAGGAATAATCAGTTACTGATTAATGATGGCAAAGGGAACTTCTCAGTCATTACGGAGGGTGACCTAGTGACGGATGGAGGATGCTCCTATGGTTCTGCCTTTGCCGATTTTGATAACGATGGAGATTTGGACATCATAGTAACCAATGGTTTCTGCAAAGAAAACCTAGCGAATTGGTTGTATGAAAATGATGGCAAAGGGAACTTCAGAAAAACGAAAAATATATTACCAGATATGCCAGCCCTTTGTTCTTTTGGTGTGGCTTGGGGAGATGTGAATAAAGATGGCTTCTTGGATTTGGCCATTGCCAATTGCCAAAATGGCAAAAATGACGCCCAGCCACCCAATACCTTTTACCTTAACAATGGCAACCAAAACCAATGGCTGCAAGTCAAACTAAAAGGTACCAAATCTAATCATTCCGCCATCGGAGCTATTATTCGTATTCGTACGCAGGATGGGCCGTGGCAAATGCGACAACTCACTGCACAAAGTGGCTATTGTGGACAAAATAGTTTGATGGCACATTTTGGTTTGGGGAAATCTAAAAAAGTAAAGCAACTCATCATTGAATGGCCTAGTGGAAAAAGAACGAGATTGAGAAATGTAGCGAGCGGACAACAAATTGAACTTACCGAGTAGTAAAGAGACAAAGCCGAATCAAATTTCATCAAAAAGTCAATCATTTTCCCTTCCAAAAACGAAATTTAAACAGGTTCTTATTAGCTTTGCGCCAAAATTGATTCTAATGAGTACAGAAAGTCAAAATTCTACTGGCCAAAATTGGCTATATACATTGATCTCGTTGGTAGCTATTATTCTTTCCTTGATTTTTGCACCAGCTTGGTGCTGGGTACCGCTACCGTTTTTCTTGACCTATTTGGTAATGGCATTCAAAGGCATCTAGTAGCTACTGTCCGGTATTCTTATCAGGATTCCTTCATCGCTATTTGTTTACCAAATGCTCTTCCTGCGATAGTATCTTTTCGGCAGGCTGCATCCAGCGTATAAATACGGGTATCAGTAATAGATCGCTAACTAGTGCACTGAGTAAGGTCAGACTAATCAGTAACCCTACCACAACACTGGGTGGATGTACAGAAAATAGCATCACCAAGAAGCCAAAGAATAAGATAATAGAAGTGAGTACGATTGCTTTACCTGTTTCCAAGAAGGTAATCCGAATGGCAGCCTCTCTATCCAATCCTTTATTTAAAGCCAGCTTGTATTTACTCAAGAAGTGAATGGTATCATCTACTGCTATTCCAAATATAACAGCAAATACAATAGATACTCCAGCTTCCAACTCTATGCCTAGATAACCGATCAAGGCCCCTGCTAGCAGGAGTGGGAACATATTCGGGATAAGCGCGATAATTAGGATCCGCCAATCTTTGAATAAGAACGCCATCAGTGCACTCACAATTAATACCGCTATCCCTAAACCCTCCAATAAGCTACGACGGATATATTCTGCATTTTTATCAATAATTAAGCCCGTTCCTGTCCGATCAATTTGAATGATCTCCTTATCGATATTAGCTGCTATCCAATTGTCGATTCTAAGCCCCATCGCCTTTATGGTATCTGCGCCAACATCCTTGATCCGAGAAGTAATTCTGGCTTTTTTGCCATCTTTACTTACTAAAACATTCGGATCAAATTTGGGTAATTGATCGGCTAAGCGTCGCATTCGATTGAATTGGCCTTCGTTGGGAGGTACATCAAAAGCATCCTCCCGGTTATTATTAAAGGCTTGATTAAGGGATTTATACAAAGTAGTGATTGAGCCGATGGCTTGTAGGCTTGGAAATTGACGCAGATAATCCTCTATTTTATCCATTTCTCGGATCACCTCAAAGTCCCTAACTTTATAATCTCCTTGCGTATATACAGCCAATTCCATTGGTCGAAAACCAGAGAGCTCTTTCTCGAAAAACGTAAAATCTTCGGTTATTTTCTCTCCACGTGGTAGGTTGTCGATGATGCCATAGTTGGTGTTAATCTGGCTAATTCCCACTACACATAAAATAAGCATCACCAAGCCGCCCCAACGGATGCTATTGGCATTAGCAAGTGTAAAACGATAACTCCTCAACATACTCTTTTCCCAGAAAGCGAGGCTTTTGCCCATTTTCATCAATTGGTCAGCCTTGAAATAGGATAATAAGGAAGTGGTAAAAAAGATGACTGTAATATAAGCCACCACTACACCTAATGCTGCATTCAATCCGAAGTCCCGAATAGGATCGACTCGGCTAGTAAGTAGCGTACCAAACCCAATGGCTGTCGTAAGAGAAGTCAATAAAGTTGCTAGACCAATTTCCTTGATCGTGACCGTAATAGCCTCCTTTTTGGAACTCCCCTTTCGCAGTTCATCTATGTACTTTGACATAATATGGATTACATCCGAAGTACCGACTATAATCATGAGTACGGGATATAGTGCCGCCATCGCATTCAGCGGCCGCCCTAATGCGCCGAGTAATCCCATGAAAAGCAACATCCCCAAACCAATAGAAGCCAAAGCGATGGCAATCCCTCTCGTTCGGCGGAAAATCCAAAACATGATCAGGCTTACCAATAATCCTGAGATTAAGGCAGAAACCGTAATCTCACGTTTCTGCATCGCCACCAATTCTTTCTGAAAATAGGCCCTACCTAGGTAATGATATTCTTCAAAGTCATGTTCATTGACCAATTCATTTAAACTATCCATCAATTCCCGCGCTTGTTCCAAATCGATGCTATCGACTGTTTTCAGCAATACGACTAGCGTTTTCCCATCGGCAGAAATCAGGTTATTTACAAAACGCTCATCCTTTAAAATCCTAGCCCGCTCTGCCGGATAGCGGCTGGGGTCATCGATATGAATCGTGGGAATGGCCGTAAAGCCAAAAGGCGTTTTAAGCGGATAGCTCATTTGAGTGATCGCTTGGCTTTCTACGACATGAGGTATTTTCCTAGTTGCGATACTAAAATCGTGGAAATCTTGCAGAAAAGCTTGGTCAAATGCTCCTTCTTCCCGCCTCACGGCTACTAGGAGGAAATTATCATCGGTCTCAAATTCTGCTATAAAGGCTCGGAAAATCTCTAAATCTTCATCTCCGCGAGGAAAAAATTGCTCAAAGTCAAAGGTGAAGCGCAAACGGGTAAGAAAAAAAGCACTAGCAATGGCTAGCAATACAAAAACACTAATAATTACTACTCGGATATCTCTCATAAATGGTCATCTATTCTCACGATAAGCAGCTATTCTCAATGGATGGATTCAAAACATAGGCGTTCCATCTACTTTGAATGCTAGCTTGTATATTCATATCGTTCTATAGTTAACCATTTATGGGAGAAGAGGTTCATCGAAATATCATGAAGTTGGAGGAAGCCCAAGAAAGCTGAACCTCCTCCAACTGTAACTATAGACTCCGCAGTCTATCGATTGATTTTCATCAATTGCTGCTTAAAGACTTTGCCTTTCCCATTAGTGATATGCAGCCAATAAGAGGCAGCTGGTAAATTCAAATTCGCTAAATCCAATTCCATTGCTTGAAAGGCACTTAACTGCGTTTTGCGTTGGTGCAATACTTGACCATTATTAGAAAAAATACGCAAGCTGTACTCACCCTCTTTTACATCTCCAAATATCAACTTGATATTCGATACGAAAGGATTAGGGAATATTTTGACATCTGATATCGGCGCGTTTTCCCATTCCTTAATTCGTTTTTCTGTTTTGTCAATGATATGAACACCATAACCTCCTACCCATCCTCCTAAATATCTACTCACATTACTTGTAACAACGACTTCAGGCAAATTAACTCCTTCCTCTAGTTTTACCTTGATAAACTTACGTCGCTTATTTCTGACCTTTATCGTTTGCGGTTCATAACCCACATAAGAAAAGGTTAGAGCGAGGGCGGGAAGTTGTTGTTCTACATGTAAAGTAAATTTACCTTCTAAATCAGTAATTGTCCCCGTACTAGTACCCACCAATAGTACACTTGCTCCAATTAACGGCTCTCCGCGTTTGTCCATCACAATACCTTTAACAATAGGTACTTTACGGTTTGTTGGTTTTTCTGATGTCACTAAGGTTACCTGAGCAGCCGGTTTAGTAGACAATCTAGTCTGTTGGCTCATCCCAGGAACAGCCAACAACACGCTAGCTGCTAAAATGCCGGCTTTCGCCCAAGGTGATAGTACATATTGAGAAACCGATTGGGACATATCTCTATCCAACTGATCAAACCTGAATCGGCCACAATGGTTTCCTTTTCCCTTTTCAATAACTTGTACAATTTGGGCATCTGTCATTTGTGAGAAATCCGTGACTTCTTTCTCACAAGCCTGACAATATCGTCCTTGTAAGGTAGGGGTCATTTCGTTCCAATCTTCATGGCAAGGTTCGGGAATAGATAGACGTAGTGTCTTGATTTTCATGAGCTGCGTTTTTATTATTCAATGGGCAATAGCACCAAAAAGAAAACGGGCGAGCAAAAGGAAATGGCTCCTCTTTTGCTCGCCCGAAGGTTCTCTTTGGTAAGCTAACTGTCAAAAACTATAACGTTCCCGCATCTTCTCTAGTCAATAACTCGATCAACAATTGGCCTACAGCTTTCAATGTACGTTTATTAATTACCTCCATATTGTCGTTATGGGTATGCCAATGATTCCCGAAGCCTTTATTATCTGATTCCAAAGGTAAGTTGACAATATCGATCATGGGTATTTTAGCGATGGTATTGACGAAATAGTGATCATCCGTCACTCCGCCACCATCCGCATTGTGGAAATAATTACTGTATCCCAATTTATCTGCCAAGGCCCAAACTCGATCTAGCTCCTGTGGCGCAAAGTATTTCGAATATTGCTCTTTGGGGAAACGTGCGTTTCTTGAGCCTACCATATCGAGCAATATGCCATAACGTGGCTTATAAGCAGATCGATGTAAGTTACTGGACCAATACTGAGATCCTAAGCCCCAAGTTTCTCGATTTTTTGCGCCATCTGCTTCGGTTTCAATGTCATCCCTACTTTCTCCATGGTCTTCTGCGTCAAAAAGAACAAAATCAACACCTAAGTCGATCGGATTCGCTTGTAACTGACGAGCTAATTCCAGTAGGACACCTACACCACTTGCCCCATCATCCGCACCTAAAATAGCTTCATTTTTGCGTTCTGTACTCAAGGGCGAATCCGCAATGTGACGTGTGTCCCAGTGTGCTGCTAATAGGATTCGATCAGGATTAGCTGGTTTATATTGAGCAATAATATTCGTTGCATTTAAGGTTGTGCCCGTATAGGCTTTTGCTTGAAAGTCTTGTTCTATGACGGTAGTACCCAATGCCTTGAATTTGGCCACCAACCATTCTTTGCAAGCCTTATGCCCATCCGAATTAACGACCCTTGGCCCAAAGTCGACTTGCTTAGCCACAAAGGCATAAGCAGAGTCCCTATCAAAATTAGCTCGCACCTTTTTAGCAGTTTCAGGAGTAGGCACTGATGAAGAGGTAGTACTTGGAGCATCCGACTGGCAAGCATAGGTAAATGATAAGCCTAGAAATAATAACAGAGAAAGAAGCTTAGAAAAATGCATTCTACTTTGGTTTTTATGCGCTAAGATTTGAAGTGTTGCCAGCCTTGTGCTGTGATTTCGTGAAGATTCCCTCCTTTAGTGTGAAGTTTAATTCCATCCGCTGCTGGAACAATTTCCCCCATAATATAGATATCCGGCAAGTACTTAACTTTCTCAATATCCTTGGGGTCTATGGTAAAAAGAAGTTCGTAGTCCTCTCCACCATTTAATGCGCAGGTAATCGGGTCCAACTTAAACTTAAGTGCCATCATCTGTGCATCCGGGTGAATCGGCAC
>Ga0070729_10003007_pt1 | contig 20436 bp, 16 predicted proteins | sample tdDd472_FD_66725 | JGI IMG/M metagenome (GOLD analysis project Ga0070729, IMG submission 66725) | Marine sediment microbial communities from the Atlantic coast under amendment with organic carbon and nitrate - tdDd47.2 | ecosystem: Environmental > Aquatic > Marine > Coastal > Sediment | place... | reverse complement strand
GACGTGCCGCTGCGGGTCTTTCACGACGGCTACTACCCGCGCCTCACCGCCCTCTACGCCGCCGCCGGCATCGTCTCGTCCCCCGTCGACAGCTCGGCCAGCTTCACGACCGCCAGCGGGCGCCTGCTCTTTCAGTACGGCAACGTGCGACTCGGCCGCCACCACGTGCCGATGCTTACCCGCGCAGCGCTGACGTCCCCGCACGCCGTCCGTACCGGTCTCGCCGCCGCGCGCATGCTGCTGACGCTGCGCCGCGAACGCCGCCGCGCCGACGTCCGCTCGGGCCTCTCGTTCGGCGAGTACCTGCCGCGCTCGCCGTTCGGCGACACCTTCGCCCGCGAGTTCCTCGTCCCCGCCGTCGCCGGCATCTGCACCTGCTCCTACGCCAGCGTCCGCAACGTCCCCGCCCGCGTCGTTCTCGACTACCTCGACACCCCGCGCACGCACACGATGCGCCGCGTCCGCGACGGCGTGCACCGCGCTGCGGCCCGCCTCACCGCGGACGTCTCGACCCTGCGCCTCGGCACCCCCGTCGAGCGCGTCGAGCGCGGCGATGACGGCGTCGTGGTCCACGCGTCGGGTCACGCCCCTGAAGCCTTCGACCACGCCGTGCTCGCGACTCGCGCCGATCAGGCCCCGCGCCTCTTCGCGCCGACAGACGCAGAGCGCTCCGCCCTCGAGGCCTTCGCGTACGAGCGCAGCGAGCTCGTCGTGCACCGCGACCCGACCCTCGCCCCGCCCCGCCGCGCGTGGTGGTCGCCGGTGAACTACGTGCTCGACCCGGCCGCCGACGCCCCGATGACGACCGTGCTGCTGACCGCCATCCACCCGACGGACTGGCAGTCGACCCCGGTCTTTCAGACGTGGAACCCGCTGCGGGACCCCGCCCCCGACACCGTCCTCGCCCGTGCCCCGGTCGTCCGCGCCCTCGTCGACCACCGCACCGCCGGCGCCGTCGCGAGCCTGCGCGCGCTGCACGCCGAACCCGACCGCCGCATCTGGTTCTGCGGCTCGTACGCGAACGAGGCGATGACGCTCCAGGAGAGCGCCGTCTCGTCGGCCCTCGACGTGTCCGCGCGACTCGGCGGCCGCCAGCCCTGATCCGCGCTGCGCGACGAGGCCCTGCCGGTGCACGCGCGCGGCTTCGGTGCTAGCCTGCGACGGCTCCCGTGCATCGACCGTCCCGGGTCTTGTCATGCGCACGCCCCGCCCGCTGCTCGTCACCCTCGCGCTCGCCCTCTGCGGTGCAGCGTCCGCCTGCGCCACCGCCGACTCCAGCGCCTCGTCCGTCGAACCCGGCTCGGACGCCGGCGACGCGAACGTGACCCCGTTCGACGCCGCCGACGATGCCGCGGACTCCGACGCCGCCGACACGGGCGCCGCCGATCCCGACGGCGGTTCCGACGATGCCGACACCGCCGACGTGACCACCGACCCTGCGGACGCGACCGACGCCGACCCGGACGCAGCGGACACCACGTTCGTCGATGCCGACGGCGGCGCGACCGACGCGGACGCAGGCGCCACCGATGCGAGCGACGCGAGCGACGCCGACACGGATGCAGACGCCACCGACACCAGCGACGCCGCGACGGACGCCGGCGACGACGCAGCGGACGCCAGCGACGACGCGGACGCCGGATTCGAGCGCCCCGACCCGCCCCCGGTCGACTCCCTCGACTGGCTCTCGCAGGACCTCGTCGTCGGCGACCCCGCCGCCGATCCGTACTGCGCCGGCGAAGGGCGCGTCGAAGCCCACATCCGCGATGCGGTCGGGTACGTGCGCACCGACGCCGCCGGCGACGAGGCCGGTCTCTCGGCGCTGGCCCCGGCGTACAACACCGAGCGCCAACGGTGGGAGCAGCGGGTCCTCACGACCTTCGACTTCCGCCCGTACGCCGAGTCGCAGCCCGGCCTCGAGGGCATCCCGAACGGCGCGGACGTCTTCGAAGGCGAAGGCCGCTACGTCTCGATCGTCGGCACGAACGACAGCGGCGGCGTGTCGGGCTGGGCGAGCGCCTGGGGCGACGGCTGCCAGTTCTTCGACGGCTGGATTTCGTACGACCGCACGAATGTGCCCGACTTCGACCCTGACGACCGCGCCTCGTGGGCGACCGTCACCTCGCCGATCACCGGCGTCCGCAACCCCACCCGCGACGGCTGCCCGCCGAGCTTCGGCGAGACGACGACACGGTGGACGTACGTGCCCGGGTTTGCGTTCGCGGCCGAAAGCGCCTGCCCCGGCGAAGACGGCCCGAAGGTCATGGCGACGATCGTCTCGGACCACGACGGCGGCGACCACCACGAGGTGTTCTACTTCACCGACGAGTACGGTGCGAAGACCCGGTGGGAGCGCTGGGAGTGCGGCATCCCCTACCCCGACCACGACTTCGTCACCGCGCGATGCCGGTACGCCGAGGCGCAGAGCGTGATGTACGCCGCATACGGCGTCGACGCCGACCCCCGGCGCATCGTGAACCCCGGCGGCGCGACCTGCTACCTGACGGACTGCCGCGATTTCACCACGGTCGAGCCCATCGATGGCGGCTACGTCCCCGCCGCATGGCACACCGGCGCCGCGTTGTATGCAAACAGCAACCTGCTGCGCAACGGCGACATGAACGCCGAAGCCACCGGCTGGGACGCCCTCGGCACGACCGCCGAGGTCCGGTCCACCTTCGACGGCAACCGGTACCTGCACGTCTCGGCCGCCGGCACCGGCTGGCAGAGCGTGATGGGAACCTCCATCGACGAGTTCAACCGCTTCTTCGACGCCGACGGCGCCGAAGCCCTGCTGCCGAAGTACCTGCACTGGGGCGCTCGCATCCGCCACGCTGGCGGGTCCGGCAGCGCTCGCCTGTCCGTCACCGAGTGGGGCAACCCCGACGGCCCGATCATCGACGAACGCGCCCTCGCCCCCACCGCCGACTGGCAGTGGGTCGCCTTCGACCGCCTCCTCGGCCCCGCCACGAACGCCCTCGACGTCCGCTTCCGCCTGGACGAGATGACCGGCCTCGAGGTCGACGACGTGTATGTCTACATCAGCTCCAGCCTGGATCGCTGACGCGCCGAGCCGAGGGGCGGCGCCCCGCGCCGCCCATGTTGCGCGCAGGCAACCAACGTTCACGCGACGCGACGCGACGGTAGGTCTCCGCGGGGCGTCGGCCTCGTGCAGTCTGGAGGTGTGCGTCGCACGGGCGGCGCGGGGCGCCGCCCCTCGGCGGTGTGCGCGGCGTCGGGGCGCGCTATCGCGCCCGCGCAGGCCGCGCACACCGCGCGACGATGCGTTGCGCCGACGCCTGCGACGCGCCGTAGCTGACGAGGCGCACGTCCAGGCCCGGCACCATCGACACGGCGCGCACAATCGCGTCCTCGATCCACGCCGACGCGTTGCCGAACACGCCGCCGCCGAGCTGGGTGAGAAACACCCGCTCGATGCCCTCGGCGTGGGCGATGCGCAACGTCGCCTCGTAGCTCGCGTCCAGCACGAGACGCGCAAACGGCTCCCACAGCGGCGCCGGCGGGTCGCCATACGCGACGGGCAGCGCCGACCCGTACACCTGCGTCACGACATGGCTCGTGCCGAGGACCTGCACGGCGTGCTGCACGCCGACACGCAGCATCCCTCGCAGCCGGTCGAGCGCCTCATCGTCCGCCGCCGCGAGCTGCCCGTTGATCGCCCGCAGCCCCTCCACCGTCGCCAGCGCGTAGCCGTTCTGCATCCGCCAATGCCCGGCCCCGAGCGCCACCTCGAGGTCCGCCAGCGCATCGATCTGCCGGTCCGCTGTCTGCCCCACCCCACCCGCGACCGGCGCGAAGTAGTTGCGATACACCGTGCCCCCACCGCACGCGATCGCACACGCCGGCCCCTGCGTCCGGTCGTAGCTGTACACGCCCACCCCCTCGTCCGGCGTCACCCGCGGGCTCACCATCTCGAGCAGGTTGAACTGCGACGCCGCCTGAAACAGCGCCCCCGCGTTGGCGGGGTCACGGTGCAACGCCGCCACGTCGCCGACGACCTCGACGAGCGTCGACGGCGCCGCATCGTCGTCATCCGCGTCACCACCGCCGCTCGCGCGCAGCTCACCGAGGCTCGGCAGCGTGAGCCGCCCACAGCCGACGCGGGCGCCGTTGACGGTGGAGGTGATCGTGTCGCCGTCGAGACGCAGGTGGGCACGGACGTGGTCCGGGCCCTGCTCGGTGAAGCCGAAGGTCTGTTCGAACCAGTTCATGGCGGGCTCCGATGCGCGACCGTCCGGTGTGTGACACACGGAGACGTAGTCCACGGTACCGCAGCGTACCACGACACGACGGCTCCAATCCGACCACAGCGCGATCGAGGGCGAGAGGGACACCTCGACGAAGCGCACCCCGCGTCCCCCACCGAAGCCTCTGGGGCGGCCCAGGTGCCGTTCGGCGTACACGGGGCCAGTCGGACCAGGCGCCGCAGATTGCACCGCTCGACACCTTCTTCAGTCCACATGCAAAGGGGTTGATCGGGCCCAGAGGCTCCCTTGTGACGATGAGGCGATCCAGATGGACACGCACCCGTTCGAACTCACGCCTCGCCTCTCGAATCCAGCGACAACCTGCCTCTTCGCGGCAGAACGACCTGCAGGCTGCGTGACGCGGTCCCGCCGCTCGTACAAACTGCGCTACGAGATATGCCCCGGGGACATGATGGACAGCGTCCCGCCACTGGCTCCATCGACGCGTTCGGCCGGCACCGCAGCTGCGGCGACGGACGCGCCGCCCCGATGTGCCCCTGCCTGATTGCAGACCCGGGATTCCCCATGTTCGTTCACGATCTGCTTGAAGCCATCCCGCCAGACACCGCACCGCGCGTGCAGCGCGTCGCCCAGCGCTGGCAGCAGCGCGTGCGACGCCTGCTTGCTGACGACGTGCTGCGCTGGCGGCTTCGCCATCGCGGTCGTGGCCCCAACCAGGACGCGACGATTCAGCTGCGCACTGGCACGGGCAAGAATCCGGGGTACGTGCTGCCCGAGGGCATGGGCGACCGCGAGATCCCCGAAGGCCATGAGGCCGCGGCCCTGCTCGCGCTCTTTCGCCCGGCCACACGACGCCTCACATCGGGCGCCACAGACCTGCTCGCCCTCTTCACCAACCCGGCCTTCGAGGCCCGCGTGCTCAACGGCATGGCCCTCGAACCGGGGGGTGTGGTGCCCGTGCTCGACCAGGCCCGCGCCCTCGGCGAGCACCTCGAGGCCGTCGGCGCACCCCACCGCTCCGACGACCACGCCTTCGACCTCGCCCGATACCTGCTCGACGTCGATACCGACGTGCTCGGCATCTACGGGTTCGATGCGCACGAAGGCGCCTTCGGCCGCGTCCCCAACCCGACGGGAGAGGTCCGCTTGTATTGGGGCGCCATCGGCTTGATCGCCCAATGCCTCGACGTGACGATCGAGCACCTCGCGCTCGTGACCCTCGCCCACGAGCTGGCCCACGGATACACGCACCTCGGGGCCGACCGCGACGGCCGCCGCTGGACCGGCGAAGACTTCGGCCGGTCCGATGTCGGCCTCGTCGAGTGCCTCGCCCAGTACTACACACACCTCGTCTGCGAGCGCCTCGAGCCCGACGCCCCCGGCCTGATGGCCACGTACCACACCCTGCTGGCGCGGCAGTCCATCGTGTACCAGCTCCACCTGCCGCTGCTCGTCCACTCGACCCCGGAGCGCGTGGCGTCGACGGCCGCGCAGCTACGCAAAGGCCCCGCGGATTGGCACGTGCTCGCCAGGCGGCTCGGCATCGGCTCCATCGTGCTGGACGACGAGGGGCTCGAAGCGCTGCGCAGTCGAGTACGTGAGATGCGGATTCTGGGGTGACGTGCCGCGAGGTGTGCTCGCCGGTCGACACCATGAAGCGCACGTATGGCATGATTGGTCTAATCGGCGTTGCGTTCGACAGGCCAGAGACCACTCAGCACGAGGCAACCGACGCATTCGCTCGACCGATCGAACGATTCCGGCGTGACCTCCACACCGCACGCTATCGGACTTTCGGCGGCACCACAGGGGTGATCGCAACGTCCCATCCCTCTACGACGATCTCCGCTGGGACACAACCGATTGACACCTTCTCATTCGTCGCTCCTGTACGATCCGCAGCACCTGTCGAATACAGAATCGACGCCAGCCCAATGCCACGCTTTACCGCATGGGACCACAGCCGGAATCTGGAATCACGCCTTTTACCGTCGATGGCCGGCGACAAATCCAGATCAAACAGACCACCATCGACTGACCGAACTCGCACCGAGAATTCGCTCCGAGCGACCAGAGGCCACGGGATGCAGCAATTCGACCTTGATTCATCTCCCCGTCCCCACGATTCGGCCGTCAGGTCGAATGACATCGGGTCGACGGAGGACTCCTGAAAGTACTGCGCCCGACCCTGTAGCCACGACCTTCGCGTCGACTTCTGATACCCGATGGCCCCACTGGGCAAGGCCGGATCCGCCGCCACAACGCGACAAATCGGCAATGAATCCAGGCCAATAGCTAACCGCCGCTGGGCACTCGTGACCAGACTGTAGAGCTTCAGCAAGTCATCGATCCAGCCAATGCGCGGATCCGTTTGAAGGTTCTTCACGTAGAGACCCGATTGCCACTTGACCTCGATGAGCGCTTCTACGGCACTCGATATCGCGAAGGGGCTGATGTTCGACTTGAATGCGCGACATCCATTGTCGTGGCGATGCAACTCCACAGGCCTTTCCATCCCCTCACGAAAAACCAGGATGTCTATCCGCTTGTTTCTGGTGCCGGCCATCCCGAGTTCCGGAACCACACGATGGGGTAGTTCTCCGTCGACAGCGGTGAACCGCGCCGTCTCCGGAGACTGAAACGGTACGCTTCCGGGACACGTGCGCCGAAGTCCTGCAATGAGCGAGAACACGAGGTCGCGTTCAGAGGTGAGAGACAGCGGATTCCGGGCAGCCTTCTCCAGAACTTCCCTACAACAATCGTCGATTGAGATAGACACGCCACACCCTCGTGAGTTTCTGGCATCAGGTCGAACTCATTGGGACGGGGATATCACACTCGAGGCGGCCTCTACACTCGACGCTGCGAGAAGATCACGTACGACACGACCGACACGACCGACACGACCGATACGACCGATACGACCGATACGACCGATACGACCGATACGACCGATACGACCGATGCGACCGATACGACCGATACGACCGGAAAAGTACATGAGTGCATTGCCACGACCGCCGAATCAATTCGCGTTCCATCGCTCGACGTGACGGGTGCACCCGCAACGACCTGGAGGCCGAACGGGGCTCAACTTTGCAACGCCGCGCATGCTGCGGCGTGGTTGTATCGACGTCTACCTGGCGCGAACCACGAAACGACGAAGCGCGCCATTCGGCGCGCTTCGCGGTCTCATCGTCTGTCAGTACACCCGAGAGGATTCGAACCTCTGACCTTTGGCTCCGGAGGCCAACGCTCTATCCAGCTGAGCTACGGGTGCTCGCCATTGGCGGACGAGGGTTCTGGCACACGGGGGCGGCGGAATCAAGATGAAGTTGGGGGAGCGGGCCGCCGGGACGGGTCCCCGCTCCGCCTTCGGCCGACACCGCGCGGACGGGCGGCGCGAGCACGGACGGTCGCGACGTGCCCATGCCCCGCATTCGGGCGACACCGCGCTGGCCGACACCATGAGCACGGACCGTCGCGACATGCCCATGCCCCTGCACGTGCCCTTGCCCTGCCTTGCGGGCGATGCGAGCACTTGCGCTGGCCGCGCCCCACCCGGGCGGCGGCGCATGCACCGTCCGCGGCCGGATGACCATGGGTTGGGGCATGGGCAGGGGCAAGGGCATGGGCAGGTGGGTGCAGGGTCGGGGCTGTGGCGGGAGTGCGAGCACCAGACGCGTGTCTGACGCCGTGCGGGGCGGCGGTGCACGGCGCGGGGCCGCGTTTCTGGCACAGGGGATCCGGGATGCGTAGGGTTCGGGGGAGTCTGTGCTCTGCGCCACGAGGCCGTGATGACCGCCCCCGACAAGCGCCCTACCCCGACGTTGCCCGCGATGGATGCCATGCGGCGGGTGCACATCGTGGGCCTGTGCGGCACCGCCATGGGCACCCTCGGCGCGATGTTCGCCGAGCGGGGGTGGCGGGTGACGGGGTCGGACGCGGGGGCGTATCCGCCGATGAGCACGTGGCTCGAGGCGCGGGGGCTGCGGGTGCTCGAGGGCTACGACACGGCGCACGTGCCCGACGACGTGGACCTCGTCGTGATGGGCAACGTGGCGCGGCGCGACAATCCGGAGTCCGTGGCCGCCTTCGCGCGGGGCGTGCCCGTCATCTCGCTGCCCGAGGCGCTGCGGCTCTTCTTCGTGAATGGCCGGCAGGGGCTGGTGGTGACCGGTACACACGGCAAGACCACCACGTCGTCGATGGCGGCGTGGATGCTGCACGAGGCCGGCCGCGACCCGTCGTTCTTCATCGGCGGGGTGACCGGCAACTTCGGCTCGAACTACCGGCTCGGCGACGGGGACGCCTTCGTCGTCGAGGGCGACGAGTACGACACGGCCTGGTTCGACAAGGTGCCGAAATTCTGGCACTACCCGGCCGCGCACGCGACGATCAACAACGTCGAGTTCGACCACGCCGACATCTATCCGGACCTCGACGCCTACACCCACGTCTTTCGGCGGTTCGCCGAGCAGGTGCCCGCGGGCGGGACGCTGTGGGTGAACGGCGACGACCCGCTCGCCATGGACGTGTCGGCCAGCACCGCGGCCACACGACGGACCTTCGGGCTCGGCACCCAGCACGACCTCGGCGCGGAGCTGCTCGGCGACACCGGCGTCGGGACGCGGGTGCGCGTCTTCGCCGGCGGCGACGTCGTCGACGAGCGCGTCCTGCCCGTGCTCGGCACCTACAACGTGCGCAACGTGCTCGGTGCGGCCGGGCTCGTCGGCGGCCTGGGCGTCCCGCTCGACGTGGCGCTCGACGCTGTCGACGGCTTCGTGCCGGTGCAGAAGCGCCAGCAGGTGAAGGGCGTCGCCGCGGGAGTCACCGTCATCGACGACTTCGCGCACCACCCGACCGCGGTGCGGCTGACCGTCGAGGCGCTGCGGCGCCGGTACCCCGACGGGCGGCTCTTCGTCGCCTTCGAGATCAAGTCCAACACGTCACGGCGGGCGGTCTTTCAGCACGACTATCCGGCCGCGTTCGCCGCCGCCGACGTGGTCGTGATCGGCAAGCCGTGGCGCAAGGACAATCTGCCGCCGGACCAGCTGCTGTCCGTCGACCGGCTCGTCGACGACATCCGGGCACTGGGCCCGCGGGTCGAGCTCATCCCCGAAGTCGACGACATCGTGGCGTGGCTCACCAACGAGGTGCAGGCCGGCGACGTGGTGGCCGGCCTCGCGGGCTCGTCGTTCGGCGGCCTGCACGACAAACTGCTCGATACACTCGGTGGCCGTGACGACTGACGCGCGCACCGAGACGCCCACGGAGCACAGCGCCGTGCGACTGCGTGGGGTGTGGGACGCCCTTCGCAGCCGCGAGGGGATGCTGCTCGTGTTCGGGCTCTTCTGCCTGACGCTGCTGTGGAAGTTCGGGCGCACGCACCACTTTCGCCGCGTGTTCGGCGAATCGTTCGCGGGCCACGAGTTCGAGACGCTGCTGCCGTACCTGTGGGTGAGCGGCAGCAGCGTCGTCACGCGCATGCTGCTGCCGCTGGCGTTCATCGTGCTCGTGCTGCGCGAGAAGCCGCGGGACTTCGGGTACCAGCTCAACGGCACCGGCGGGCTCGGGCGCATCTATCTGGTGCTGCTGGCGATCATGGTGCCGCTGCTGTGGCTCGCCGCCGGCACACCGGCCTTTCAGCACAAGTACCCGTTCTGGTCCGAAGCCGGCGCGTCGTGGTCGAACCTGCTGCTGTGGGAGGCCCGGTACTTCTTCATCTTCTTGAGCGGCGAGTCGTTCTGGCGCGGCTTTCTCTTGTTCGGGCTGGCGAAGCGGTTCGGCTGGCACGCGCTGTCGATCTCGATGATCCCGTACGTGATGGTGCACTTCGGCAAGCCGCCCATCGAGACCCTCGGCGCCATCGTCACCGCCTACGTCCTCGGCTACCTCGCGTTGAAGCACCGGAGCTTCTGGCTCGGCGTGCTCCTGCACTTCACCATCGCGTTCTTGATGGATGTGTTCTCGCTGATCCGGCAGGGGGCGTTGCCGACGGTGTGGTGATGGGGGGATCGGGGGGATTGGTGGGGGTGTGGGCATCGCGTGGATGCACCTCCCGGATGCTCCGGATCCGCCCCCATGCAGACCGACATCGCCAGATGTCGGCCCGCGGCGAAGACGCGGGTGGTCGAATTGGCGATGCCGGTGATTCGGGCGGTTCGGCGCAACATCCGGGGGCCGGGGTCGACCTGTGGGGGTACCCTGACCCGGAGGCTCGGATGTTCGTGGTTCTGTTGCTTGTTGCGCTCGTTGGTTCGTCGACCGCCCTGCCCGAATCGGCCGACCCTGCCCCGCGGCGGGCGGGGCCGCTGGTGGCGGCGGCGTGGATCGATACGTCGCCGCTGGTGGGGGCGCTGGCGGCGCAGGTGGGGTGTGAGCTGCGGGGCGTGTCCGGTCCCGAGCAGCGGGCGCGGCGGGCGGCGTGGTTGCCCGACGTGACCGTCCGTGGCGACTGGGACCGGGGCTACGATGTGCAGCGGGACGCCGTGTACGACGCGGACTTCACCCCCACCGGCGACCTCGACGGCGCCGACGCGCGGGACCTCTCGCGGTGGGGCGACGGCCGGTCGTGGTCGGTGGGCCTGCAGCTGTCGTGGGACTTCTCGGACGTACGCTACCACCCCGACGAGGATGTCTGGTCCCGGGAGCGGTCCCGGCAGTCGGACGCCGCCCTGCGGCGCACCGAAGAGGCCCTCGACGTGTGGCGCGTGCGCGCCGCCGCGCGCCGCCGGGTCGCGACCGCCGAGGACGACGACACACGGCAGATGGCGTCGGCCGAGGTGGTGGCGTCAGACGCGTGGCTGGACGCGCTCACGCACGGCTGGTGGACCCGCGCAGTGGACGCGCTCATCGCCGGGGATCCGCCGCCGCGGGGGTGCGCCGCGACGCCCTGACGGCGCGCCGCCGAACCCCGCGAGATTGCCCCGGGGGCACGTTGACAACGCAACGGGCGCCAAAGTACGGTCGCGCGTCGGCGCGGCCCCCTCGGCCGCAGCCCGTCGAACGGTGAGGATTCGGATGGCCCAGAACGACGTCTGTCACATTGGCTCGACCGTGACGATCACGGGCCGCGTGAGCGGCTCGCAGCCCGTCGTGGTGGCCGGCCGCCTGGACGGCGAAGTCCGGCTGACGGCCCCGCTGACGGTCGAAGCCGGCGCGGCGGTCACCGCCGACGTCTCGGCGACCCGCGTCATCGTGCGCGGCACTCTGACCGGCAACGTCGAGGCGACCGAGAGCCTCACCCTCGAGACGAACGCACGCGTCGAAGGCGACGTGCGCACCCCGCGGCTCGGCATCGCCGAGGGCGCGACGATTCGCGGCAGCATCGACATGAGCGCGGCGTCGGCCGCGACGGAGTCCTGAGCATGGCACAGTCGACGTTCGGACGTTCGAACAGCGGTCCCGAAGGCACCGTCATCGGGCCGGGCCTCGTCATCGAAGGCGAGATCACGGCCGAAGAAGACGTCACCGTGGCCGGCCGGCTGAAGGGCCGCGTCGCGACGACCGGCGCCGTGCGGGTCATCGACGGTGGCATCGCCGAGGCGGACGTCGAGGCGGCGTCGCTGAAGGTCGACGGCACCGTGGCAGGCAACGTCGCCGCGACCGAGCGCGTCGAGCTCGTGGCCGGCGGTCGCCTGACCGGCGACGTGCGCACCCCGCGGCTGTCGATCGCCGAAGGCGCGACGTTCAAGGGCCACATCGACATGGACGCGTAAGCGGATCCCGCACCGAAGGAGCCTTCGCCCATGAAGCACCGCATCGCCAGCGGGACCCGCGTCGACGGCGTCGTCACCGGCTCCGGGGACCTCACGGTGCTCGGTGTGGTGAACGGCGGCATCTCGGTCGACGGCGACGTCCACATCGGCGCCGGCGCGCGGGTCGACGGCCCGGTCGAAGGCGCAGCGATTCACATCGAGGGCGACGCGAACGGCGCCATCACCGCCCGCGGCGGCCTCGTGCTCGCCGCGACCGCGCGGGTGACCGGCGGCGTGTCGGCGGGGTCCATCTCGATGGCACCCGGCGCGACCCTCACGGCGCGCGTCGCTATCGGTGACCCCGGCGCGCCCCCTGCCCCTGCCCCTGCGGCGTCGAGCCCGGCCGAGCGCCTCGCGCGCATCTCGCCGTCCGCGGCGGTCGAAGACCAGAGCGACGACGCGTCGGGCGACGAGGACCTCGACGACGACAGTGCCTCGGACACGCCGGGCGTGTCGGACGAATCGGCCGCGACCGACGAAGGCGCGGACGGTTCGGACGACGACTCGGGCGACGACGACTCGGACGAAGACGGCGAGTCGGACGACGACGAAGACGAAGGCGACGATTCGGACGACGACGACGACGAGTCGGACGACGACGACGACGACGACGACGACGACGACGACGACGACGACGACGACGACGAGTCGGACGACGAAGACGAAGACGAGGACAAGCCGTGAGCGACGCCCGGGACCGCCTCATCGCGCTCATCCGTGAGCACTCGTACAAAGAGGGCGAGTTCGTCCTCGCGAGCGGTCGCACCTCGTCGTTCTACATCGACCTGCGGCGCACCTCGCTGACCGCCGAGGGCGCGATGCTCATCGGCGAGCTGATGCTCGACAACTTCGTGGCTTCGGGTTGGGACGCGGCGGGCATCGGGGGCATGACCCTCGGCGCCGACCCGCTGACGACCGCCGTCGGCATCGAGGCGTTTCGGCGCGGGCTCGACCTGTCGTGCTTCATCGTCCGCAAGGAGCCGAAGGGCCACGGCGCGCGCAGCCAGGTCGAGGTCGGCGGTGACCTCGCCGAGGGCGCGAAGGTCGTGCTGCTCGAAGACACCACGACCACCGGCGGCTCGACCCTGCGGGCCGCGCAGGTGATGCGCGCCGCCGGCTACGACGTCGTCGGCGCCATCTGCCTCGTCGACCGCGGCGAAGGCGCCGCAGAGGCGCTCGGCAGCGCCGGCGTACCGCTGCGGTCGGTGTTCACCCTCGACGATCTGCGGTCATGAGCCGGCCGCCGCGGTTCGACGACGAACGCTTCGTCACGTCCGGCGTCGGGACACCGCTGTGGACGGGCATCGCCGGGTCCGGCCCGGCCGTCGTGCTCTGCGACGGCCTCGGGTGCGACGGCTACGTGTGGAAGCACATCCTTGCCGACCTGCGCCGCGACCACACCGTCGTGCGCCTGCACTACCGCGGCCACGGCCGCAGCGCGGTCCCGCGTGAGCTGCGCGAGATGTCCGTCGAGGGCCTCGCCGAGGATCTCTTTCTCGTGCTCGACGCGTGGAGCATCGAGTCCGCGATGGTCGCCGGGCACAGCATGGGCGTGCAGGTGATCCTCGAGGCTGCGCTCGGCGAGCAGTCCGATCGCATCAACGGCCTGCTCGCGCTGTGCGGCGCCCCCGGGCGGCCGCTCGACACGTTCAAGAACACGTCGATGAGTGCGCGCATCTTCCCACGGATTCGGGCGCTTGCGCACCGATACCCGGACCTCTTTCGACGCATCTGGCGGCGCATGGTCCCGAGCGAGGCGGCGCTGACGCTGGCGCACTGGTTCGAGATCAACAACGCGCTGGTGCACGTCGAAGAGCTGCGTCCGTACCTCGAAGAGCTGTCGACGATGGACCCGCTCGCGTTCCTCGCGATGCTCGACGACGCGAGCCGCCACTCGACCGAAGAGCGGCTGGACGCGGTCGACGTGCCGACCCTCGTGGTCGCGGCGGAGCACGACACGTTCACGCCGATGCACCGTTCCGAGACGATGGCGGAGGCGATCGACGGCGCGGAGCTCTTCGTTCTGCCGCAGGCGACGCACACGGGTCCGCTGGAGTGGCCGGAGCTGCTGAACCTGCGGATCCGGCGCTTTCTGCGGGACCGTGGGCTCGACCCGGCGTGCTTGCCCGGCTGAAATGCCGGTGCTAGCTTCGCCGCCACCAACAGGTCGCGAGCGAGAGGAGGGTGTCGTGATCACCTGCGCGAAGTGCAACCGTCAGAACGAGGACCACTACAAGTTCTGCCTCGGCTGCGGAGCGAATCTCGAAGAGCAGCGTGCGTCCGCACCTGCGCCGGCTCCGGCGGCTGCGGCCGACGGGTGGCCCACGGAGTGCCCCCAGTGCAACGCCGACATCGCGGACGGACAGCGGTTCTGTGGCAACTGCGGCTACAACGTCGGCGACCACATGGCCGCCCAGAGCGGCGCCGGTGCGCCTGCGGCGGCTCCTGCGGCTGCCCCTGCGGCGGCCCCGGCCCCTGCTCCGGCCGCTGCCCCTGCGGCGGCGCCCGCCCCGGCCCCTGCGGCGGGTTCGGTGGGCATGCTCGTCATGATCAAGCCGGACGGCTCGCCGGGCGAGACGTACCCGCTGGCCGCCGGCGAGAACGTCGTCGGTCGGTCCTCGGACGCCGAGGTCTTCTCGCGCGACGAGTACCTGAGCCCGCAGCACGCGCGGTTCATCGTGAACGGCGACAGCGTCGAGATTCACGACCTGAACTCGCTCAACGGCGTGTTCGTCCGCATCACCGAGCCGACCGAGTTGCGGCACGGCGACGAGGTTCGCATCGGGCAGGAGCTGCTGCGCCTGCAGCTGCTCGCACGCGCCGAGACGCTCGTGCAGCCGAGCCCTGACGGCACGATCGTCAGCGGCAGCGACCCGGGTGACGCGTGGGGTCGACTCGACCGCATCAGCGCGCCGGACGAGGCCTCGTTCACGTTCGTCCTGCGCGGCGAGGAGCAGATCATCGGTCGCGAGCGCGGCAACATCCTCTTCCGCGACGACGGCTACGTGTCCGGGCGCCATGCGCGGGTGTTCCGCAAGGACGGCCGCGTGTTTCTCGAGGACCTGCAGAGCTCGAACGGCACATTCGTTCGCATCCGCGAGCCCCGCCGCGCGAGCGCCGGCAGCCTCATCCTGATGGGGCAGCAGCCCTTCCGGATCCAGCTCGGCTGATCGCGCCGTGGGTGCTGCGTGAACGCCCGCCGGCGACGGCGGGCGTTTGGCGTTTTGGGGGGCGAGTGCATGAGCGGGATTGGGGTGTTCTCCCTCCCTGACTCGGGCTCACGCCCGAGTCGGTCCCTCCCTGCAAGCACGAGCGGGAGTGGGGTGTTCTCCCTCCCTGACTCGGGCTCACGCCCGAGTCGGTCCCTCCCGCAGGAGGGACGGCTTCCCCGTGCCGATGTGGCGGAGCGTTGGGAGTGGTGCGGGCAGGATTCAGCCCGGGGTGCCGCGTTCGGCGAGGGCGGTGCAGAGGTCGCGGACGCGAGCGAGCGCTGGTGCGATGGGGTCGCCGATGTCGTGGAGGGCGCGTGCGGCGGGGGCGCCGATGGCCTCGAGGACGGGGGCGAGCGCGTCGGGGGCGTCGCCGTGGTCCAGACCGGCGAGGACGCCCGGGACGGCGCGCGCGTCGCGGGTCCATGCCACGACGACACGGGCCCCCTGACGGACCTCGGCCCGGTCGTGGGTGAGGTGCGCACGCACGTCGGCACCGATGCGGTCGTAGTGGCCGACGAGCAGACGCACGAGGGGCGCGGCGTCTGCGTCGGACGGACGCCGGGCGATCGCCTCGAGCGCGGGCACGAGCAGCGCGTCCCATTGCTCGCCGTGGCAGAGCGAGACCGCAGCGGCCCACGTCTCGCCGGTGGCGTTGCGCAACACGTCGGCGAGCCACGCCGTGTGCCCGACGCCATCGTCGCGGCAGAGCGCGAGAGCGCCCCACCCCGCCGGCCCGTCGACGCGACCCGAGCGCACGCGTTCGGCGAGGATCTCGGCGGCGCCGTCGCGATCCACGAGGCCGAGCCGCGCGAGCGCGACGCCGGCTTCGCGGTGCATCGGCCCGCGTGCTGCGATCTGCACGAGGCGCTCGCGCGCGGCACCCGGACCGAGGTCGAACGCCTCGGCGAGCGCCGGTTCGGGCGCTGGAGTGTGGCGATTCAGCGCCGCCCGTGCGATCCGAGCGTCGCCGGTGAGGCGTTCGTCCGGTACGTCGAGGTTCGCCGCGAGGGGGCGCTCGAGGGGCCCGTCCGGGGGCGGTTCGCCGATGCCGAACTCCACCGCGAGGCGGGTGTGCAGCGGCGCGACGGCGACCGGATCGAGGCGATCGATGCGACGAGCCACCACCGGCAGCAACGCGTCGTCGAGGCGCGCGGCGAGCCGGTCGGCCCACGTCGCGCGAGCGATGAGCAGCGCCTCGATCGACGCGTCGGGCAGCGTGGCGACGATGCGGTCAAGGGTGCGGCGGCGCTGGGCCTCGTCGTCGCGCACGAGCTGCTCGACGGCGCCGCGGTCGAGCCGGGCGAGGACGCGCAGCAGTCCGGGCCACGCCGGGTGGTCGTCGTCGAACCGCGACAGGGCCGGCCGGATGCGCAGCAGGCCCGCGAGGCCGAAGTCGACGAGCAGGTCCTCGAAGCGGAGCCGCGTGTGCGCGGTGATCGCCGTCGGACGACGCTCGAGCGCGTGCAGCCAGTCGAGGAGCGCGTCGACCACCGACGGACCGATCGCGAGGAGCTGGCGTCGGGCGGCGAGCGCGTGCTCGGGGGTACCGTAGTTCAGCGCCCCGATGTGGCGCGCGACCGCGTCACCGGCGTCGAGGTCCGGATCCGGCTCGTCGTCGGGCACCGCGTCCGAGGCGTCTGTCGTGCGCAACGCGGCGACCTGGATGGCCAGCAGCACCAGCACGATCAGCAGGACGACGAGCCCGTTCACGGGACGCGGCCCACGGCTGCGGCCATCGCGGCGCAATCGCCGAGCTCGGGCCAGTCGCCGGTCGTCGCGCCGGCGCGGTCGAGCCACGTGGCGAGTGCAGTGGCATCGCCCGAGTGCAGCGCAGCTTCGACGGCCGCCTCGGTCATCGGGCGGGCGGGCACGAAGCGATCGAGCCCGACGTCGACAACCGGTCGCGGCGCGTCGCGCCACGTCCGGGTCCAGGCGCGAAGGGCTCGGGCGCGTTCGGCACGAGCGTCCGTATCGTCCGAGGCGCTCGAATCGGCGTCGACGTCCGAATCGGCACCAGCCACTTCGTCGTCGTTCGTGCCCGGGTCTGCGGCCTCGGCGACGTCGACGTCCGCTCCGATCTCCGGCGGGTGAAAGAGGCCCGGGGTGGTGGCGATCGCCTCGGCCCACGCGGCCTCGGCGGCGACGAGCACCGCGGTGTGGTCTCCGTCGGCCCACGCCGCCTCGACCGCCTCGGGCAGCTGGTCCGTGTCGACGTCGCCGTCGGCGCACCACGGAGTCACCGGCGGGCCGACGTCATCAGGCGAGCCCGACGAGCCAGCGCACGCAGCGCCGACGAGAGCGGCGGTCAGGAGGGCGAGAACGACGGGCCGAACGGGCATGAGCACGAGACCTCGGGCGAGTTGACCGCCTGGTGAGCGCGGTGATAGGTTCGTACCACCTTCGAGAGGCGGCCGTCACGCGCTCGCGAGCCGCGACGGCCTGGTCGGGGCTGCCCGCCTCGGTTGCTGTGGGAATCGTCATCGACGGACCGCTCTCGCTCATGAAGAACCCGCCCACCCGACGCCTCGACGCGATGCGCGCTTACAGCGTCGCCCCGCTTCTGCTGGCGCAGGCGGCCGCCGACGCGGTCGAAGGCTCCGCCGAGGGGTCCGGTGAAGGTTCGGGCGCAGCTGCGCTCGACTTCATGACGCTCTACGAGACGTACTACGGCGACTACATCGTCGGCGGCATCGGTGCGCTGGCGGTGCTCTTCCTCGTCGTGAAGCTGGTCCGGTTCGCGACCGCGGTCTCGCGGTACGGCGTCGGACTGCCGCGCAAGACGCGGATCGCGATCAAGAAGCAGGAAGTCCAGGGCAACTTCGCCGCGGCCGCCGACCTGCTCTTCGAGGGTGGCTCGTTCAGCGACGCGGCTCAGCTCTACGAAAAGGGCGACGACCACCTTCGCGCGGGTGAAGCGTGGGAGAAGGCGGGCGACGCACGCGCGGCCGTGACGGCGTTCAAGCGCGCCGGTGCCCCTGCCCTCGCTGGCGACCTCTACCTGCGCCGCGGCCAGTTCTCGCTGGCTGCGCGGGAGTTCGAGACCGCCGACCTGAACGACAAGGCTGCCGACGCCTGGTTCAAGGCGAAGGACTATCGCGCCGCCGCCGAGCTCTTCGTGAAGCTCGACAAGCCGAAGGAGGCCGGCCTCGCGTACGATCGCCTCGGCGACAAGGCGAAGGCCGCGGAGTACATGGAGCACTTCTTCCAGCTCCAGTACGACATGGCCCGCGGCGACCTGCTGCAGATTCGCGACGCCTGCGAGCTCGCGGCGCGTGCGGCCGGGTACCTCAAGGACGGCGGCAACGCGGCGGAGGCTGCGTCCCTGTACAAGAAATGCGGATACCGCAAGCGGGCGGCGGAGTTGTACAAGGAAGTCGGCATGCTCGAAGAGGCTGCCGAGATCTACGTCGCCGCGGGCAAGCCCATGCAGGCGGCCCGGCTGTACGACTCGATGGGCGACCAGACCCGGGCGCTGAAGTTCCGTGGCGAGGCGCGCCTCGCACGGGGCGACAAGGCCGAGGCCGCTGCGGACTTTGCGGCCGCGGGCGAGCACCTGCGCGCCGCCGAGCTCTTCATGGACATCGGCGAGCAGACGAAGGCTGCAGCCGCGTACGAGAAGCTCGGCGACACCCGGATGGCGGCGGACCTGTACCGCAGCACCGGCGACCTCGACGCGGCGGGCAAGGCCTTCGAGTCGGGCGGCGACTACAACCAGGCCGCGGAGCTCTACCGCGAAGCCGGCGACACCCGCGGTGAGCTGCGCGTGTCGAAGGCGGGCAACAACTGGTACCGCGTGGGCGAGATCTTCCTGCAGCACAAGCGGCACGAGGACGCTCTCGCGGCGTTCCAGCGCGTGGATCCGACGGACGCACGGGCCGAGGACGCGAACATGATGCAGGGAGACATCCTGCGTCAGCTGAAGCGCTACGACCTGTCGTTCGCCAAGTACCGGTCGGTGCTCGGGGATGCGCGCCCGGACAAGAACAACGTCGACCTGCTCTACAAGATGGCGGGCACGGCGGAGGAAGCCGGCTCGACCCTGCAGGCCATCCAGATCTACCAGTCGATTCTCGGCGTGGATTACTACTTCCGCGACGTCGGCAAGCGGGTCGCGAAGCTGCAGGCGCAGGAAGGCTCGAGCGGTGCGCCCGGCGTCGACGTCATGAACATGGCGCCGTCCGAGGCGATGCACGCGATGGAGCAGTCGCGGTCGGCGCGCAACGCGTCCGTGCCGACGCAGCACGGGCGGTACCGCATCGAGAGCGAGATCGCGCGCGGCGGCATGGGCATCGTCTACAAGGCGATGGACACGGTTCTCGAGCGCCCGGTCGCGTACAAGATCCTGTCCGGCAACCTGAAAGAGAACGACGTCGCGGTGAAGTACTTCCTGCGCGAGGCGCGGGCGGCTGCGCGCATGGCGCACCCGAACATCGTGACGGTGTTCGATGCCGGCGAGCAGGACGGCGAGTACTACATGGCGATGGAGTACGTGGAGGGGCAGACGCTCAAGGCGCTCATCAACCGCCAGGGTGCGTTCCCCGAGAAGCTCGTGCGCTACATCATGGTGCACGTCTGCCGCGGGCTTGCGTTCGCGCACGAGCGTGGGCTGGTGCACCGCGACATCAAGCCGGGCAACCTGATGCTGACCCGCGATCGCGCGGTGAAGATCATGGACTTCGGTCTGGCCAAGTTCGTCGAGAGCGTGCACGGCAACCACACGCGGGCCATCGGCACGCCGTACTACATGTCGCCCGAGCAGATCGTGGGCAAAGAGCTCGACGGTCGGTCGGACATCTACTCGCTCGGCGTGTCGATGTTCGAGTGCGCGACGGGTCAGGTACCGTTCAGCAAGGGCGACCTGTCGTACCACCACCTGCACACCGACGCCCCGAAGGCGAAGGACCTCAACGCGCGCCTGAGCGACGAGTTGAGCGACATCATCTTCAAGTGCATGTGCAAGTCACCGGCGGATCGGTTCCGGAGCGCGAACGAGCTGCTGGCGGCGGTTCGGGACTGAGGTTGTGGGTCGCGCAGCACGGGTGTCTGCGACACCCGGTGCGCGACGGATGGGGCGGTGGTGATGCGGGCCACGAATCGCCGCCGCGGTCGTCTTGCAGTCGAGGCGACCTACGGAGGCCCCCTCGCGGGGCCGGCGGATGCGAAGCAGACGCGGGGGGCGGTCGAATCGTAGGTCATGGTGGTTCAGACGGCTCGAACCTCCTCCCATGCCGGTTC
>Ga0070729_10003006_pt1 | contig 20440 bp, 15 predicted proteins | sample tdDd472_FD_66725 | JGI IMG/M metagenome (GOLD analysis project Ga0070729, IMG submission 66725) | Marine sediment microbial communities from the Atlantic coast under amendment with organic carbon and nitrate - tdDd47.2 | ecosystem: Environmental > Aquatic > Marine > Coastal > Sediment | place... | reverse complement strand
ATTTTCGCGGATGCTCATGATGTCATAGAGCGTTGGTCCGGAAGGCGCATCGATCATCTTATGGAGCGTTCGATCATCGGGAACACCAGGAATCACCCCTTCCCCTTTTGCCCGGATCAAGGCCTTTGGATAGAGGAACATGACCGGGTTATCATCCTTAATCGCCGAAATCATCAGTCCATAGGCGTCCTTCGGGGTTGAAGGCAAAACGATCTTCCAACCAGGAATATGACTGGCAATCGACTCAAAACTATGTGAATGATAAATGGAACCGTGGATACCGGCGCCAACCGGTGTCATGCACACCAAAGGTACCTTGAAAGCACCATTGGTAGCCCAATGGGTGTTGCCAACAACTTTCAGTAAATCGATGGTGTTGAAAATATAATCGACAAATTGAATCTCACAGACGGGGCGTTGTCCAGCCAGGGCCAATCCCAGTGCTGTACCAATAATCCCACGTTCGTCGAGAGGAGTGTTCCAGGATTTTTCGAGCCCCTGCGTACAGGTAAAGACGCCACCGAGCGGAGGCCCTACGTCCTCGCCGAATATATCAGTGACGCCAAGATGGGTTTCTCCGTAGTGCAAGGCCAATCGTATTGCCTGAGCCATATTCGCCATGGTTACTCTCCCTCGTAAAAGATGTGATCGAATGCCGATTCTGGCGTCGGTGCGGGTTCTTTGCGAACTTCTTCAAGAATAAATGCCATACGCGACGTCTCACTTTGGTAGTTAGCGTCATACGCTTCCCGCGTGATTAGCCCTTCCTCAATGAGGCGGTTGGCCCACAATTCAAGCGGGTCCGGTTCGCGCTCTGGCGGAACTCGGTTGGCTCCTGAACTGGACGAATGACCAAATAATCGCGCAACGCTGACTTCAAGAAGGAAGGGTTTGCGTTCAGTTCGAACATATTCCATCGCTTCCTGAAGCGCCTTGTAGCTCTCCTCTACATCGAATCCGTTGACTCGTTTTCCGGGGATACCATAGGCACGACCGTATTCAGAGATGGGAGGTTCGCCGCGCACCTCGTAAAATGAGGTCGATATTCCGTATTCGTTATTGGTTACAATCCAAAGAATGGGCAGTTCCCAACCGGGTAATGTACTCCAGTTCAGTCCGACGTGGAAGTCGCCTTCTGCCGTTCCGGCATCACCCGAGGTGACGATTGTGATACCTTCACCACCATGGCGCTTCTGGACACGAGCCGAACCAGGTGCAATGCAGCACTGTGTTTGGATTGTTGAGGTGACGGGCATGACGTTCCATGCTTTCCGGGCATAATGGTTGCAGAAATTCCGACCTCCAGAAAAAGGGTCCGTGGCTCGGTTGTGCATCTGTCGGATCTCATCGCGAGGATCCATTCCCATAGCGATCATCGTCCCCGAATTGCGGTAGTGGAAGTAAAAATAGTCGTATTCGGGTCCAAATCCAGGCCTGGCTAGAACCCCGAGGGGAACATTGAATCCCTCCTCGCCCGCCCCGCCAATCCAGAAAAATCCGTCTGATGATTTTGCCATTTTGATCATACGTTCTTCAAGGCAACGCGATGTGATCATGTGTTTTAAAATGTCGAGTTTAAGTCCATCATCCATGTTTAATTCCCCATGATGTAGCTGGTCAGGTTGAAGAAAAAACCATAGAACCTGCACCATATTTTTGAGTCAACAGACACTAGCACGAATGCCCTCGTTTTGTAAAACGGGATCTTAATGGCGCCTCTGGTGGCGCCTTGTCTCACCCGGCCAGGACAGAATAATTCATAATAGTCACTAGGAATCAAAATCACTTTCTTCCAAACCGAGATCATCCTTAAACGATTCCATACATTCGGGGCAGACACCATGCGAAAATTCGGCTGAACTGTGCTCCGAGATATAGACTTCCATGTGATGCCAGGCGTCTTCATCGGTGCGAATTTTCTTACAGTAACAGCAAATTGGAAGGATCCCTCGAAGGGTTTTGATTTCGGCTACCTTGGTTTTCAGTTCATTCAAAAGAGCCGCTTCCTTGTTCAAGGCATTCATAAGATTGATGAATAGAAAAAGAGTAAGCAAAGTGACGAAGAGCATGCCCGGCGCAAGTGTCCAAAGAGCACCGGATACGAAAGGCCGAATGGTCTGTTGGTGGGTCTCTTGGATGTCGTGAAAGAATATCAGTTTCCAGCCGGGAATCTCATACACCATCTGCTCGTGCCTGGTGAAGGGACGACCGTCTGAAGTAAGGTAAACGAAAGAGTGCGGAAGATATGGATCTTTGTTTTCCGCTTTGGTGATTGGCACCTTTTCAAAGGGTCCGGGGCCAAACTGACGGGTCTGAGAAAGAATCTTTTCCGCTTGTGGATCCAACGGCCCCATCGTTTTTAATTCCCATGTCTTTTCTGTGGAGGTAAACACCAGGCCATCAGGAGAAACGAAACAGATTGTGCCTGAGGTACCAAACTCCTGCAATTTCTTGTCGATCAAATCCAAGGACTGCTTGACTACCAAAACCCCTACAATGGCGTCTCCACTGCGAATCGGCGAAGCGAAATAAAAGCCCTTGCGTTTGGATGTGACGCCGAAGGCCAAATAGACTGAACTCGTTCCCTTGAGCGCTTCTTGAAAATAGGGTCGAAAATGATAGTTATTGCCTAAAAAACTGTCCTCTTGCTGGCGGTTTGAAGTTGCCACAACCGTTCCTTTTTGGTCCATTATGAACACAACTGAAGGAACTAATGCCTTGGATAGGGTGTCCACAAACCTGTCCGCCCTTTCCTGTTGAGAAAGGTCGGAATGATCGTCTTCTTTTTGGGTCAGCACGGAGAGGGCGTCAGGTGAAACGGATACCAGATCAACGGCTGTGCGCAAGTGCCCCATTTCCTGATTTACTTCAAAAGCCAAGGAATCCAGAGTCGTCACAGCCAAACGATGGGCATGCGTATAAAGACTCTTCTTAATGCTGAAATAATAGAACAGACCACCAAGTAGGATGGCCGACAAACCAAATACAATGAAGATCCAGGCTATTTTTTTGGGATTCATGGCACCACCATTAAACCACAACATGCAGCATTGTACGACCCTTAGGGCAAACAAGCCTCATTTTTCTGTGGTGTAGCAGAGGCTCATCCCACGGAAAAGCCTTATCGTTTTCCGTGGGACGCCATGTCCTTATAGCACGTATTTGAATCGAACAAAGGCATTATCGTCGTATTTGAGCATGCCAAACTCTCGCGACTCAAAGCCTTCTTTTCCGTCGAAGACATTGACCCCGGCAATGATGGAGAAATTATCATCCAGGCGCTTGGACACATCTAGCTTAAGGAACGCGTCCTTGTCGTCAGGACGCACATACGTAAACAAGTTGAAGAGCAGCGTTTCCTGTTGCGCCTTATACATCACCCGCAGAGTAAACGTATCTGCAAATTCGCGCTTGCGTGAGGGTTGGAAACCTACAGAGGCTTCGTAGGCATCGTAATCCAGGTACTGTTCAACATACCACTGGGCACCCAGAGTCAAATTGGCGTTGACATCCATCTTGTAACCAAGCAGGTATTTGACCTTACTGTTCTCAACTAACGGATTGTCCCCATTCGGATCGTCCTTGGAATCGTAGTAACCAAATTCCGAAGTGAAAATCCCGGGTCCGAACTGTCCCTCGGTTGAGGCCCCAAAGACATTAAGCCGCGAATAAAAGGGCCGAAATGGATCCTCGGCCGTTCCTGACCCTTGAAGGCTCTTGGGGTTCTTAAAAAAGCCACGGTAGGCATAGAACGAAATTTGGTGCGCACCCACGTAGCGGTTGAGGTTCATGGCCAACTCCGAATCGTTGACATCGCGAGACTTTCTGCCACCGGCCATGTTTTCATAGTCACATCCATCCGGGTTCGAAATGATTTGGCCGGAATTAGGGTCAAATACATTCAGGTAACAGCCCGTAGGCGTCGTGTCCGGAGCAAATTCAGGCGTATAAACGACATCCCAGGTCCACTTTTTTAGGTAGGAAGTCAGTCGCAACGACGTGGAAGAATCTTTCAAGTACTCCATATCCCGCCCGAGGAAATTGGCATTCCAATTTTTCGGGAATAGATCGTTGATAAACAGCATGTCGGCCACGCCCCAAGTAGAAACTTGTTTGCCGACACTGAGATCCAGCCACTTCAGCGGTGTGTACTGTAGACGCATTTCCCGAATGTCTACATAGGTATCGTTGGAGATATCATCTCGAACGACGTCAATCTTGGCGAAAAAACCACCCTTCTTGGTGGTTTTCTGGGTTTGCAACCGAAATCGTCGGTTTGCCATTACCCAGTCATCGGAAGACTCGCCCTCAAACTTGGGCCCGGTTTGCGTGATATTCATGCCCTGCTCAAGCTCAACCATCCCGGTAAAGACGAAACCTAGCACCGTGCCAATGCCTTCTTTGCCGGCTTCAGCGGCAAATGCATCTTCAAATTCGTCAGAAAATTCATCGGAAAAGTCATCCTGGGCCCATGCGAGAGTAGTAATAAGAAGGCCCAACGCAAAATATCGTTTAAAAGAATACGCGGCCAAGTTCATGAAAAGCTCCTTATTCAAAGTCAGATCCTAAAATGTCCGGGAGTGTGGGTTGAAGTACTTTAATTAAGGTGGAACCAACCCCTTGGGAACCAAGGCGGAGGACTCAGCCTCCGCCCAGGTGTTACTTCAAGTACTCCATCGGTGGATTTTTCAGGGAACGCTCGGTGAAATCCGCTTCTTTCAAGCCGAGGTTATAGCTCGTCTTCTTTGGATTGACGAGGATTTCGGTACGGGTTTCCTCGAGTGGGGATACCATAACTCGCTTGACAATAGTTGGGAAACCATCGATATCCTGTACCATTTCGGAGGTGTAACTTCGATAGACCTTGTCATCGTGATTATAGAAATCGACCCGCATGGGAATGTAGGATTCCTTGTCAATCCAGGCCTTAATTTTGGAAATTTGGGGTTCTTTCTCTTTTGGAATACTTTCGGTCACATAACATGCCTTGCCGTCCACAACTTCTTCACCTACAAGTGTGTGATTATCCTTGGTGAAGTGACGTCCAGAAACATCTTCATAAGAGAAATCAGAGCCCATGAACGGATCCTGCTTTCGGCTACCCGCTATGGCGATTACCTTGTCGGAAGCAGGAATGTAGAGACGCCTGAAATCATCTTCATCGATATGCTTATGGACAAGAAAGGTTGTACGTTGGATATCGGAAGGCGCAACAAAGTAGGTGAAGAACATCTGCTCTCCGCCTTCTTTAAGGTCGAGTTTCATCATGTAGAAGAGCTTTTTGATGGGATCGCCTCCCCCTTTGGGGTACACCTTCATCAGGAGTTGGGAGACCGCATCATCTGCCTGGTAATAGGCAGATAGGTGCGCCTTTTCCATAATGGCATTTGCGTCTTGACCCATCAGCCCAGTGACGGAAAGAAGCATCAAAATACTGAATAAGGTTTTAAATTTCATAGCAATCTCCTTTCTTAAACATATTCTTTAAAGCCCGGTAACCAACGGTGGAATTGCTTCATGATTGCCGGCATCAGGACCAGGGTTGTGAGGCCTGAAACCAACATAATCAGGAAGAAGAAGGTTCCAACTGTAAGGTAGGGAACCAATCCAGCCAGGAACAGCGGAGCAAACCCGATGGAAATAACCAGAACGTTACGCCAAATTGCCTGGGCCGTACCCTGAAACATCTGAGAGAAGGTTGTTTCAAAGTCTTTATTCCTGCGATTGTGGGCGATTGCGTGTTCAATAAAGTGAATGGCGAAATCCACACTCAACCCCAGCGTAAGGCTGGATAGAACCGCGATGGGCATGTCGTAGAATTTCCCGGCGAAGCCGATTAAACCGTAGATGAACATAATGGTGATCGAGAGGGGCAACATAGCCACAACAGCCCACTTCACGCTCCTGAACAGGAACACCATCATGAAGAATACGATGACAAATGACCCAATCAATGCTTCCCGCATGCCACTCACCATCTCGGCCTGCCAGACGTTGTTGATGTTCATCAGGCCCGACCAATGAATTTCAAGAGGATAGGATTGGCCGTCAGCTGCTTTAAAGGTCGGCACGGGGTTTTCTTTCAGCCAAGCTTTAAACTTGTTGGCGACAAGCGTCATATTCTGATTATCACCCGACTTGAAATAAACCATGCTCTGGGTGCTCGGTGCATCGCCTGGCGTGATCATCTTCCAAAGATCTTTGCCTCGCTTCGTGTCTCCAGATTCAAAGAGGAAAATATACTGCGAAACCTTGTCGCGTGTGTCTGGAACCGAGGGATCCTTAATCGCGACTTTCCCGATCTTCTTAAGAATATCGACAATGGAGGTCACGCCGCCAATAATAGGCTCATTGTTCCCATCCTTGATGCTTTTTAAAAAGGTGTCCGCCTTGTCAATAAAAGCAATGACTTCAGGGTCCTTAATGCTGGGAACATCTTCTTTCGCTTCTGCTTCGGCCTCAATCGCATCAAATTCACTGAATTCATCCGCGGCCGGAGCGGCCGATTTTTCAGAAGGACCCGGAAGAACTTCCTCAGGAATATTAAAATAGAGATTGGCCATGTAAGTACCAGCCAACTGCTTGTTCATGACCACATCCGCTACGCGCAGAGGGTGACCCGCTTTGAACCAGCGAACGGGATTGTCGTTGATGACAATTTGACGAATACCGAAAACTGAGACTACCAACACGAGTAGGGCGACGCCGATAATCGTTTTTGGTGCGTTGTAGGCAAGTTTTCTGGCGTGTTGAACCAGTTCGACTACTTTGGACTTCCTTTCACCCTGTCGTGCAAATACCTTCAAGGATTCTTCACTGAGCAACATCGTAAAGGCAGGAATGAAGATGACCGTCAGCAACCAGGCCAGGAAGACGCCGAATGCAACCGTCAAGCCAAATACCATTACTGGTGGAATACCGGTAGCAGCTAGAGAAGCGAAGCCGACCATGGTGGTCAGTGACGTATATAGCATTGGCAAAAAGAGTTCCTTCATCACGTGTCTGATCGCATCAGGCTTACTGTCGAATTGATTCAGTTTGTCGCCCAGCATGCTCAAGATATGGATCGAGTCCAGCACAACGATAGGCAAAAGAAAGATGGGGATCATGGAACTCATGATATGGATGACATTTCCAGAGTATATCAGGGCTCCCATTGACCAAATTACTGTCATACAACCAAGAACCATCGGTGCTGCGACAACCTTGATGCTTCGGAAAAAGAAGAGCATCAAGAGAAAGATAACCAACCCCGCCATTGGTGCATACACGGCCATTTGGATGAACATTTCATTGCCGAAGGTCGATTCGGCCATGGGCAATCCGGCAAAATAGTATTCCTCATTGTCACCGAGATGGGACTCCGCGATTTCCTTGACACGTTCACCGAGATAGTAACTGCGATCTTTCATCCCTTTCTGAAGAGGCAGAAAAATCCCCACCAAACTGCCGTCACTTGACAACATCTTTCCACCAAACATGGGGTTATCGTTGAGAATATCCAAGATTGCCTTGGCTTCTTCATCCGTTTTGGGCGGTGTCTCCATCAGGGGCTGAACGAGCAATTCGCCGTTGTCATTTAAAACTATATCGTCAATCGTACTGACTGATACGATGTCTTCAACAACCAGAATGTCATGGCTCTTGGCCCCTTCAACTTTGTCATCACGCAAAAATTGCAGCTTTTTGATCGTTCGGGTCAACCATGTGTCTGCTGCAGGTTCGTCTACAATTTTTTCGATTTCACGCGTAATTTGATGAATCTTTGTCAATCCATCAACCGTGAATAGAGACGAACCGTCTTTTGTTTTTATGCCGAGCCCTACCATGTCAGAAATACTGAATTCTTCTTTGATCTGGTCGTACAAAACGACCGCCTCATTGTCCTGAGGCAACATGTGAACGGGATCCGTATCCGTTCGCAAACTCGGAAATGCAGCCAAAAAGAATACCGTAATCACAAAACCAAGCACCATGATTAACTTGGGTCGCTTGATTGCAAATTCGGTCATTAACCGTTGAATCATATTTCCTCCCTCAATCTTCATCATTCAACTATTTAGTTATATAGTTTATTTTTAACTTTGTCAAGAGGTACGGTGGTTTTTTTTTGTGGTGGACGAGTCCTCAACCTGTTAGGGCGTGTCGTCATTAAATCATACAACGGAATGAAGGATTCGTCTCTCAAAAAAGGGAGTTGGAATCAATTGGCTTTGTTGAAAAACCGTGCTGCACAAATAACGTATGCTAGAATGACCGACCGAAGCGCAAGTGGTCAATCGACCGCATATTTATAACGGAGATCGGCTTGTCCTATCAGTTTCGTGACATTGAGGAACCAACCTTCACATTAAAGAGTGGAAGCCTCTACGCAATTCTCCTCCTTCTACTTTTTATTTTCCTGGCCGATCAAACGCAGATTTTCAGCATGCAGATCAGCGAAGAGGAGTTGCAGGCCCTGCAAGAGGCCAAAAAAGAATTAGAACGTGACCTCTATTTCCGGTTTGTTGAGAGCCCTGAAGACGAAGTGGAACCTGACGAGGATGCGGCTTACTCTGATCTCACACGAATCGCGAAATCCATGACCAATGAAGAATTAGAGCCCGAAAATGATGACCCCTTCTCCAAGGGCGACACGTTTGAGCTGAAACAGCGTAACGAACCCGAGCCTGTCGACATGAGTCAGCCAGCTCAACCCCTGAACAGGGAACAGGTTCCTCCGCAGCTTCGCCCCCCCGTTCAACCCGAGGAACCGCAACCTATCGAAAGTGAAGAAAAGGCCCAGGAAGAGACGGACACCGAACGAGAGACGGTCAGAGAAGTGGAGGAAACTGGGTCTGTTCCAACATGGGCAGGTGCGCCCAAACCCTATCGCCCACCCACCAAAGAAGAACTCCAGTTAGCCCAGGAAGCGGCCAAACAAGCCATGGCCAAGGAAACTCATTTTCGCAACCAGAACCTGGCCAGGGAAATGCGTCAGCATGACAACATCCAAGGTCGGGCGATGCCCAATATCGGATTCAGTGTCGACACCGCCGGCCATGACCTGGGTCCCTACTTGAAACACTTCATTCAACTCGTAAAGGGTAATTGGCGAATTCCAAACATAGCTCGCCTTGAAGCCGCGGGCGTTTCCGTTATCGAATTTCAGCTGCACCAAGACGGATCCATCACCAAGGCAACCATTCTCTCTGAGAGCGGGTTTGAAGCACTAGACATTTCTTCGCTCAATGCGATTCTCAATACTCATCCCGCCCCTCCCCTGCCCGACCATATTGACGAACCATTTATTCCAATCAAATTTGCGTTTTATTACAACATTCGCCCACCGCGCTGACTTGTTTTCTTTTTTTCAAGATAAGACAGGCAACCAAAAAAGGGAGCTTCGATGAAATCATCTACAAGCATATTAAGCAGTATTGGAAACACGCCCGTGATGGAGTTAAAACATGTTGTGCCAGTTGGCTGCGCTCGCATTCTGGTCAAGCTTGAAAGTCAAAACCCTACGGGTAGCATGAAAGACCGCATGGCACGAGCCGTCGTATCGGCAGCCCTGGAACGTGGAGATCTCATGCCGGGTGGAACGGTCGTTGAGTATACGGGAGGAAGCACAGGGACCTCACTCGCCTTTGTCTGTGCAGCACTTGGTGTGAATCTTTCCGTGGTCACCTCCGATGCCTTCAGTTTGGAAAAGCGACACCACATGCGGGCGATGGGAGCTCAAGTCCTTGAGATTCCAAGCGAAAACGGTCGAACCACCAAGAAATTGATCCAACAAATGATCGAAAAAGCCAAGGAACTGTGCCAGGAGCCAAACACCTATTTTTCTGATCAATTCAATAATCCGGATGCCGCCGCTGGATATAGCACTCTGGCCGAAGAGCTGTGGGTGCAATCTGACCACAGAATCGATGCCTTTGTTCAATCGGTAGGGACGGCCCAATGTATCAAAGGTGTAGGCACAAGGTTAAAAAGGCTGATACAAAAGGAGAGCTCCGAGATGCCTCTAATTGTCGCTGTCGAACCAACCGAATCGGCCGTTCTGTCAGGAGGAACTCCTGGCCCGCATAAGATAGAAGGTGTTGGCCCAGGCTTTGTGCCCCCTATGTGGTCCGAATCTCTGGCAGATGAGCTGATTCCTATCTCCACTGCGGAAGCTCAGGTTATGGCACGGCGTCTGGCTCGTGAGGAGGCGCTTTTCGCTGGGACCTCCACTGGAGCCAATGTGTTAGCTGCAATTAAGATTGCAGAAAAGCTTCCCACTGAATCCATTGTAACCACCTTAGCCTGTGACACGGGGTTGAAATACCTTTCAACCTCTTTATTTGAAGAGATCAAATAAAGAATATGAACGCGAAACTCATCTTATACGAGGACTTAAATACCGCCTAAAAACCTCGATCAAATGACGACTGCCTGACTGGTTCAATTGGAGCCATCTGGGCAATGCTTCAAAACGGTACTCAAATTCTCTGTGCACCACAAGCTAGTCTCGATTCATTTTTCAAAGAAGAACGAATCCTAGATACAATAGAGACCCACATCAATCCTAGAAGGTGGTTTCGACATGACAGCAAAAAGCACGCAAAAGATTAGAATTGGATCCTATCTTTCTTATGGACTCACACTTGTAGTTTTGGCTTCTAGTTGCACTTTTTCTTACGCACAGGACGATTCGCCTCGGGTGGTTCACGTATTCGTTGCGTTGTGTGATAACGCCAATCAAGGTATTGTCCCAGTGCCTGCCAAGCTAGGAAACGGAGACGACCCCCACCATAACCTTTATTGGGGCGCCATGTATGGCGTTAAATCCTTCTTCAAAAGAAGTCCTCACTGGTCCTTTATTGCAACGGTCCCTACCCCACCCGCTCCTGAAAACTCGAAGCCCTGGCGATGGGATGGCAAGGGAACTCCGATCCTCGAACGCTGTCTATTTCGCCACACCAAACAAAAAGATGTCTACCTCATCGCCGATGCTTATCGTGGACGCCATATCAAGCAGGCTGTTTCGGATTTTCTAACGGCTGTATCCGGTCAAACAAAATCAAATCTCGTTTTCCAATCGCCATCCGGTGAGATCGAGGTGGCAAGCCATGGAAATGCTGCCCTGAGTGTTTATGTGGGACACAATGGCTTGATGGATTTCAACCTACGAGCGTTCCCAAAAAAGGCCGACCATCAAGTTCGGGACGCGATTATTCTGGGCTGTGTCAGCAAACCATACTTCAGGGAGGCAATTGAGGCAGCTGGCGCTGCTCCACTGGTCTGGACAACAGGTCTGATGGCGCCTGAAGCCTATTCGCTAGAGGCAGTACTTGAGGCTTGGATTGCCGGTGACACTGGTGAAATTTGTCGAGTGCGAGCTGCCGAAGCCTATCATTCCTACCAAAAGTGCGGTTTAAAGGCCGCCAAGCGGCTCTTTGTGACAGGATTCTGAGGTTCAGCCGGCAGATTGCCCCTCACCCATCACCTGAATTTCATCTTTCACCATTTGACGCAACGCCATCACATCCAAACCGTCAATTCGATCAACGGGTACAGGTTTTCCAATGCGCAACTGAATCCGGCCAGGTCGAACGGCAAAGGCATTTTTGTTGTTTAATTCAAAGAGCCCGCATATCGCGATAGGCACGAGGGGAACCTTGGCCTGTTTCGCCAGGTGAAAAGGCAACTTTTTGAAATTCTTTAACTTCCCATCAGAAGTTCGTCCGCCCTCAGGAAAGATGACCAGGGAAACACCTTGCTCGAGTAACTCCAGTCCTGCAGCAATCGCTCCCAATGAGGCTTGAACCTTTTCCCGTTCGATGGGAATATTGCCTAGACGCCGCATGGCACGGCCATATAGCGGCCAGCGATGTTGCCGGGACGCCTCGATTCCTCTCAAAAAGCCCGGGACAAAGCCACCGATGAGTGGAATATCCAGTAAGCTGACGTGATTGACCATGTAGACAACATGCTGATTGGGATCCAGGTTTTCTAAGCCATCTACATCTACCCGAATCATAAACAACTTAAAAAGGCCACGCAGCCAGGCCTTGAGAAAGGGATCCAACTTTCTAAGCGGGATGAGGAAGGAAAGCAACCAGGCGGCGCACAGGAAACTGCCAAAATAGATTCCCCCAACGGTCCAGAAATACAGGGTTCGAATGTGAATCATGGGCAGAACACGTCAATGGCTCCTGGTAGACAGGTCACCTCAATTGGGGTAGACCCCATCTGTTCGCCATCGGGAGTGAGCGTTTTTCCCGCTGGAGCAAGGACCCGAATGGACCTTGCCTGGAACATCTCAACTTCGGGCTGTTCAATATGGGTCCCCTTAAAAATGGTGGGAAAAAGCTTTAGCACACGAAGGCGCGAGGTTTTGTTGAGAAGTACCACATCCAAAAGTCCATCGTCAATTTTGGCCTTAGGGGCCATGTGAAATGTGGCACCGGTGAATTGCGTATTGGCGATTTCCACAAAGAAATTTGTTCGTTCCAGCCGTTCACCATCTAATTCAAGCACTAAGGGATATGTTTTCATAAGGGCAAGTTGCCAAAAAACACCCATGCTATATGAGGTATTCCCCATCCATTTAAAACGGCTGGAAGTAGCATTGACGTCGGAAACAAAGCCAAACCCGAGGATGTTCAAGAAGTAATACACTTCACCCTCCGTGACAAAACGGCCTACATCACATGCTCGAGTGTGACCTGCGGCGATTAAATTTACTGCCTTCTGCCATTCATACCCGCCGAGATCCAATTCCCTTGCAAATGAATTCCCTGTGCCAAGGGGAAGCACCCCGATGGGGGGCTTATTTTCCTGTACGTTGCGTTGATAGCCATTGATGAGCTCGAATAGCGTACCATCCCCGCCCGCCGCAACAACCCCGTCATAAGCTTGGAGGTCGGCATTTTGGATCAGGTCGATTCCTTGCCAAGGTGCATGGTCGATTAAACACTCACAGGTCACTCCGCGGTCCTTAAAGGCTAGCTCAATATTTGGCTGAAGAGACTTAGCCCTACCATGCGCAGCATGTTGGTTGAATAGAATGAGAAGCTTCAATGGACCTCCTGCAGGTTTGAAAGACGATTCAGCATACCCAAAAGCCCAGGGGATTGGAAGAACTTTTGGCCTTGTGGCATTTGAGGTTGACGGGCACTTTGGAATAGGATAGAACCAGTTCATCGCACAAAATAAAAGGAGAAATTATGGCAAGTATTACACTGAAAGGTAACCCCATTAACACGTCAGGAGAACTGCCCGGTGTTGGATCTAAGGCCCCCGAGTTCTCATTAACCAAGAAGGACCTGTCCGATGTTTCCCTCTCCGACTTCAGCGGAAAGAAAGTCGTTCTTAATATGTTCCCAAGCCTCGACACCCCGGTATGTGCCAACTCGGTTCGACGCTTCAACGAAGATGCCGCCAATCGTAAAGGCACAGTGGTTCTTTGTATTTCAGCTGACCTACCCTTTGCGCATGCCCGCTTCTGCGAGGCAGAAGGCATTGCCAATGTCGAATCCCTTTCGACCATGCGGTCGGCGGATTTTGGTACTTCATATGGAAATGTGATTGTCGATGGCCCACTGAAAGGTCTGCTGTCGCGTTCTGTTATGGTATTGGACTCGGATGGAAGTGTAGCCTATACGGAACAGGTACCCGAAATTGTTGACGAGCCTAATTACGAAGCAGCACTGGCGGCGTTGGACCGGGCTGGTTAAACATCTCATCTGTACCAGGGTGGGTTTTATTCCGACCCTGGTTTCTCCCCCCACCCTTTTGGGTCCATGGCAAAAAAGCCAGCTAACAGCTTGTAGAGTTCCGGTTGATGTTTCCATAACTGCAGTGGTTTCTCAAAAAAGGACTCGGTGGCCACCGCAAAAAATTCGGCGGGATGGGTTGCACCATATTTGTCCAGCACCGTCTTTTGGCGCTTTTTCTTCGCTTGAACCAAGTTCTGATAGGCCCGGCCCATAACAGGCGCCCAAGCACTGTAATTTCCCTGAAACTGATAATTGGGAACGCCGTCAGAGCGATGGTCTTCCTGGTCGAGCTGATGGGCAAATTCATGCATAACAACATTGTGACCATCATTAGGGTTGGCGGCACCTTTGCGACTCGCGTCCCAGGATAGAACGAGCGGGCCATTGACCCAGGATTCTCCGTGGCGATAGACATAGGACTCATGGGAGGCGCCTTCCTGGGAACGAGTTTGTTTAGAAAAGAAAGTAGAAGGATACATCAAAACGGTTTGAAGTTTCGGATAATAGCGTGATTTTCTATTGCAGATGAGAAGGCAAGCTTGCGCAGCAGTTAACACCTTTATTTCATCGGTGATCTCAAGCCCCTTTTTGCCCTCAAACTTTTTTTCAGCCAGGAACACCAACACAGCTTGATGCAGTTTGTGCTTGAGTTCTTTTGGGAGCCTTTGATAAATCGGCCAATCCCGTTCCAGAATATGTTGCCAATTTTGCGGAAAGGGTTGACGTGCGATCCGGTTCCGTCTGAAACCAATCCAAAGCGGTCTCACTACAAACCAAACGAGAATCGGCAAAATAAGGGTTAAAAAAAGAATCCAACGTTCCATAACGACTTGCTAATGTATCACGGATGGATTCAGGCCGAAAGCGTGTCGAAGCTCAAAAGAAAAGGGAAAAAGCCCAGAAGTAAGCTAGATGTGTTTGGAGCGTTCAGTTCGGATTCTTTTAAATTGTTTCACAACGAAACAAAAAAAGCCCGCCTTGCGGCGGACTTTTTGTTGAAACCCGAGTGGATTCGTGTTGAAGGTTTAGAAGGCGAAACTCGCTGAGAGCCGGAAGCGACGCGGTGCGTAATAGCTTCTAGGCTCGCCATAGGTTGAGGATGACGCATAAGGATTAATATTGTAACCGGTTTGGTTATCGGTCACATTGTAGACATCCATCGACAATTTCAAATCGTAGCGATCCGAAAATTTGAAGCGGTGGGTATATGACAGATCCACCTGATAGTGACTGTCCGAGGTTCGCGAACCTGCAGGCTCGGAAAAACGATACGTCGAGCTGGAGCTACTTGTCCATTCTCGATAGGTTTCCACGTCCCAGGTTTCCCAGGGTTGGCCGCTCTGATAGAACGCCAAGGCACCAAGTGTACCGTTCCAAGGCAGATTGTAGGTGCCGAAGAGTTTCAACAGGTGTCGTCGATCGCCCTTGAGATTTCCATATTTGAAGTCCCAAACTTGACGTCCCGCGGCATCAGCGATGTAGGAAGAACCGATGAAAACGTTGGCATCGTTGGTGGCAGTCGTGTTGTCCTGGTCAAAGTTTCCGTAGTAGTGAGACCAGGTATAGCTTGCTTTCACGTAATAAGTGGATTCGCGCTTTTCAAGATCGACACCCATTTCATAATACTTGGTGAATGCACCATCAAGCTCAGCGATGACATAGGAAGAACCGCCAACCTCTGCACGATAATCACCCAATTCAGGGATGTAATCGCTGGTGTCAGAGGGAGGTTCTGCATCGTTGCCGGGCAGGTTGGCGGAGTCGCCGTACCAGGCTCGCGCCGAGTTGTTGGTGTCTTCCCAGAAGTGGGCAGCTTTGCGGTAACGACCGTTCAGTTTACCCGTCCAACCATCGGGGAGTTGCTTAGAGTAGCCAACCATAAACTCATCGATACCTCTAGGAGTCATATCGGGTACGAAGAATTTTCCACTGGAGGAACTAACATCTTCCGAATAGAGGAAGTCGCCATGAACATTAAAGTAGGCCCTGGTGCGCAGCAAGTGATAGTTACGAGCCCAGGATGCGGCGCGAGGCAGAGAGGTTGCTGGTGGGTTGTAACGTGCATAGCTAACCTGGATGGTGTCCGTGTCGTTGATAGACCGGAGAACACCAATACGAGGCTGGATCATGTCTTCCCAATCAATTTCGTACATTTTGTACTTGGATCCACGTTCAACTCGGTAGCCACTGACGGCAGATGAATCTTCAGCCAAATCCTGGCCGTAGAGTTCGTCCTTACTGAACAGAACGCCCACGTTGATGTTCCAGTCGCCCCATTCAATATTATCGTTGATTTCAATATTGTGTGAACGATATTCACTGTGAACAACCGCATTATTGCCGGCATCTTCTTTACGCAGATATTCTGCTCGAATGAAAGGAATTTCATCGAGGGTTGAATAATCGCCAGCTGGAATACCGTCAAAACCAGCGGTCTGGAAGCTAACAATGCCCCAACCGTTGCGATCACGCAAGAGGTCTTCGGCATCCTCTGTCATGCGGTAACCGATGTGGAAGTTGTGGTCTGCAGCACCTAAACTCATGTAGTGGTCATAGCCTACCTGGAAGGCCGTTCTAGAGAAATCCTGGTCATTGATTTCGTAGTGAGCACCAATGGTACCAGCGGCATATTCACCGTTGTTGTCGATGTAGCCATAACGCTCAAGCAGAGGGGCCATGAATTCGTTGAAGAGTCCGTAGGAGTCTGGATCTCTCAAATTAGCGAGACCTACATAACCCATTTGATCCAGGTTATTGAAATCGAAATGGGCGGAAGCATCATTGGCAGGACGAACCGAAAGCATGTTATCGGGACCACCAAAGGTATCAAGAACATAGTCCTGATACTTGAAACTCAAGGTTCCATTATTGCTGACGATCCAGTCACCTTCAACAATGGTGATTTCCTGATCTGAGGTGCTTCCAGAGGTAACGGAGGCCGACGTGGCAGAGTAAACCGTGCTCTTTTCAAATTCACTGGATGAATCGCGGTAGCTGGCGTGAACGGTGAAGTTGTCCAAGGGCGACCAAGTCAACTTGAGGAAGTACTCGTCACGCGTGTATTTGCCGTCAGGCATTTCGCCATAGGCATTGACCCTGTTCGTGCGATCCGTGGTGGGGCTGTAATAGGAGACGAAGAAGAAAAGGCGATCCTGCACCAGTGGTCCACCGATGTTGGCTGTCAACCAGCTGCGTTCGGTTTCACCAACCAGGGCTGCGGATAATTCGTCCAGGTCTCGTTTTTCGTCTGCTACCCAAGAATCCATCTGAAGCTTGAATTCCACTTCACCATTGAAGCTATTGGTACCAGACTTACTGATCGTGTTAATCGACATCCCACCAGAGCGGTTGAAGTTAACGGCCTGGCTGCCGCCCTTGACTACGGCGACTTCGGCGATATCGTGGGAGGAAGGTTCAGAACTCAGAGTCCCAAACATAGGCAAGGTGACATCAACACCATCGAATTTGTAGATGTTGTCTTGTCCGCTACCGCCTGCACTAGGCCCACGAACGGCATCTTCGGTGATCTGTACACCGGGAATGAGTTTCACCATATCGCGATATTCTTCTCCGAGAGGCAATTCACTGAATACTTCTTCGTCGAAAGTCGATTTGATTTCAGTTGAAGTCTTTGAGATCAACGGCAAGGAGGCTTCTACGGTCATCACCTCCTGGGTTTCTGTTCCCAGAGTGACATCCAGGTCTGAATCGGCCTGCAGACGCACAATTACGTCGGCTTTGACCGTTGTGAAACCTGGCATGGTGAAAGTCACCGTATATTTTCCGGGTGGTAGGGCGTTAAATCGATAGGCTCCTGAGGCCTGGGAAATAGCGTTCCGAGGCTGTGGAAGCACATCACTCTGTGCAGAAATCGTTACACCGGGAAGCCCATCACCGTTGGTAGCTTTGACTTTCCCACTAATGGAACCTGTTTGCTGAGCCCAAATCATGCAACTTGCGCACAACATCACAACTAATACAAAGGATTTTTTCACCTTCTTATCCTCCTCAAAAATTGGCAGCTAGTTAAGGTATGTAAACCATTAAGCTCTGCCGCAAATGTAACAAATCGTTAACAAAAAGGTCAACCACTTTTTTTTACGCAAGATACCTATAAGTTGTTTATTATTTTTAAGGTAAAGCTTTTTCACCTTTCCCTGAAAAATAGACTAAACGATCCGAAATGCTTGCGAATATTACGGTTTCTTTACATCTTCTTTATTTAATTAGTCAAAAAAAACAGAATACCTATTCTTTTTCAGATCAGTATTCCCTCTTTGATTGCCTTATGAACTTCATCGCGATCGGAGAAGTAGGACGTGTGGTTTCCAATGATCTGGTAATCTTCGTGTCCTTTTCCGGCCAGGATAACAACGTCTCCTTCTTCAGCGCGTGCAAGCGTGTCCCGAATAGCGGCAGCCCGATCGTGGACAATCAGGGTCGGTTGGCAACCCGATTTAAGAATATCCTTAATTATTTCTTCGGGGTCTTCATTTTTAGGGTTGTCATCGGTTAGTACGATATGATCGGCATGCTTGCGTGCCGCATCTCCCATTTCGATTCGTTTGCGCGGATCCTTTCCGCCACCGCAACCAAATACGACCCACAATTTACCCTCTACAAAGGCCTTGACAGCTCCTAGCAGAAAATCTAACCCAATGCCTGTGTGGGCATAATCGACAAAAACCGCGACACGTTCTGTACCAACGGGCTCCAAGCGTCCAGGCACCACTGGTTGATGTGACAGTGCAACGGAAAGTTCTTCAGGAGAAAAACCGAAGGAAAGGAGCGTCGCGAATGCTGCTGCCATATTGCTGGCATTATAATCTCCGATGAGCGGCATATGGATCACGTAGTTTTTTTGGTTCACCCTAAGGGTGAGTTTTGAAGTGGGAAGCCCTTGTTCAAAGTCGAGTATTTGAATTTTTGAATGGCTTTTATGCCCAAAGCTGAAAATAGGGAGATGAAGAGCTTGGGCAATACTCGTCAACCTTCGACCATAATCACAATCCTGATTGATAATTGCGCCGCCAAGAGCCTCATTTTTGGCTTGACGATCCCTTGCTACCTGATGAAACAGCTCGGTTTTGACCTGAAAATAGGTTTCCATATCGGGGTGATAATTTAGGTGATCTGGGGTGAGGTTTGTGAAAACCGCTGCATTAAAGCGAACATCACCCACACGCTTCTGATGAATCCCATGGCTTGATGTTTCCAAAACACACGCTTTTACGCCAGCATCCAGGGCGAGCGCCATACTCTTGTGAATCTCTTCGGGGCCAGGAGTGGTCATAACAATTTCCCCGGCCTTAAGTGTTGCCACCTTGCCACTTCGTTCGAGGTTGGCGGTTTCGGCGGCGATACCCAAGCTGCCAATGCGCAACGCTGGCCAGCCTAGGCGATTCAACGCATGGTAGAGCATCCAGTGAATGGTGGTCTTACCATTTGTCCCTGTTATTCCAATCACCTTCATTTTATGGCTTGGGTGGCCATACATTTCGGCGCAGGCCTGGGAAAACGCCTGGCGACTGTCGTCAACAATTAAGCAGGGATGAGAACCACATGCAGACTTATTCGTCACCACCGCTACCACCGCCCCTTTTTTAAAGGCATCCTCAACATACTTGTGGCCATCTAATTCTGGCCCCAGATAGGCAAAAAACAAACTACCGGGACGAACAGCCCTACTGTCGCACGTAACATGCTCTATGGAAGCGTCCAAATCACAATGATTCACGGTTTCCGCTCGAAGTAATTTAGCAATTTGTTCCATTGATACCTGTTTCATTTCATGTTCCTTTGGTCGCATGAGCTTCGCTTTCTTCAGGGTGATGAGGCAGCGTGGATTTCCCCAGAATGGTTCGATCGCACCGAACCAAACTCGTCATTGTAACACTTGGAGAATTGGGAACGGACGAAATGCGTTACAACCTGCAAATTTGGTTTTTTCAATCGAAGGCTCCAAACGACTTTGATTTCACTGCAAGGAAAGCTCTAATGGAGTTAGAATGATTGAGCCGTTGACATTTTTGACGTTCGGGAGGAGCGCATGGTCTCACTATTTTTAACCATATTTCTGACGAGCCAAATAGTTCAGACGGGCATGGACCGACTTCTCGAATCAGAATGTGCGCAATTGGATGGCAAACGAATTGCGGTTTTAACAAATCATACAGCCATCGATGGTAATGGTGTCCATTTGATCGAACATCTCCTCAAAAGCCCAAATACCCAAATCGTCTCGATTCTTGCTCCCGAACACGGTTTTTTTGGAAAACTCGACCAAGAGCATATCCCGGATTCACAGCATGCTGGATCGGGACTTAAAATCTTCAGCCTCTATGGAGAAACCAGGAAACCGACACCACAGATGCTCGAGGGCGTGGATCTGTTGCTCTTCGACATTCAGGATATCGGTGTGCGATTTTATACGTATGCCACTACCCTGCTCTATGCGATGGAAGTGTGTGACACTTTAGGCCTAGAGGTCCTAGTGCTAGATCGTCCAAACCCGCTTGGGGGCGTTCGAGTCACCGGCCCTATGCTCGACACTGACAAGTACAGTATGACCGGTTCATTTCCTATGCCTGTTGTCCACGGCATGACAATGGGTGAAATGGCCTTGATGTTTCGCGGTGAACGTTTCACCAAACTTAAACTTCGGGTCATTGAGTGCCGCAAATGGAACCGTACCT
>Ga0070729_10003003_pt1 | contig 20458 bp, 16 predicted proteins | sample tdDd472_FD_66725 | JGI IMG/M metagenome (GOLD analysis project Ga0070729, IMG submission 66725) | Marine sediment microbial communities from the Atlantic coast under amendment with organic carbon and nitrate - tdDd47.2 | ecosystem: Environmental > Aquatic > Marine > Coastal > Sediment | place... | reverse complement strand
TCAGTTGTTTGTATCGAGCCATTGCTCCTTCAAGACTAATATCATAACTATAATATCGCGTTGAAATCCTCTGAGAAAGAGAGGAATATTTTAAAAGCTGCTTTTTCTTGCGAAAGTTCTCAATATGGATATTGTGAGAACTGAAATTATGACCGCAACCATTCATGGAGGTAGTAATGGAAGCTTATATCGGACTTGTTAAAGCCTATCCGCTGTTAATGGCAGCGATTCAATTCGCTATTCTTGGACTTTTTGGTGAAATTCTCGCTTATATGTTTCGCGAAAAGAAAATGGCAATTCCCTTTACAGTAACTCAGTTTCTTGCAAAAATGGTGGCATGGGCCATGCTGGGCATCGTCATCAAGTACGGCTTCGTATTGATGAAGGGTGGCGTAGTCAACTGGATCGACCACGGCTTACTACCCGAGTTTTGTCGTGAAGGTTTACCATGGGCATTTACTGTTTCCATTACCACCAATGGTATCTTTGGTCCTGTGATGATGTTCTTTCACAGAATAGAGGACAACATCATTGACGGCAAGAAGGGTTTTGATGGAATTCAGAAATCACTTAAAACTCTTGTATGGTTTTGGCCCCTTGCCCACACTTTTACTTTCTCCTTGCCGACAGATTACCAGATCGGCATTGCCGCACTATGGTCCGTAGTCCTCGGAATAATCATGGGAATCGGCATTAAAAGATAGTAAACCAAATTTAAAGTAACAGTTTTAAAAGACGGGGAAGGAAACGGACCATACTTCGTAGTTTGCGTTTTAAGGTGTTTCGGGTAAGAATTTTCTACAAACTGGACTATCTCGCCTCTCCGGTCATAGGCACGAAGCGAACCGGGAAGACGCTGCGTCTCTTGATAGTACCGTTACGCCGTTTGGTGAGCACCATCAATTCCTGATACACATCTCCCACCGGAATTACCATGCGTGCGCCGACTTTCAGTTGGTCTACTAATGGTTGAGGCACCTGTTTCGGAGCAGCCGTCACGATGATCCCATCGAAGGGGGCGTGCCTGGGATAGCCTTGATAACCGTCACCGCAGATCACGGTAATCCGGTCATAGCCAAGCCGAGCGAGCCTGACACGAGCCGATTCACATAGTGGTTGCACAATTTCAATGGTAGTGACTTGTGCCACAAGTTCGGCCAGTATGGCCGCCTGATAACCTGATCCCGTGCCAATTTCGAGAATATGCTCGTCACCGGAAAGCTCGAGTAATTCCGTCATTTTAGCAACGATATATGGTTGTGAAATAGTTTGACCTTCACCGATGGGAAGCGGACGGTCTTCGTAGGCGAACGGTTTTTGCGAATCGGGAACGAAACGATGGCGAGCGACCTTTCGCATGGCAGCCAACACGCGCCTGTCGCGCACATCCCGCGCTTCAATCTGTTTGCTCACCATGCTTTCGCAATCTTTTTGCCAATTAGCCATGCTTGTCTCTGTGGGTTGTGGCATCGCGCGAGCGCCAACTACGGTCCAAACCGCAACTACAAACATAACCACGAGAGACAGAAGCACCAGCCATAGTATACTCTTCGTGACTCGTGATTCAGGACGCATCGCATTTCCTGTTCGATTCAACCCGCTTACACCTAAAACATTAGCGCATTTAGATTCGATGTCAATGATGGGAATGGGGTTAGCGGTGGATACGCCTGATAACGAATAAACCTTAACACAAGTTGGGAACATCCTGACCCATCGGTAAGGGAATTGGCCTTCACGGCTTTACAGCTTAGTTCGTAGAAGATCGAAGTTCCTGTCATTATACCTTGACATACTTGTTTTAGTTATGCTCCGCTTTGTGACCGGATGTGTCGAATAAGAAATCACTCGACACATCCGATTCGACTTCTATAGTGTTTTACGATAGTTCTGAATTTTCGTCTGCATTTCAGGGTTTAGGTGGATTACAAGCTCCGCATTTTCAGAACCATCATGTGCAACGCCGTACGCCTGTGCCGCTGCAACCGCATAAGAACGGGAAATCTCAGCCATTGATCCTTCGGCGACAGCCGGATCAACGTTAGTAGCCATTATTGAAATGGTGTTGTCACTATTGTGTAAAATCTCGAAAAGTCTAAACTGCTGCGGAAACTCTCGTAAAGATACGGTTTCAACTCCCCAGAACCCCAATTCAGGGTGGTCGGCATCAGGTGACTTAAAGGGCGTGATAGCATTACGGTGACGATGTCCGGCAAGCCAGAGTATCAAATTTGAGTATTCTTGCAGCTTGGCAGTAAGCTGGGGTTCAGTAACATAACTATCCTTCCACCAGCCTGTAAGTGCACCGGACTCTTCCACGCCAATCGGAATATGTGCAGCAATGATCATAAGTTTATCATTGGCCTGACCTTCTTCAAGTTCCGCAACAAGCCAATTGTAACGTTCCTCATCAAGCGTTCCATAACCATAGATGTTCGAAGTAGGATCAAGACCCGGTGTATCCTTTTTCACGTTATTATCGAGAACAATAACCTTGATTGGAACATCTGCGTTCGGCTCAAAACTATAGCATGCAAAATCTTTATCTACGTTCTCCTGTGTAAACCCATGTCCGACCGGTTTAGATGAAGTATTCAAAAACTCACTCATCCATTCCTGCCTCGTAACAGGTCTGCGATCTGGGTCGGCAGCAACTTTAGGGGGGTTAGGAAAATCAGAGACAGTGCCTGCACCAAATATATCTCCGTATATCGTACTGCCATCGAGTGTACCCATGTAATAATCACGGGCATCTATTCCGCCAGGTGCCAAAACGTTTCCTATCAGGAGGATATTTTCACCGATATAGGATTGATGGAGGTAGTCGCTAACAGGTTTTGAACCCATCCAATACTGATCGTGGTTTCCGAGCGTCTGGTACCAGGGAATTGAACTATCAAGGCCGGTTGCCTTGTAACGATCCTGATAGTCATTATGGGGCCCGGGAATTGGGTCATCCTTGGCACCGGAATCGGGATTGATTTCCTTACCATCAATCACATCAATATACCACCTAAGTTCGTTGTACCCAGCGCAGTTAGCCGCATCACCTAGTGAAATGCCGAAATCAATCGGTTTTTTTTTGTGAACGGCGTTCACAGTCTGCATGGCCGCATCAAGAACATGCGTTGTATATAACATAATCCCAGAATATAACGATATAGCATTGGCTCCAATACCAGAGTTAAACTGGGACATATAGATCAACTGGGCAGGACTTTCTTTATCGGTGATATGAATATCAGTCATGGTGAAGAAATGCAGCAAGCTCGCAACATTTGTGACAGATTTACTCTCATCCAGATAACCTTCCACCAGAGACATTTTTCCTAAATCTACGCCAGCTCCATAGGTCCATTTGCCATAGCCGTTCTTATCATATTTTGCAATTTCCCAGGGTTTAATCTCTGAACCGGTTGGCTCTATTGCCACGAGAGTTCTTTCACGTGTTGTCTTCACATCGGAAGAAATCGGGTATTCATTTACTTGTTGCGATGAAGAACAACCTGCGATAAGCAAAACCAACATCCAAGCTGCAACACAGTACATTTTCAGAAGGGACAATTTTTCCTGTTTCACGTTAATTCCTTTACGTTATGTGTAATGTTTTTAGTATCCGGCACCACAAATCAAAAACAGCAAGAGGCTTTAAACAACATTTATAATATCTACAAGAACTCCGGAGACATTTCCGGTAAGCTTTCGGAATTTATGCCTTCACACATATTATTATCTACCGTCACATTGCCCATGTCATCAATAGTAACAGTCCAGACGGTGTCGTAGTCGGTAGCTGTAGGCAGTGTAAGAGGAGTCCGTCGCAACAGGCAACGTGTGCTGGTTTAAAAGAGCAAACGGCTGTATAGATCCTATGCCTGCCATGTCAGGATAATTGTCATCGGTCTGCAAATGTGTCATTGGTGAAAGGGTGTATATGGCTGTAACGTTTTTCCCTCCCAACACATCCTCTTTCAGGTATGTAGCCATCATGAGCGAACGCTGCAATCCCTGATTGGTAAGATTTGCTGTAGCCGGATTGATATCACCCGGTTCATTATAAGCCAGATCGGCACTTACAACAAAGATAAGATTGATGTCTGTGTCGCTCAGATGTGCTGTATTTGAAGCACTGTTTCCATTGAAACAGCCACCTGTCCATATCGACAAAAAAGCCAGTATTGCAACAAAAAATGGAAAACAAACCCTCGATTTCTTATTATCTTTTTCCATAATATCCCTTTAATTTATGTATTGTAATTATGTTCTAAACAATATTTTTCAAGTTTCCCAGACCACCTCCGCCTACTTGTATGAATTCATCACTCATAATGCTACAGCTGGCTAGAATATCATCATCAATACACAAAGGGGTTAAGGTTACCAATTTGACCTACCTTACAACCACCTTGTTCCTGAATTTATCATTTTTCTAACCATCAGAACAGCCACAGGTTACAATCGTCAAATGAATCACATTCTTTAACCCAAAGAGTTCTTACATTTTATTTCAAACACATTACTAGTGCTGAAGGAGTCCCCCCCCCCGACTCTTCTCAGACCCGGTGAAGCTACAAAACCAATAGCACAAAAAAATCACTCACGAATTAACGTATGCACCTAATTTTCTTGCATGGTGCCAAAGGTGGGACTCGAACTCACACTGACCCATTGGTAAGGGAATTGGCCTTCACGGCTTTACAGCTTAGTTCGTAGAAGATCGAAGTTCCTGTCATTATACCTTGACATACTTGTAGTAATTATGCTCTACTTCGCTTAATGGAGTTTAGAAGTCTCGAACTCGGATCAAACCGACCTACGTGACTACTCTACTTCCATTATATTATCATAGAAGTATATCTTAATCCCTCAAAGGTAACTTCTTTAATTGTCTTGAGGGAAATGTACGTTTGGTTATTATTAACTTGCGTGCGGAAGGAATTACAGTGGCTACTGGTACAGTTAAATGGTTTAATGAAAAAAAAGGTTTTGGTTTTATTGTTCCTGATGATGGCGGAAAAGATTTGTTTGTGCACCACACAAACATAACCACAGAAGGTTTTCGCACATTGGATGATGGTCAAAAAGTTGAATATGAAGCTGCAGAGGGACAAAAAGGACCTGAGGCAACATTAGTTAAAGCACTATAAGTGAACTTTTAGACAGTCCTAAGAAAAAAGAAAGCCTCAAACGATTATGTTTGGGGCTTTTTTTTATATCAATTTTATACGATTTTCGGATAATTTGTCCCTTTCAAGTAGTCAGGTTGGACAAATTTTCTGTCCAATATTTTGCTTGCAATAAAGCAATGTTATAATCGTGCCATATACATTTCCTTCTGTTAAACTACAATGTACAAGGTTCCGATGTTGTGTCGGACAAAGAATATTTCTGACCTACGTGACTAAAATGTTCAAGGGAGAGACCTACAAAGACGGCCACCAGCGCCGAAGAGGCGAACGCCAGTCGATTGGTTGCTTCTAGCAGCCGACCGACAACTATACACAAAGCTGAACCAAGTGCCGCCACGCAAGGCACGGCCCGTACCAGTGGAAGGACCCACAGGATCGGTTCCAACATCGTTCTGATAATCAGGCTGATACCAGTCCCACGTAAACTCCCGAACGTTGCCACTCATATCATACAAGCCAAAGGCATTCGGAGCCCTTCTACCAACTGGTTTGGTACCAAAAGGCATGATGCCATTATGCGTGTTGTTGAAATGATACCAGCCGATTTTTTCCAGATTCGGATCAATACCTGTATCCACATCTTCACCGATATTCGTAATCGTCCCATCATTCCCTTCGCTTGTATAAAACGCTGTATACTCACTCCCGGAACGAATCGCATACTCCCATTCTGCCTCCGTAGGCAAGCGGTAGCCTTCGCAGTCCTGAGGCTTTGTTACTCCACCCGCCAGCGTAACTGTCGCAGACTCAATCCCACCAAACGTCGCATCTGAATCAAAGCAGTTCATATAATCAGAACCCACGTTGCCACCATTCTCACAGCCTACATTACTCAACACGTAACAGGCCGTAAAACCTGCGTCCAACGACAATTCATTTGCATACGCCAGCGTGTCGTACCAGGAGATATACTGCATTGGATGGTCATCGTTGCAACCATAATTGCAGTCAGGATCATACATATCTATTGCATTCCAGCCCATCACCCCCTCAAACTGAGCCTCGGTAATCTCATAGCGGCTCATCTCGAAATCATAAGTCAACGTCACTTCGTGCAATACCTCAGATGAATTATTACCCAACTCATCCACACAAACACCTGGATAACCTACAGGGCAGGTGCTGCTTTGTGGAGAACCCATCCAAAATGTACCTGCGGTTATGGGTATGAAGCCGTGTTCTAGTCGGCAATTCGGATAATTGACATAGCCTGCGTCACACTCATCGCAGTTATCACCAACATAGCCAACAGCACAGCTAGCACAGTAATCACCCCCATAGCCATTGGTGCAGCTACAGAAATCATCATAACTGTTGCATACCCCGGAATTCTCACAAGTGTATACAGTTCCAGAACATACACCAGCAGAGCATTCATCGTTGTCAGTACAGTCAATGCCGTCATCACAGGATGCACCCTCTTCAGCTATACTATTAACTGGACAATCGCTGTTAAACCCATCGCAAACTTCGGCCACATCACATAAGTCAGTAGAAGCACGACATTCATAGTCAGTTCCTCGAAGTGACCAGTCATTTTTATTGGCGGTTGAATCACAGGCCGAGCATACATGACCCGGTTTTTCAGTACCATCGGCAACACAAACGCCTTCGATTTCACAAAAACCAGTATCACATACGCAATTCCCGGTACCAGCCTCACATACTTTATTTTGAGATGCATCACAAGGGTTAGGATCGCAAGGATCAATTTCCAACTCTGTATCCTCATTCTGTTCAGCTTCATCATCCTCGATTTCGGTATCACCATCGGTGGTGTCAGGGTCGATATCATCGTCGGTGACATCATCGTCACCATCTGTTTCTGTATCACCATCCACTTCGTCATCTACATTATCAGTGTCTACTGTATCATCATCACCATCGGCTTCGGTGTCACCATCCACTATATCAGTATCACTATCAAATTGATCGCCGTCAGTGTCATCACCATCTACAACATCTGTGTCACCATCGATATTATCACCATCCGAATTACAGCCTGCTATAACCAATAGTGAAACTAGTGCCAACAGACATAACAAATATTTTGAACTTCTCATTTTTCACCCCTTGCTACAATAAATATTGCTCACAGGACTATTAACAATGCTATGTAACTACCATATAGACTTAACGGTTACAACATTTTTCCTCATCCGCAGCCCCACCAAAGCCCCAGAATCCCTATTTTAACCCTCTCCATAAACTAAAAAAAGGCACTCACGAATTAATGTAAGTACCTAATTTTATTTTATGGTGCAGAAGGCAAGACTAGAACTCGCACATCCCGATCCATCGGTCAGGGATTGGCATTGTTGGCTTTACAGGTTAGTGGGTAGTTTAAGCCAATCCTTGCTTGACATAATTGGGGTGTATGTGCTCTACTTTGTATTATTGAATTTACAGGGCATAATCATTAAGAACCAAGATGGGGTACCTGCTCCAACCCGAGGTATTGTGTGTCCACAGTAGGGATATTAAAGATGAAGACTTCTAAAAGTTTTTATGTACTACTTATTGCATCAATTGCATTTATTGTATCTGCTGTTGTAGCGTTTTTAGGTCTTATAATTGATCAAGAATCTCACTTTGATAGGCCATACGCTTTCGCTTTTACCCTGATTCTGGGTGGTTTTTCAATTTTTTTGGCAATGATTTTCGAAAACATATCTTTTTTAATAATATTGACAATAATATTTTTACCAATATATACCTACGGTGACATCATTTTGCCTTACGTTAATGAGCAAATAGGTTTGTTATCTGTAGCGTTAAGTGGGGGTTGGTTTTTCATCATTATTTCCTTCATACACGTAATAAAATTAAAAAAGGGCAATGGTTTTTATAGAGGTCATAAAGTAGTCCGTAAAGCACTTATAGTCATGACTCTGTCGTACATATGTGTTTTTACATATTTAGCGATTGCAAATGTATAAATAAGAGTAATCTATATAGATCGGACAGATTTCCTGTCCGACATTTCCAGCCCCACCACAGCCCCAGAACCCCATTTAGAGCCCTACCATAAACTAGAAAAAGGTACCTCTAAATGAATGTAAGCACCTGATTTAATTGTATGGTGCCGAAGGCGAGACTCGAACTCGCACATCCCGATCTTTCCGTCAGGGAATTGACCTTGCTGGCTTTACAGGTTAGTGGGTAGTTTCTACAAATCCATGCTTGACATGCTTGTATTTGTTATGGTGTACTTTTGGTGTGGGTTTTAGGATTTGTTGGGTGAGGAAGTTGTTCCACATAAGTAATTCACACAGAGGAATAATATAATCAATGCTTAAAAGAGTGATTACGTTGATATTTTGCTTTATTGTTTATCTTATTTTTACTGGCTGTAGTGAACCAGATTCAGTAAGTGAAATCAAAAATGATAAAATCAAGACCAACAACGAAACAAAGCAAACCAGTTCTCATGTTCTAAAATCAGATTCCAATGTTTCAGATGATTGGAGAACAAGCATTGAAAAGCTCATATTGGGAAGGTTACTTAAAAAAAATCCTGGAAAATTTCGGGCTTGCTTCTCTGAATACCCTATCCCAACCGAAAACTCTGGACGGATATTTGTTGTAATGAATATAACTATTCTGCAAGATGGAACATGTAATGCTTCAGTAGGTAAAATACTTCAAAGTGAAAAGATGGACAGCAGCCTTCTATCTGAAAATGATAAAAAGTGTCTAGAATCCGTTTTTAATTCAATAAAACTTCCAGAATCAAATTTGCGAAAAATTCCAATTAAAGGAACATACCCTTTATTATTCAAAACCTACACAAAAAAAGTAGGAGACAATACATCTCCCCTGCCATAAAGGCATGATTGCATTTCACTTCGGTTTTGTTTTGAGCTCGGATTCCCACTCTGCTACAACTTGTTATGCCACTCCCAGCCCCACCACAGCCACGGAAGACCCATTTTAACCACCCTCACAAACAAGAAAAAGGCACTCACAATTTCTTGTAAGTCCTTAATATTCCGATGGTGCAGAAGGCGAGACTCGAACTCGCAATTATAGCTAGTGTCGGGGTTAAGTGCGCTGTCCGACATTTCAACTCACGAATTAACGCAAGTCTGCAGATAACCATTTGGCTGGATTTCCCATTATTTCACAGTCAACTGGCGAACGACCATCGGGATTCTTGTAAGGTGACCAACAATATTCAATTAGTGCTGACATATCTTCGATGCGTATCCAATACTGTCTTTCATCACCCTGACTACCATCGTTATCTGGTGGCTTGATTGCATGCGTGCCATCTGGAACGCTTTCATCCCATAAGTTCCAGTAAGGCCATTCTTTGTGGAAATCCATGGCCCGCTCATAGTATTTGTGGATAAGGCGAATTTCTCGACTGGTTAAGGGATACCCTTGAGCAGCTGCTCTGATAAGAGCTGATGCAAGGTCCATATGCCATCGGTCGGGAGAAACTGGAATATCTTCCAGGTCATAATCCATATGTTCCTCAAATCGCTCCACCATTCCTTGAAGAAGCAGTTTAGCCGATTCATTGTCTCCATGTAAAAGTGATTGATACGCGTTAGCCATGTGATAAGACCTATAAAAATTCGCGTTGGGGTAGTTGTTATAGAGACTTATTTTTTCATAGTCAGTTTGAGAACCATTGCCGCAATCAGTAAGGGAACCGTCTCTTTTACCAATCCAGTCGTTTGCACGCTTGGCATTACATTCGCTATCGGGAATCAGAGAGTCAAATGTAATATAGTTGTCCAGGTCAGTAGATATACGCATTCCTTCCGGTTTTTCTTTCAGGCTAAATATAAAAGGTTCACCGTTATCATCTTTGGTGCGGATGTAATAGTCACTGTCGACAATATCTGAACAGAAGCCACGCAAAAGTTCAAGAGTCTCGCCACAGGCTTGTCTAACACCTTCATCCAAAGAAAGGTTTGCAGCATGCTCTATCATCGCGGTGTTACGCAGTAAACCTCCCACATCGTCTTTGGAGCGTACGTTTGTAACCCACATGGTTCCCCAATATGGGTTGTCAGTGTACTCGAAACGCTCACAATTCCAGCGGGAATATGGATGATACCACTGTTCATAATTTACTACTTTTTTTCGTCCTTCATGGGTTGTATACGAATGATTGAAGGCTATAACATTGCGTGCCATCAGGTGTGGTATTGGATCATTCTCATCATGAACCATACCTTTCATGGTAGCTGAAACGCCTGCGCAGTATAGGGCAGTTAGCTGGTTGATAGTCGGGTCATTAGATAGCAGGGAAGCGGCAATCGAAGAAGCCAGAATTTTGTACTGGTTGGTACCAATATTGTGTCCCCCGTGCTCTGGCAGATCGCGATGCATGAAAGTAACTGTATCGCCTTCTTTTATTGCATCGACATCGCTCCACCACTGTGCATATGGAGGTTTACCTGTCGAGGCATCGACACCGTGACTATTTCGTAAAATGTAATCGAACCAACTAAATTTTTTCAGCAAGCCTGCCAATCGTTCGCTGAAGTCCGAAAGTTCGCTAGGTGGAATGGGGTCCCCATTGTCTGGTCGATCAAGCTTGAATGGTAGCTGTATAGTGAGAATCTCTTCATCAGATTCATTTTCTGTATCACCATCAACTGTTGTGTCATCGTCAGTCACGTCTTCTTCCGGGATGTCAGCATCCTTATCGCCATCTGCATTCGAATCATTGCCATCTACGTTTGTATCTCCATCAGAGGAGGCAATATTCGAATCGCAACCCAAAACAGGAAATAGCATCACAAAAAGACTAAGTATCAATATTCGTTTAAAACAAAACATTTTCTCACCTTTAAAATAAAAAAATTAGACATGATTTTCGACACATTTTACATTTTTACATTTTACATTGTTGGACAAGGATTCGACCAACATACATAACTATGATTATTCAGTCCATGAAATTTACCCGACCGACGAGAATTAAAGTATTAAAGAAGTTCCCAATTCTTCTCAGGCTTAGGTGTAATCCCGGACTACCTGCGCCACCCTTATCCTGTAGGAGTCGAATAGTCGCGCTTTTCCCTGCTCCTGAGCGTTTCGGTGTTCGAGCAGATTTCGCCACTTTGCAATTGCCTCTTCTGTTTCCCAGAAAGAAAGACTCAACAATTTTCCTTTCTCGGTCAGGCTCTGAAAGCGCTCTATAGAGATAAATCCTTCTCGGCCTTCGAGATTTTTTTTCAATTCTGTGGCGAGTTTAAGATATTCGTCTTTTCCTTCTACTTTAACGAAAACTTCAAATATGACTGCGTACATAATTCCCTCTGTCTTGTTCATTTCATGCATACTTTTCTCCTCAAACTGCTTCCATTATAACATCCCTAATATTAGATGTATCAACCATCAGACACATTTCGCCGCCTCCCATCCGATCAAAGCTTTTTTGCGCGTGGATCCCCAGCGATATTTGTAAATCTGTCCGGTCTTAGCAATAACTCGGTGACAGGGGATCAGGTAACCCACTGGGTTGGAAGCGATAGCTCCAGCAACCGCGCGGGAGGCGCTAGGGCATCCCAGATGCTTGGCAACATCCTGGTAACTAACCACCCGACCTTCCTGAATTTTCAAGAGTGCTTGCCATACCTTGACCTGAAAGTTTGTACCCTTGAGATGCAATGTAAACGGTTTGTTGCTATTGGCAGGACCGGGACTGAATATTTGCCTGGCAATGGACTGTATATCCCGGGATTTTTTCGTCAACACGGCACCTGGCCACAGGTCGCGAATGTAAGTAAGTGAATCGACTTGTTCTTCTTCTTCAATAAAGCCCAAGTGGCAGATTCCTCGTTCTGTTTTGGCCAGTATGCAAGGACCAAATGGCGTATTATAGAATCCATATGAAATCTTCAATCCATCTCCCTGTCGCTTGAAATCGCCGGGAGTCATGGCATCGAATGAGACGAACAGATCGTGCAGTCGTCCTGGACCAGAGAGACCAGCATCTAGTGCTGAATCAAGAACGCTTGCAGAATTTGCAAGCCGTTGCTTGGTATAGTCCAGTGTCAGAAACTTCAGAAACTGAAGTGGACTAACACCAGCCCAGCGTTTGAACAGCCGGTCGAAATGATACTTGCTTAGATGTACGCTTGCAGCAATCTGTTCAAGATCGGGCTGAGATCTGAAGTTTTCTTCGATAAACGAGATCGCCTTTTCTATTTTATTGTAATCGTTCGATAATTTTGATTCGGTACTCATTTGAATTTCCTTCACCCTCATCTGTCACTGGCTCTATACTACTATATTGAGAACGAATAGCCACCCGAATCTTGCGCAACGTGTAATAAATATCCAACAAGACTATGATGATGAAGTCGAGACTTTAACTCAGACATCCTTGTGGACACTAGACCCAAAGGTAAGGGAGTTGGCCTTGCTGTCTTTTCAGATTCGTTCGTTGTGGGTGGTTTTTTCTCAGGAATCAGGTCTTGACATGTTTGTATAAGTTATGGTGTACTTCTATTATATAGGACATATGTCTTTGCACAGACTGCGGGACGAAATGTAATTATACTTAAAACTTATACAAGAAAAAAGAAACCCAGCGAAAAGCTGGGTCTCTTGTGTTAATCGGGATTAATACTAAATAAACAGGTTTTCAGGATTTGAAACCACCGTTTTGATAAGATAACCAGCCTCACCATCTGACGGGAATGCCGGATCATCGGCTTCAGTATCGCAACCATGACCACCTTTACCACCAAGAGATCCAGCCGCAGATGATCCATAAGAACTATTAGTCGTTCCACTTTTTAAACCACCAGAAATATTTACAGTTCCCTCAGTAATTGTCGGTGCAAGCATATGTACAATACCACCACCACCACCAGGACCATCAGCATCACCACCATATAGTCCACCACCCTGATGTCCATTTCCACCTGTAACAGAAACTGTTCCTGCATTAGTGATTGAGGTTTGGCTGGCAATAATCAGGAATCCACCAGCTCCACCTCCTGTTCCATAATAATCATGCTGAGTAGCATTTGAACCATTTGCATTGATTGACCCAGAAGCCTGAATGTTGATTGCACCTTTAGCGCGAATAACCAGAGATCCACCGGGACCATTCATACCAGATCCACCAGCATTAATAGGAGGTTGGAAAATCTGTGCTGCAACAACTTTGTTCACTGCTTTTAGTGCATAATGATAGTTGGAATGACTTGGTGAAGTAGGAATACCTTGTTCAAGACCTGATGGCGCGACTTCAACATTAAACGAACCGGTTCCAGTGATAGTTAATCCTTCACTGCAACGAATAACTGTCCCACTCGGTACTGTGAATGATGCACTAATACTACATGAAGTAAATTGGAAGTTTAGATTTGCAGGTGGATTTGATATCCAACTTACAACACTAGAAATATTAAGAGGTCCAGCACTTCCATCGCCATATACCGCATCAGCAACTGTTCCACCGCCACCACCACCAGTTTCATCAGCAGCACATGCCCAGTTACCAGAATCATATTTTGCTACTTCTCCATCATTACAGTTAAGCGTAGCTTTTCCAAGCGCATTAGTGTTTGGGTCGGTTTCATTGTAGCTTTTCAGATAATTCTCAGCAGCATGATCACCCCAGCCATGTGCTGCATTCCAGTTACTTACATCGCTTGAAGCAATTCCCTTTGCAGCAGAAGCATCAAAGACCGGGTCGGTTTCAGTATAGCTCTTCAGATAATTCTCAGCAGCATGATCACCCCAGCCATGTGCTGCATTCCAGTTACTTACATCGCTTGAAGCAATTCCTTTCGCAGCAGAAGCATCAAAGACCGGATCGGTTTCATTGTAGCTCTTCAGATAATTCTCAGCAGCATGATCACCCCAGCCATGTGCTGCATTCCAGTTGCTTACATCGCTTGAAGCAATTCCTTTCGCAGCAGAAGCATCAAAGACCGGATCGGTTTCATTGTAGCTCTTCAGATAATTCTCAGCAGCATGATCACCCCAGCCGTGTGCTGCATTCCAGTTACTTACATCGCTTGAAGCAATTCCCTTAGCAGCAGAAGCATCAAAGACCGGGTCGGTTTCAGTATAGCTCTTCAGATAATTTTCAGCAGCATGATCACCCCAGCCATGTGCTGCATTCCAGTTGCTTACATCGCTTGAAGCAATTCCCTTCGCAGCAGAAGCATCAAAGACCGGGTCGGTTTCCATTAATAGTGCTGGTGAGCAAATCCAGTCATCTTCATCCTCACTAAACCGTGCAATTTCTCCATCTTCACATCCAAGCTCAACAAGCTTATCAGTGTTGATCAAGAGAGTATCCTCATCATCAGCACAAATCCATCCTGTTCCGTTCCATTTAACAGTCTGATTTTCTGTGCACTCAAGATTTGCCTTGGCAAGCACATTTACGGTTGGATCATTTTCAGTTGTTAATCCAGCATCCACAGTACAAATCCAGTTGCTTTCAGTTTCACTGAATTTCGCAATTTCGCCATCTCCGCATACAAGCTCGGCAAGCTTATCAGTATTTTCCAGTTGCGTGTCATCGTCATCTGAACATTCCCATAAAGAACCGCTCCATTTAGGGATCTGTCCTAAAGTACATGACAGTGTAGCTTTAGCAAGCGAATTGACAGTAGGATCTGCTTCATCCTGAAGATAATTACCATCCTCTATCAAATTAAGAATTTCTTGTTCGCTTAGTGCATTATCCGCAATAGCTGCACGAACAGCATATGGGACTGATGTAATTGGGGAGCGAGGGCTCATTTCCTCACCGGACACATTCAATCCAAGCCATAAAGGTTGATCACCAAAAACATTGGCATCCAGAGGATTATCATCACCACCCAATATGACATTGAAAGACCCCATGTCCAGTTCTGCAAGTATTTCTTGTTCCCAGAGAAAGTCAGAACCATCTGAAGAACCATAAATGGTGAATACTATTGGATGATTTCCTTGCAAAGGTTGCCCTCCGCCTGTCAAGTAACCAGAAAACTGCATTGTGTTGGGAATATCTGCCCAACAAGTTGAAGATATTATCAACAAAGCCATAGTACAAATAGTAGTAAATATTTTACGCATTTGCTTCTCCTGTTGTTAGTGTCTTTGCGTGTCTTTGCGTATCTTTTGTTGAATTACATTGCCCCGTTTTTTTTCTGCGTCACGGAACCAAAACTAAAATTCATCTTGTAGCTAGCTGAGGTCATCTGGCCAGTTGAGGCAGAAAAACTTTGTACATTTGCTCCACCAGATGATTGCGGACCTAATCCAGGTCCCGGACTATCCTCTCCTCCACAGGATTGCAATCCCAAAACAAGCATGAACAGCACACACAAACACACAACTAGATTTTTCATTATTCACCCTCCGATATATTTAGGAAATTTAATGTTTTGCTAACTATTCGAACAAAACAAGTCTATCAACACCTTGTCAAATCGGTCGAATCCATTCTTTACTTAGAGTTATTTTTATGTTGAATTTACTACCACACTGAAATATTTCAATTATTTCTTTTTTTCATTTTCTATGAACAACAATCAATTTACATTTTTAGAATTTGATGGGTAGATTGGGCAATTTTCCTTTTCATCTTTTTGCCACAAACGTAAAAAAGGACTCACAATTTCTTGTAAGTCCTTAATATTCCAAATGGTGCCGAAGGCGAGACTCGAACTTGTGCATCCTGAGATATTGGTCAGGGAGTTAGCTATTGATAGTTTTGGAAGTGAAATGGGGGATGATTATATTTATGGCAGTGCTTTGCTGGGAACTGACCTTAGCAATCACCATCCGGTAAGTGTTTTGTATGATACTGCTCTTTCAACAACAGATGATAATCTGAAAGATCCTGCAACGACGGTGTATGAGGGAGGCACTATTTCAAAAAAAACTGCTGTTTAATGGATATATGGAATGTTCAATCTGCCACATGGTTCATGGGTCCAGCAATAGCTATAATTTGCGTTTGCCAGAGCAAGAACTGTGTACAATCTGTCATATTGCAAATCCAGCGGTTAAAAAGAGGTAAAGTTTAAAGGCAGGTCATATTTATTCCCTGCCTAAATATACAGTAGAAGCTACCATTGTTTTAACCGTAAAAATGAGTATGTCGGACAAATTAATTGTCCGACATACAAGGCTGGTAAACTGTTGAACTGGATTAATTGTTCTCAAGTGGTGTCTGTCTGATCTGTTCTATAACTCTCATAAATTCGTCTGTTACATCAAAATCAATATCATCTTCTCCAATACCATCGTATGGATTTTCGAGGTCTTCCTGTATGTTGTCCAGGCTTACCAGAACAACACTGTAAAGCAATGCCACACCGTATCCAACAGCTGGAAATGCCTCTAATGCCAAATGAGCAAAATAGGGTCCGAAAATTATGGGGAAGATATTCAGAAACACTTGACTGTAGGCGCGAAGTGAAATTGGGGTACGATATGTGTAGATATTTCTCATCTTTTCAAAATCTATTACAATTGATTTCAGGTATTGGTTTAGTCTGGATATTTCGCCAGTGGGTACACCAGATGCTCTCAGCTTTTCATGTGATTCTGATATTAAGGAAAACTGTTGGTATATTTTATCCAATATAGCGGTATTTTCTTCAGGACTGATAAAATATTCTCGTGTGCTATCCAGCAATGACTCCGTGATGTTTTTAATCCTTTTAACATGCTCGCCTGTATCTGAATGCCAATCGCGGTGTGCATAAAAAATAGAAATAGCATGCCCTCTGAAGGAAGCGAAAGATTTTAAGGCATCTTCTCTACGACGATAAGCAGCGTTAATGGAGAATACAATCGGGAAGATGACGGCTATTCCGATTAGACCGGCAGGAATACTTGCATGAACACCGAAATAAAGACATAGATATGTTGAAATCATGGATAGAATTGAAATGATGATTGTTTGTTTGTCCACAATCTGGAAAAACGAAGAGATTATTTTCATTGCTGATCCTTTCTTTGGATATTCATTCTAAAAATTAAATAACCCCATTAATTTGAGTGTAATTTGAGTTATGTCTGCCAGTGTAGAAGGGTGGCAAAACAATTGCCGTTTATGGCATTAGCAGAGATTATTTACCCAACAACTCATTTAAATGTTGTCATCAAAATAAAAAACATATTGTTTTCATGTGTCAAAGCAAAAATGGTGTTGCATTTTAGTTGTTTAGTAAAATAAATATTTGTTATTATGCGTGTATGACCTGAAAAACTTGTCCCGCAAGTCAGACAAATTCTTTACCCGACACATTCTAAATTGATGCACGAATTACAACACATGTGGCCCATTTGTGTCAAGATTAAATAAAATAGAGCTGATAAGGCAGGTCAGCAAGGCCTCTATCCTAGAGAGAAGCAGTTTTTCAATACAATAGAATTTGGTGGTAATTTACTACTCTACCAGGAATATGTGCATGTAACAGGGAAATGATCCGATGGGAACATACCGTCTTTTTCAATATGCAGCACTTCTCCTGAAAGTGGCAACAGATTTTCTGTACCGAGAATCCAGTCTATGCGGCTTTCGTGTAGTGCAGTGCCAGTGAAATTATGGAAGGTTCCCTCTTCGGTCAGTTCCAGAGATTTCCATGGATCTATTAAATTACCGCTCACGCCTTCAAATTCCATATCTCCAGTCAAGATACGATAAGCATCGGAATCAACTTCCTCGTTGAAGTCACCCATGACTATTACTGCATTACTTCCTGCTATCTCATCAATTTTTTGTGTTAGAAGAGACGCTGATTTTTCCGGGATTTGATCATCGTTGCTGGTGTCAAAATGAGTGTTGAAAACATAAAGGATTCTGCCACTTGCACGACTTTTTAGTGCTGCCCAGGTGACGATGCGTGCAACGAGCTGGTTGGAAGAAAATGTTGTAGCAGGTACATCTGGTGTGTCAGATAGCCAGAAGGTGTCAGAGTCAACGAGACTGAATAATCCGGTGTTGAAAAAGACTGCACAATATTCATCAAACGAATCTATTTCCGAGCGTGAAACACCTACCCAGCTGTAGTTTGTAACATTTTCCATAATATATTCGATCTGAAAGTCCCATGCCTCTTGCACCCCCAAAAAAGCAGGAGCTTGAAGCTCGATTACTTCGGCAACCATTGCCCGCCTGAAATTCCAGGCGTTGTCACCGTCCAGTCCAAGACCAGTGCGTAAATTGAAGGTCATTGCCAAAATTTCTTCAGGCAATAATTCTGCATCATCACTTTCGATATCCATATCTCCATCTGGAGTTATCTCTTCCAGCTCTGCTGTGTCTGGATCGTCATCACCGTCAACGCTATCATCGCCGTGCGGGGTAAGATCTTCCATTTCAAATGCATCAGGGTCTGGATCGTCATCGCCATCAATGCTATTATCGCCGTCAATTTGAGTATCACCATCCTCTTGGTTAGTGTCATCTTGTTCACAGGCGGTTACAAAGCCTATAACCATTGTTATAAAAAGTATTAGAATAAGCTGTTTGATGGTGGGCCTCCTGAGATAGTTCCGTTAGTTTAGTAGTGTGGGCACTTACCCGTATTTTTTAGATACCAAACACTTATTGAAGTACAACACAACAAAAACATTTGTGTCAAGATATAATGAAAATTTGGATCTTTGACGTACCAATCGGTAAAGTAAATATCTCGAGTTGTTTTGCTGAAGGTAAATAACATTTCGTAGCTGATTGCTTATGGCGATGGTTCTAAGTACAAAATGCTGTTTTTAGGAACCTATTTTTATTCGCTTTTTTGAGGTTAATAAAAATCTCTTATAGAAACAGTAGTAGAAAATAACTAAAAAAAACAAGAAACAGAAGGTAGTTGTGGCTATTAGATCAATATATTAGTATTAGCTTAAGGGAATTACTAAAACTAAAAGAGTAATGGCCGAACTACTTATGAATATAAAGGTGTAATAACAGTATTGTATGCGTTTGGGAAGTGAAGAAAAATTTTGTAAAGATATAACCTGGGACACATCCAAATGAACCTCAGAACGAAAACCTTTGTGATAATATTTACCTTGGTAATATTATCAATACTGCTAAATTTTGCAGTTTTTAACGTTTTTGTTTCAGATAGTTTTGAGGCTATGGAGCGAGAAAAGGCGATAAATGATCTTGATCGGTGCAAAACCGAAATTAATAAGGAAATGCATCAATTAGGGGCTCACGCTTTACAATGGGCTCTATCAAAAGACATTCTGGACTTAATCGAATATAATGAATTTGAGTGGGTAAATTCCAAGCTGGAACAAGAATCACTTGCTGGCTACAATATCGATATGGCCTATGTTTATAATCTGCATGGCAAAAAAATTTGGGGCAGATTGTATGATTTTGATAAGCAAGTGGAAATGTCAATTACCGAATTTCAAGGCAATTACCTACCTACTCAGCATATCCTATTAAAACACAATAGAAATCACAGCAGTATTGGTGGTTTGAGAATGACAGAACATGGACCAATGGTGGTTGCATCACATCCCATTGTCAGCAACAGACCATACGAATCAATAGTTGGCACTGTCATTTTGGGTCGCTTACTGAAAGAAAAACAACTGAAAAGTATTTCAAATCATATCAATGTGGACTGCCATATTTTAGCCACAGATAAAAATGTGGAGCTTTTGGAAAATATAGAAGGTGATTATTATTTAGAAAATAGTATCAATGCTGAGATTGAAGAGCTAGACGAAAACTGGCTAAAGGTGTCCCGTAAACTATTTGATATTGATATGATTCAAAGTATAGTGCTTCAGGCGACCGTACACAGGGAAATAACACTTAACAGCCATAAAACAAGGCGCTACGTAATGGCTTCGGTTAGTTTTGTGGGTTTGATTATGCTTCTGTCAATTTTAATTCTGCTAAGACTTCTTGTTGATAATCCAACCAAGAAACTAACTGGACAATTAAGCCGAATAGGTAAAACAGAAGATTTTTCGTCATTTGTTCCGAGCGAAAAAAATGATGAGATTGGCCAGTTGTCCAGAGAATTTAAAATTATGATCGACAAATTGTCTGATGCTCAGGAAAAACTTATGGAGCAGTCATATAAATCTGGAATGGCGGAAACTATTATAAATGGTTTACATGTCATCCGAAACATTTTATTTCCAATGAATGCAAGTGTTTATAATATCGAAGACTTTCTTAAAACCATACACGTGAGCAGTATTGCCAAAGCCCTGGGCGAATTGGAACAAAATGAGCTATCCGATAAAAGGCGAACTAAACTCTTGGAGTATTTATCTGAAAATATGAAGTTGTTCAGGAATTTCAA
>Ga0070729_10003002_pt1 | contig 20460 bp, 20 predicted proteins | sample tdDd472_FD_66725 | JGI IMG/M metagenome (GOLD analysis project Ga0070729, IMG submission 66725) | Marine sediment microbial communities from the Atlantic coast under amendment with organic carbon and nitrate - tdDd47.2 | ecosystem: Environmental > Aquatic > Marine > Coastal > Sediment | place... | reverse complement strand
TCCCAGCCTGACCGCATGCCGCAATTATTTTATGCCTGTGCCTACGTATTGCTGCCGAATCAATCGGAAGGTCATTCCACAGAGAGAAACTAAAAAAACTATCAGCATCCAGATTCATCGAATCCATATGAATAGGATATATCGAGTCAGATGCCTGCATGATTTGGTTAAAATAATGCGTCCCACATCGCCCGGTCCCCACAACAAAAATGGGGGGGACCGTGATAGGAGTATCGGCTGATGCCGTTGGGTGCGATTTCGGTTCTTTCTTTTTGAATAAGAATTTCATCAGGACATCTACAAATTATAATTATACTGGGAAAGAGCGCCAATGGCGTTTCTTAAATCTTCAGGAGTATCCACTTCATGGCAGTAAATTTCTTTTGCCTCAAGCGGTAGATATTTCTCAATTTCCTTAAACACAAAGCCGGTATTTTTTTGTATCTTGATATTATGCAAGTAGGCAATGCCGGCCCATTCGTATTCAGCGGGTTCGGTAAAAGAGAACTTGGCTATTTTCGTGTCATCAAGATGGGCAAAGACAGCTTCCTCTGTCTTCACTTTGGTTATCCCTACTATTGATTTATCCTGCCCACACTTACGAAGGAAGCGGTCAAAACTGCAAGGATCAATAATAAGATCACCATCAATGCTCAAAAACGGTTCCTTCAAATCAGCCGTTGCCAAATGAAGGCTGTAAGAATTGGATGTTGTTCTGTAATCAGGGTTGCGAACAAATATTACATCTTTTCTTATCTTGCGGATATAATTAATAACCTCATCTTCCATAAACCCTACAACAATGCGAATGTTGGGGATATTGCGCAGCAAGTGAAGCTGATAGTCAATAATTTTCTTCCCGCCGATGTCGACAAGACACTTCGGCATATTGAGTTCCAACCGCGACCCAATACCTGCCGCGCTTATAACAACGTGTTTAACAGGGAGCATAATGAGTTCTCATCAAAGGTTAGAAAGTTTGACATCTGTTGCAATGTCTGGACAGGCATATGGGTGCCACCGTAGGCGATGCAAACGTCTGAATGGGTAAACATGTGCACATCTCCCATCCCGTCTCCGATTGCAACAATCTTATCATAATCTTCACGAATGATTTTTACCGCATCCCCTTTGTTCAGTACGCGTTCCACTTTCACCAACCGGTCATCTACAACCAGTGCTTCAGAGCAAAAACAACGGCATCCCAAGATCGAGGCAAAGGGGGCGACCCATGCATCCAGATTGCCAGTGATCACAAAACAGTTTTCACGATTTGCAGCTATAAAGTCTACTACTTGAGAGTAGACTCTTACGCCGCTAACAATTTCTTGCACCGTGGAAATCGGTATTTCCTGAAGCAATCTGCACCGCAGCAGGAAAGACTTTTGAAAAGGAATAATACCCTTGATTGTGGCATCCGTTAATGCACTGATTTCCTCAAACAAATCAATTTTCTTTGATAAGAGAGGAAGGATTTCATCCTTGGTGATGGTTCCATCCAAGTCAAAACAAAATGCTGTTTTCATTTTTGGTTACCGTGTTTATTTTTTCGTTATGATAAAAAGATGTTGTTGCGTCTCTTTTCGGTTGTTTAAATGAGATGGATAGAGAGGGGCATTGTGCGTAATTTCAAAAAGAGAAGGATCAAATATGTCAGTAAAAATATCTACGTATTCCTCTGGAGTACGGTATATGGCACTATAATGATCGTTTAAATCCTCAGACCAGATATCATTAAGGGTCAGCCGGGATGATATCCCAACTGGGGTTCGGATTACAATCCGCCCTTCATCGGCCATGAAAGAATCCAAACTCGATAACGTCTTGATCACTGCTTCATCGTTTAAATAGTGAAGTACGCCAGTTAACAAAACGAGGGAACTTTTGGGAATGTCTTTAATCTCGTCACAGGACCGAACTCTTTCAGCTTCACAAACGTAAAAGGAAAAAGATGTACCAGTAAGCGCAGAGCAGTTTTTTTGAGCTGACTCAACAAAACTATCGATAGGATCTACCCCGATATAATGACCTACCCGGCCAGCCAATTTCATTGCCCACCGGCCAACTCCACACCCAACGTCAAAAACAACATCCTGGGAAGTCGGTGAGACAATTGATAGCAGCTCCCTCTCTTCATATGCATCGCGAGATAATGCCAACTCAGGATTACTGTCCTGATACAGCATTGCAACAGCAGGGTCTAAATCCAAAGAAGACTTTGCGCGATTCTGGAAAAAGTTTTTCACCTTTTGACTATCAATGGGCGATTTCTCGCCTGTCGTTCGTTTACTCATAGCTTACAACACCTTACCTACAACATATTTTGCTAGTGAGTGATTTGAATCAACAATTCTGTCCTTTAAGGATGACTTTTGCAAACACCCGAATTCAGTGCATCCTAAAATCACTAGCTCTGCGTTGAATTTTTCCATCATTTTGTTTGTAAAATGAACCAACTCCCCCTCAAGTGAGGAAGAATTTCCTGAAATTTTAATCTTTTCTATAAAATCTTCAACAACAGCTTGGTCCTCGGGGCTATGGTGAACGTACTTGAGACCTCTGTCCTTCAAAAACGGATTATACGTTTTAAACGTATATGTAATGTGTCCACCAAAAACAAGACAATTGGCAGATCTGCCTATGCCCTGACTTGCGTAATCCGATGTAATCTCAATTATATTTGCAACCTCAATGTCGACGTGAGGCCTCACTTGGTCAATGAAATAGCATGCGCTGTTGCATGGAATTACAATGAGATCCACAGGGTAGCTTTCCAGCTTCTTACAACAGGCAATCATTTGGGGAACAGGGGATTCTTCTTGATAAAGAATATGTCGCGTCCGACTCGGTATATGCGGATTATTATCAAGAATTATCCGCATATGATCCCAATCTTTCTGAGCGGGAGTGAGTGTCAAAATCTTATTGAAAAAAGACGCTGTTGCGTATGGCCCCATACCGCCGAGTATACCAAGTGCTTTATTTCCCATAATCTGCTTAGTTGTTTATCATTGTCTGTATTATCTTACGGGCAATAAAAATTTCTGTTTTTTCCATGGATTCAACCGTTGCACCAGCAATATGTGGTGTAAGAATCAAGTTGTTGTTTTTTGAGGCATATTCAACCAAGGGATGTTTTTTGAAATCACTGGAGACATGCTCTTCGGTCAAAACATCCAAAGCAGCTCCTGCCAAATCCCCGTTCACCAGACTGGCAAGAAGGCTTTGCTCGTCAAGCACTTCTCCTCTTGAAGTGTTTATGAGATAGGCAGTCCTTTTCATCGCTTCAAGAACGGAACTATCTATGAAATGAACATTCTCTTCGTTGTACGGTATATGAATTGTCAGGATATCAGCAGCTTGTGCCAACGACGTCATGTCAACGCTGGATATCCAATCGGGAATTTCGGCATACGGATCATGAGCTATGATCTCCATGCCAAAAGCTCGAGCGTAATTCGCCACGATCTTCCCAACACGGCCATAGCCTACAATTCCGATTGTCTTTTCAAACAGCTCATGGCCAACAAAAAGAGTCCTGTCCCAGTTTCCATCAGCACAATGAGCCCTAGCTTCAGGGATATTGCGCAAAAGAGCGAGCATGAGCCCCCAGGTGTGCTCAGGCGTAGCGCGGATTGAGGAAAGGAATTCAAACTCGTTTCGTAGGAGAATAACCTCAAGACTCTTACGCTCAGCCGCCGACATATCAATATGGTTGACACCTGTCGTAGGGCTCGCAATAAATTTCAAATTCGTGGCGGCTTCAATAACATTCGCATCAATGTGGTGAGCAAGCCTGATCAATATCCCGTCATAACGATGAATCTCCTTGAGCAAACGCTGGCAGCTCAAGGGACCAAAATCGATACTAAAGTATTCACTAAGAATATCTAATGCATCTTGCGAATAATTTTGAGGCTCTGTGATAAGAAGCTTACGTTTCTGTGTCATTGATTTTGAAATGGTTGATAAATGCTTCAGCGACAAGCCAGTCCAGCGGAGAATCAATATTGACAGAGCGCTCTGCTGGCATTGGGGCACCCACAATTCGTGAGCCGTAAAGAGTGTCGTCAACCATGACTACAGACGTCTTTATCCCGTAAACGGCACCATTTCTCCACCATATATTAGGGAATTCCTGACGCAAAACGCCTCTCCCCGAAGCTTCAAGCAGCGGCGTTAATTCCCCGTCATGCTCTTCATACATCGTAATCGGATGCTGCCCGTCTGCCAACATTACACTGATCACGGTGTCAGCATTAGTTGTATCCATTAGCTCAAGAGCAGAATCGATATCATCAGCCGTTCGCAATGGACAGGTCGACTGAAGGATTACAACCCGATCAAATTCATCGCCATTCTCTGCCAGCGTCGCCAAAGCATGCTGAACGGCATTAATTTGTAAAGCAGTGTCAGATGCAAGATGGTCAGGACGCATAAAAGGAACATCGGCTCCCCACTTGCGTGCGATGTCAGCAATCTCTTCATCGTCAGTGGAAACGACCAGTCTATCGATGGATTTCGAGGCTAACGCTGCTTCTATAGTATATACTATTAATGGCTTGCCGCATAATTCCTTAATATTCTTGCGGGGAACGCCTTTTGACCCTCCGCGCGCGTTAATCAGACCTAAGGTGCGCATTGACTTTACCTTTTTTTACTGATGTACCAGCGTTCAAAATCCCCTTCCTTGAGAGGGGCCATGCAAAGCTCCGCATCCACATCAGCCAAGAACTCATCAGTCGCAATCTTGGCGCCAGGGAACTTCAGGGAATAGTACTCATCCAGATAGATAAGGCCATTGATGCTCAAACGAGGCCAGACAAAACCAAACGTGGTCAGATAGCTCTCGTAAAGATCACAATCCATCATTGTGCACATTATCTTTTCCGGAGGGTTCTGGCCTTTCATGGTGTCTTCAAAATCACCCTCAACCAAAACGATATTATCCAGTTCGAGAAGCTCGATCTTACTCTGGACAAGCTCAAGGCTCGTCTGAGAGAAATTGCTGGATGAAGAGATATTAGAAACAGTCGCTGTTGTTTCCATAAAATTCTCGCGCCATCTTTTATTGCGCTTGACGGCAGCCAGATGCTTTGAAGTGATGCGCCCCTCCTGAGCCAACTCATCAAACTTATCAATATTATCATTATCATGATAAACTGGAGGAAAGCCGGAAAAGCTATCAAAACCATAGACTTTTTTAGAAGAATTCAATTCTTTCAACAAAAGTGCTGTGGCCAAAAGCGAGGATCCCCTGTAGACGCCCGCTTCCAATATATCGCCCTCAATCCGTGAATGATTGTCTTTGATATACTGGTAATAAGCATCAAAAGGCCCAGGCTTCCGAAAGTTGTAAACGCCTAAGACATTAAATTCCCAATCTTCTCTTAATTCTATCATATGAATACGGCTAGCTTTCTTTGTAAAAAAGAGTTTTATTAATATCCAAATCTACTGTTGCCAAAATATCAGCCATACGCTTTCCTGCATTGCCATTTCCATAGATGGGATTCGGTTCATACTTCCCATGCGCAAGCTGCTGGTTTATCGCGTCCAATATCTTGCTCCTCTCAGGAGGAACTGAAATCACATTATCCCCGCACTGTCGCCCCTTTTGCCTGTTCCCGATATTGACTGCGGGCACACCCAAAAAGGATCCCTCTCTAATGGCAGAGGATGAATTGCCCACCAGACATCTGCTATTGTAAATTAATTGAGCATAATCGAGGGGAGGGAAATTCTTGTAAAAATGTATCGGTGATTGTGGGTTTTTCTCTCTGTAAGATCGCAGGATCTTAGATATCCCATCAGTCCCGGCGTCGACATTAGGCCACAACCAAACGGCTTGCATGTCAAGGGCCTCAACAGCACTCAGCGTTTCACTGATCTGCTCTTCCTGGGTTTCATATTCGGTAGTAACGGGGTGCTGCAAGACAACGACATATTCCTTTTCCGAACGTATCGTATGCCCCACGCCGCCATGCCGTTCAAAGAAATCAGCAGACAAACGTAAATCCAAGCCATCCAGCAAATCCATGGCGGGGCATCCTGTAAAAAACACTTTCTCAGGATTTTCCCCTAAACGAATCACGTTCTGAGCCGCAAGCTCAGATGCAGGGAAATGAATGTGAGCCAATTTGGTAATTGCATGACGAACGGATTCATCAATAGACCCTGTGACTTCCCCTCCCTGGGTGTGCGCGAGAGGTATATTCATGTAGCTGGCAGCTACCGCCGAAGAAAGAGTTTCATATCGATCTGCCACAGTAACAACAACGTCTGGAGAGAGCCTTTCAAAAGCCGAAGAAAGCTCAATAATACCAACCCCTGTTGACTTTGCCATACTGGCAGGCGTGCTCCCCTCTAAAACCATATGGCAGGTAACATCAGGGGTAAATCCATCTTTTTTAATTATATCAATGACATTACCATATCGATACAACAAGGCTGATGCCCCTACTACCAATTGCAATTGAAGTTGCGGATGGTTTTGTATTGCCCTTAAAAGTGACTTGATTCTTGCATAGTTGGCCCTGCTATGAACAGCAACACATATCTTACGCATCGCTTATACTCCGATTACGTCTTCCCAACGAAGAAGTCTGTTAGAATTTACATCGTTTACAAGCCTTTTCCCGACAAGGTCGCGCAGTTGCGTGAAGGGAATTCCAGAACCTGGCTTTTTGAACGTAAGCATTTCTTCAGTCAACACAGTTCCCTTATTTTGACTCTTGACCAGTGCGGCACTTTTTCCAAATATAACCTTATTATGCCGCAACTCTTCTGCGATTGAATCCTTATTAACTGGACTCTTTTTCATTAAAGTATAGTCATCGCGCATGGAAACAACCGCCGCAAGCTGCTCCATTGTTAAAGAGGCAGACACATCTGGACCAAACATTTTCTTGTGGAATGCAACATGCACCTCTAACATGTCTACATCATGAGCTATTGCTGCACATCCCGGAGAAGTTACCCCGCTATGATCTGAAAGTCCGACCAGGCACTCATATTTGTGCCTAAACTCCCTTAACACATTAAGGCCGACCTGGTTTAACGAGGTGGGGTAAGAACTCGTACATTGCAATAGCACAAAAGGATATTGCTCTCTTTGTAAGGACTCAACCGCTTGATCAATCTCATCCCATCCAGACATCCCCGTGCTTAACAAAATGGGTTTTTGAGTCTCAATGATTCTTGAAAGTAGATCATGTGATTTGAATTCACCGGAACCAATTTTCCAGGCCGGCATATCGAGAGCCTGCAATATATCTACTGCTTCTAATGAAAAGGGAGATGATAAAAAAGTTAAACCTTTTTTAGCCGCATGCTCACACAATTCGCCCCACTGGCTTTTTGTGAATTCCATCCTACGCCAATAGTCAAATCGAGTAGTGTCCTGCTTCGAAAAATTAACACGAAAAGGTTCATCTATTGTTGACTCAGCGCTGGCTATATGCGTTTGGAATTTAATTGCATCCGCGCCAGTATCAGCTACCGCATCAATAAATGAGTGGGCCATCCCCAAAGAGCCGTCATGATTTTGTCCGACCTCGGCGACGATAAAACATTTCCCACCACCTATAACGTGATCATCTATTTTTACAGAAGGCTGATTTTTCATTTTTCCAACATACCGCCAACTTCATCAAGGATTAAGTGTAGGCGCGCATTTAAGTTTAGGGTGGGTCTTGGGATGCGTGGTGCAAGCCCACAACAACCGACCTATTTTTAACATCTGTGATACAAAAGACCGCAATGAGGCCCTGATACCGATGTCATCCATCAATCCGCAGAACTGAAGACCAACCAGAATCATATCTTGGACAGCATCGGGAAAGCAAGGACAAAATGTGAGATTAATATTGAATCATTTCTCTTACTTGGGGCCACTCTTTGGGTTTTTTTGACAGCTCGCTAGGTCAGATGAAAAGAATGATAGGAACTCGTTAGCCCCGTCCGTGCCTCATGTTTGTTTCGCTCCTCCCGAAAGAGGAGCCAATCTTGGCACGAATTTCACAGGAACACCAATCGAAGCCCTACTCAAAACTGGAGATAAAAGGCCGACGTCCAAAACACCTATAATACTGCCGAAGCAAACAGGACCAGCTTCCGAGGATACAGACTTGAGCAGTTCGCCAGTGGAACCGGCGTGAATACCATCTGAAGACCGATTTTCCTCCTTGTCCTGCCCCAACCGACCGCCCCATTCAGTAATTTCAGGTTTGACCTTTTCAAGATCCAGCGACATTCATCGTTGGACAACGAACATCCGCTGAGGTACACACTTACAATAAATTAGATTCGCACCTAATCACCTGTTTACACGCCTCTACGGAAGCGCAGGTTCACCTCGCAACTGCTCGCATATACGGTTGTATGGTCACATAATGTCTAGAAAGGGAGAAGAGAGTTGTCGTTAGCAACTAAAATCTTAAAAAAGGCGACCAAGAAGCTACCGCAAAGACTATCTTCCATTGTGGCAGGATCAATCCTGAAAAGAAACACCATCGTCCCTTTCTATCATGTTATTGAAGACTGTGCCGAAAACGCTCTTCCAGATGAAGAACACCAACTACACACTATCACTCTTGCTAATTTCAACATTCATTTAGATTTATTAAAAAAATACACCAATATAGTTAGCCTGGAAACTTTACAGAACAGAATTCTCAATAGGAAATCAGTTAAAGGCTACTCAGCTATCACCTTTGATGATGGCTGCAGTTCTTTTTTCACACATGCTCTCCCCGTATTAAAAGAAAAAAGAATTCCCGTAACACTCTTCGTGACAACCTCACTCTTGGCTGGTGATTTATTTTGGAGAGACAAGGTAAGAGAAATTATTAAAAGGGATTTGACCCAGCAGTTTGTCGCTTTCGCCCATTCGTACCCGGCCTTATCCGGCCTTACCGAAAAGCATTTTTATCAAAAGACAAAACATCCCTCCATTGATCAAAAAATGCTCGATACGGTTCTAGACGTATTTTTAGCTAAACACGATTTGAAAATTTCACAATCACCATACATGACCATTCAGGATTTGAACTCCTGTGATTATGACTTGTTGACTATTGGCAACCACACCCACGCTCACTATATGCTAAGTAGTTTAAGCATCGAAGATCAAAGTGACGAAATATCCACAGCTCAAAAAAAATTACAGGAGTGGGGGCTTGACACAAAAGGCCTTTTCAGTATCCCTTTTGGCGGCAAAACGACTTACTCGGACGAAACCCTTTCTCTCTTGAATCAGCTTGGATATACGAATATTAGCGCGACCGGGGATAAGTTAAGCTCGTTCCAAAGAGTTAACGATGAACAAACCATCATCTACAGGACGATGGCGTCCAATTCTCCCAACATCATTTAGGAAAACAAATTTCAGGAATGTCAAATGGTAAGTGATAGATTAAGAATAAGAGACGAATCTGAATTAGAGCTCCAGAACAAGGGACTCATTGAATTAAGCAACATCCTCAAATCGATCGAAATACCGCATTTTCTGAGCAGTGGCACTTTGCTCGGAGCGGTCCGCCAGGGAAACTTTATTCCATGGGATTGGGATGTCCAATTTTATTTCAAACTGGAGGACGTCAAAGGGCAGTATGAAAAGATTCTGCACCTTTTTGAAAGCTCTGGTTTTGTATCTAAAAAACTGGACACTTCCGACAATCATTGGAAAATCGTAGTAATCAAATATAATACAGAATATGAAATGACCGCTTGGGAAAAATCCGGAAAAATGCGAGTTCGTAGCAACTGGTCAATCTCTGGGCATTTCTTTGAATCTCCTGATACTATTGATTTTCTAGGCAACACCTATCAGTGCATGACACCTGCAACAGAGTATTTGGAATATTGCTATGGTAAAGACTGGCGCACTCCAAAACGGATTGACGATAAATCGGAATATCTCGCCGACACTTTTTACCAACAATCGAAATATATAAGAAGATTCAAGCAGATCTTAAAAACCATAAGAAACCTTTTTCTTGGACTTTTACCTGCCCCCGTAAAAACAAATATTAAATCAATAAAACTATCCATCTACCGCTTGCTGAAGATTAAAAGCGACAAATATAATAACAATTTATAGACATGATATTCTCACGAAAAATAGATATTTCAAAACGAAAATGGTTACTCCTGCCAATCGAAACCAAGGCTCGTGAATTTGACGGTAAGTGCTTACTGGCAATTGAAGCTGTAAATCGAGGGTGGGGAGTTATTTTAGGCCGCAACATTCGTACAAAACCCTACATCCCCAGAGGGATTTTCATCGAGAACAGCATTTCACCAGGGAGAGCCCCTGATGTTTTGTACTCTCAGTCTCATGGTCGCAAAGTTGTTGCATGGTGTGAAGAGGGCTTAGTTTACCTGAATGCCGAAGAATACTTCCGTCGACGCGTCGAACTCCGTTCTTTTGAGCTAATTGAAAAATATTTCGCTTGGGGAAAACAGCAAGCTCATGACATGGCTTCGGAATCGACAGATATTGATTCAAAAAAAATTATTGTTAGCGGCAATCCACGTTTTGACCTTTTACGCCCAGACTACCGGGGCATTTTTCAAAAACGCATACAGCAAATAAGAAAAAAATATGGTCGCACCATTTTAATTAACACAAGATTTGCACGATATAACAACCACTTAGGCGAAGACTATTTCATCAACCTAATGAAAAAACGTGGCAAATTTAAAACCCCCAAACACGAATCCGATTTCAAAGAATCCATAGAATTTCAAAAACAATCACTATACCTGTTCCTTGAAGCAGTGAGTGAATTAAGTAAAAAATTTCCTGATCATACTATAATAATTCGTCCACACCCATCAGAAAGCCACGATATATGGAAGAAACATGCAAACAAACTCAAAAATGTAAGAATTGTTTTTGAGGGGAATGTTGTACCTTGGATTCTAGCTTCAGAAGTATGCATACACAACAATTGCACGACAGGCGTCGAGGCTTATCTTCTCGATAAAAACCCAATTTCATACTGTCCTATAGAGAACCCAGAGCAAGAAACATTTCTTCCTACTGCTCTCAGTCATCAAACAAAATCTATTGATGAGCTCATTGATACAATCAACAAAATATTATCTGATCAGCATTCTTTTGAAATGGAACATAAAACTGATCTTATCAGGCAATACATATCTGGCCAAGATCAGCCTGCCTGCCAAACAATTTTAAATGCACTCGATGAGATCGTAATTGAATCCGAGCCGTTAAATCAAACCATTCCAAAGAGTAATATTTTTAAATCATTAAAACGAAAAATACTACCATTCCGTATGCTTCTTTCTCCAAAAGACAAGCATACACGGCTTCGCTATCAACTACAAAAATTTCCAGGATTATCTTACAATGATGTGGCTTCTTTTATTAAAGCCTACCCCAAAGATATCGGTGACTCATCGGATATAAAAATTACAAAAATTGAAAATAATGTTTTTTGCCTTTATAAGTAAAAAGCCAAGGTGCTTTCATTCTTAGCTGTCAAAAAAAGATAATTTTTGTCCAAATAAAACGCCTTACCTTTGATTTTTACTCCCCCAAAACACCCACCCTATGCATAAGTTAACCAATATAAATCCCAAGCGCATTCTCGTCTGCCAACTCAGACAAATTGGAGATGTCCTCTTATCGACGCCAGCAATCCAGCTATTGAACGAGCGCTACCCTGATGCGAGCATTGACGTCCTGACCGAAAAAAAATGCACCCCTGTTCTAGAAAACAATCCACGCATCAATCAAATTTGGCCTATTGACAAGGCCGCATTGAAAAACCCGTTTAAAGCGCTTGCCTATTATGCCAAAATTGGCCGTCAAAACTATGACCTTGTCATTGATTTCCAGCAACTTCCTCGCTGTAAATGGGTGGTCCGATTGTCCAAGGCAGCAGTGAAACTCACCTTTACCCCGCCTTGGTACAACAGACTGACTTACTCCCATTGGACCGAGATGCTAAACGGTTATGCGGCTAAAGCGAAAGCCAGCGTACTAGCTCCACTTGGCATCAATTGGGATGGAGAAAAACCGGAGATATGGTTGACCGACCAGGAAAAGTTATTCGCTGCCGATTTCATCGCCACCCATGGTATTGCCGACAAACCATTCATAACAGTAGATCCCACCCACCGCAGAAAAACCCGCCAATGGCCTGCACGCCACTTCATAGGCATTATCAGACTTCTACGGGAACACCACCCAGATTTACAGGCAGTCATCCTGTACGGTCCAGGAGAAGAAGCAGAGGCTCAAGCCATTGCCAATGGAGTCGGCGACGGAGCTATCATGCCACAAAGCATGCTTTCCCTACGTGAGATGGCGGCAGTACAAAACCTTGCCAGCATGCATTTGGGAAATTGCTCCTCTCCAAGACATTTTGCCGTGGCCGTGGGCACCCCCAGCTTCATCGTCCACGGTGCGACTGCCAAGGCATGGCGATTCCCCTCTGAGGAACATTTTAGCGCCCTTCGCAGAGACCCATGCATTGCCCCATGCAACAAAAACACTTGCAAATTCGGAACAATTGACTGCCTGGAAAAGTTCATGCCCGAAGACCTGATTGAAGACGCTCTGACAACTCTCCAAATGGGCATTGAAAAACGTAAAACACCACCACAGGCATAATCCTCAACTCTACCTACTAAAACTTCTCTATTTTGCACAACATGAGGGGCTATAAAAGCTCCCTCCCTACGCTTAGCGCCCGATAAGCTATGCCCACCGGCAAGCTGACCGTCCCCAAAAATATTAGCAGTATGGGCCATGATGATGGCAATATATGGATATCACTATCCACAGTCCAAAACAGATCATTTTCAGACTCAGAGAGGCCGACGCTGCTTTGACTCCGGGCGCACGTTGTGTATCTCTGCCGCCAATTGAACGTAACCGAGCAGACGTATTATCGCTGGTGCAACGAGTATGGCGGCTTGTAGACGAGCCAAGTCCGGCAGCTTAAATTGTTGGAGCGTGAAAATTCCAAGCATAAAAAGCTCATCGCTGATTTGAGTTTGGATAAGCAAACCCTAGAAGGGCCGCTTTATATGACCACTGAACAACGTTTTTAAGGTCGACAGTTTAACGAACTACGCCGATTGGCTGGCAACAATGCGTTGAGTGCTGTAGTTTGAGGATTCTACACTATCGCCGGACACAGAGCACCAGATGCTCTTCGACGATAATCTCACGCCCCCATTCACAGCTCAATTTTAGCGAAGGCTTGTAGCAAAAAAACCATCTCCACGGCGAGTTGCCCAGATCTTGGTGTGGAGATCTTTAATCAACGCTTCATCACTTTATTGGGTCTTCTTGTCCTGCCCAGGGCCATCAACGACCCACTCTTTGGCTTGTCCCTCCATTTGAAAATCTGATTGGCGTAAACACCATACTTGCTGGCCAGTTCGGAAGGAGTGTATTCTCCAGACAGGTTTTCAATATCTACAATGCTTTGAACTCAACGGAAAATATTCTTCTTTGGGAACATCGAGAGGCCTCCTTCGGCTTTGACCTGATTCCCAAAATCTAGACCACACAAAGTGAGAAAATTCTCGTATAGGTATACCTAACCGATCAGGAGGATCTTCCGATGATGAAGTCCAAGTTTACCGACAGCCAAGCGGCAGACAACCACCAACTTACAGGTTGAGCATGCAATCATATTAGACTTATGTTATAGCTTATATGACCTTCAATTTCGATGATCGAGTGTACAATTATTTAGGAAGAGTTTCTGCGTGGGTATTATGGTTTTTCGTGATGAGACAAGCAAGTTGTTCGTAAGTCCAAAATCAGGATAATTCATATCCCAAGTTAGGCCTGTTGTATTTTCCCATTTAACTTAAAAACAAGCCGCTTTGAGCGCCCCTCCTTAGTTTTTTGAGGGGAAAGGATTTAGCATGTTATTAAATTTTATAGAAAGAAGAAAATACAAACTACAAAAAAAATATTCAAAATACAAAACCACCAAGAACAGAGAACTACATAGCAGATTGTTAAAATCTTCTTCAGATGCATTTAGCATTGATTATTGTGATGTATACCGTTTGTGGAAGTATGTTCGTTCCCATAAGCCTAAATTTATTTTGGAATACGGTAGTGGTTTTTCTACCGTCACAATGGCTGCAGCTCTACAAAAAAATAATTTGGAAGGTACTCCTGGAAAGCTGCTTTCTATTGAAGGACATGAGAGATGGAAAGAAAATACTGAGTCGTTGTTAACTGAAGAAGAAAAACAATTTACAGAAGTAAAAGTTCTAACGCCAGAAATTTGCTATAAAAAATTGAAAATTCAAAAAATGGGACAAGTCGGATGGTATAAAACAAGAAGAAACATTCCAAATACACAAGGGATTATTGCATTAGAATATAAAGAATGCGTTAAGCTCGTGCCTGATTTTATATTTTTAGATGGCCCAGATCCAAAATCTGTACCGAACTATGGGGATGACCAAGGGCATTTTCCTCCGATAGTTATAGATGCCTTACAAATGGAAAAAAATCTTCCCAAAGGTTCTACTATATTAGTTGATGGCAGAGGAAGCAATTGCACAATTCTTTTTAATAATCTTAAAGAAGAATGGTCCTGTAAAAAATTACATTTTAGTCAATCTACTGTATTTCGAAAAAAATAACGACAGCTATAGGAATACACAAGATAACTCCTTGTGTCGCTGACACCTCTCCGCGCTGCCAACAGACAAAATTCTCGGCGCAATCCGAGAGGATGAAATAGCTGGAATCAAACACTTGAGTGAGAAGGGACACGAACGAAAGTCGTTCATGTTTCCGGCCAAGGTGGACAAACTTCTCGAAAAGGCAGCTTCCTCAAGGGCAAAGCATTACCTTCAATTAGCAATCCTGCTTGCCGTTGAACACTGAGCAAGCAGGAAAACCTTGATATCAAATGGTCGGCCATCACTCTGGACTTGAAGAAACTGGGGTAATCAGATTCTACCGAACCAAGACCGGGGTTGAACGAGTCCACCAGCTCATGTCTAGAACAAGAGAGGCTCTGCTCAAACGCAGGCCTCACCTAGACAAGAGACCATCAAAAGCCGTGGAGACTACGTTGTAGGTCATATGGACGGGAGCCGCATGGGTGACTTCAAGACAGCTTGGAAACGAGTTTGTGGCGAGTTGGATCTTCATGACTTCCATTTCCATGACAACCGACATACGTTCTGCTCGAACATCATCATGGCTGGCGGCATGCTCAAGCACGCCAAAGAAATGATTGGTCACAAAACTCTAAGAATGACCGATCGCTATTCCCACCTTGAAGCAACCAGAGAAAACATAGTCCAATCAGCTCTGGCCTCTCATTATGCCGGCCCGTCGGAAGTGACGGACACAAAACCACTTTTCAGCCCAAAACAAAGAAAAAAGGATTTCAAGCATACACTTGAAATCCTTATTTTTCTTGTGGTGGAGCTGGAGGGAATCGAACCCACGACCTCTTGAATGCCATTCAATGGCGGATTGGTCACAGAAAACACGCTAACCATTTACAATAAATACGAGTATCCCCTTTGACTCTTCCAATTCACCATACTGTGCACTGCATGCATGTGGCGAATAATATTGGGTAGTTATGCAGAGAGTGGAAATGAAAAGGAACACATAGCGAACATTTTCCAAAGCTCCCTGCATCTATACTACTAAATATTCAGAAATAGACCCCATTAACGTCAAAGAAATTCGTAGAAGTATTCGTCTGTATGCCGTTGTTTCATTATGTGACGACACTGACACTTACGGCGATCCCAAACAGAGTATCGAGCATAAAGAAAAAGGATCCGCCGTATCCATCAACCTTGATCTCTTGACGGTTGAAGAACGCAAGGCTCTTGCTACACGATTGAATGAAGTCGCCAAACAACTTACTTAAAAAAAACATTAGAGTGCGGCCCAATTGAATGCAGACGACAAAAGCCCGACACATCAAATTGGGCCGGGTTATTAAACTACTTCATAGATTGGGGTTCAGGAAATGACCACTTGTCATCTAAAAACTCTTTGTGCGGCTGATAGAGGCGTATTGCATAGTTCCAGCCATCCATGACATAGAGAAAATTCTCTTTCCCTTCAGGTTTTGTACCGAAGTGAACCGTGATGGAACCATCCTTGTTTGGTTTGGCTGTCAAGTTATTGATGCTATAAGAATCGAACGTGTTCTTTTCAAAAAATCCATCTTTGTTGTAGATACTGATAGACCAGAATCCATATACTGGAACATCTTTCACAGTGAGTTGAAAATTTCCTGCCTTTTGAGGCTCGCTTTTAGTAATATAAAAAGCTTCGTATTCCGGCAAACCACCATAACCAAACGCTGTTCCTATAAGATGTCGTGTCTCAGTGACTTCATCTTTGTCGCCAAATGTATTCTTTGTGTTTGGCAAGCCCTCACTAAGCGCTATCAGTGCTTTAAAAGTAGCATCATAGCTTGCTTTTTCGTAATTTGGATGGGTGTATGATTTTGCTGAAACGGCTTTAACCTTCAACTGATTTTGTAGGACATTCGCTTTTTTAATATCCTCAGGGTCATTCGCATTCGCCAGCGTACGCGCTGTAACAATCACATAAGGAGTTCCAAACTCTTTCATCGTAAGCTTATACGTGCCACCTTTATGAAAGACTTTTTTCACATAATGGTCTTCATTGACTACCATAACAGACATATAGCGTTTGCCAGAGCCTGGAATCGTGAGGGTAGCCCCCTCACTGATGTCAACAACGGCATAACTGTATAGGGTATCACGGTTCATACGAACAACATTTTGTCCATCAAGCGGAATGGGTTCGTAATTATGCGCCCACTTGTTTATACCTTGCGTCTGTTTCAACCCTCTATCTATCTGTTCAGCAGTCTCTGCACGGACAAAATTATCTACATTTACCTTAACTGCCTCATCTGCAATCGCAGAATTTCCAAAGATGAGTAAACTGCCAAAGACTAGCGCAGCAGTGATGATTGTACGACGTATATTACTTGAAATGCACATTTTGTTCTCCTTGCTATCGTTTTAGTTTGCAAATTTAGTTTATCATCTCAAAATCACCAGGTTTCCAGGTCTTGTCGAACCACGGTTCCAGTGGGCCATAGAGTCGAAGTATAACTAGGTAGCTTTTTTCGGGCATAGTTTGAATCCAATTGCCCTCGTGCCCTTCTGGTGCCTTTGGCCCGAACCAGACTGTATACGAACCATCCTGATTAGGTTTGACTGATGGCATATTACTGTCGAGACCGGCAGATTTCTGGTCGGTCTCCAGCATTGAACGATGTTGACCGGAATACACCATAAATGACCAAAAATTATTGACCGGGATTGGCGTGGGAAGAGTTACCTTGTAAGTTTTACCACCATCCAGGTACTTGCCTTGAGCGTCCTTGGGAGTAGCCGCATAGGCCGACCCAGTTCCTACTTTCGGCGTGGCCATGGCAGGTGTAATGCCGGTAGCCGCGTAGTGAAACATAATACGATCATCAAGATTAAGCTCACCATTGTTCATAAAGTCATGACCGCCGGAGAAGGAGGTATACCACTGACGATCCGGGTAAAAATAGGCAGCCGTATTGCGCGGGCTAAAAGTGAGGGCTCGTGCCGAGGCATTTCCGATTGCAGCAGCATCCTTCATGATTTCCTTCATGCGAGCATCCGGTGAAAATGGTTTTCCTTTCTTGATGCCAATCGAGGCAAAGAGTCCTACAAGTTCAGGATTAAATGCATCTGCAGGCTCATATTGAACCACCTCATTAAGCTCTTCATAGAAGTGTTCATCGTTAGAATGAATCGTATTGAACAGTTTACCGGAAAGATCATAGACTTTTTGCTTTGGTGGCTTGTTTGCTTGCGCAAGAGGATAGCAGCGAAAGCCTTCTCTCAGAGCCTTGGTGGCCCCCTCCAAGTCGCCGTCTTTCACAAAGACGCGCATGAGCAGCCAGTGACGGTAGGTAGTAGACTTAGCGACAAAGTAGCCTTCGGGGATAGCCCCCTCGTAGTCCGGCCCTATGAAGAGATATTTACCACCCTTGCCCTGATCTGGACCGGTCAGGCCAACGTCACTCACGAAACGGAAGAATGCGTCATCCACAGTACCCAGGACTGGGCCGGGGATTTCTACGACTACCGGGCCATTCTTCAAGTCGATCTCTGCCAAGGCATACGGAGTCGTCGATTGGGCAGTCAACAATAGGCCACGGGCATCCAGTAAGCTTTCAGTAATCCCCAGGTCACCCGGTTTTATGCCAGCATCTTTGAGCCCCTCCAGCATGGCGTAGATGGAGGTTGCAGGCATTCCGTTAAGAAACGCATCTACTCCGCGGGACAGATCAAGAAAGTCGTAGGCTTTCGCGACCGTAGAGTCGCTGGGCATACCATCGAAGAAATCGAGGGTGCCGAGTAATTTGGTTTCCACTGTATCCGGAGTCAGCAAAGATTTCGGCACATCGGCGGAGTATTTTGGCTTTTGCGCCTCTTTAGCCTTTGCAAAAGTAGGGAGCAGTATGGTCGTTAACGTAATTATTATTACGAACATCATTTTACTAGAATTCATATTTTCTCTCCTGTTACTTTCATATTAAGATTATTTTACAAGCTTAGGATCACCGGGCCGCCATGTTTTATCAAAAAAGCTCTTTAATGGTCCGTAGAGTCGGAGGTATACGAAGTGGCCAACTCCGAGCTTTGTCTGAATCCAATTTGCATCAGATACACCAGCAGGACATTGCGATTCTGCCGAATTATCAGCTACGATAACGGTATGAACCTGCCCCTAGTTTGTAATGGGCGTCGGCCATTGCACCATAGGAAGCCATTGGCAATACCATAAATATGCCTCCACGGCTCGCTGAAAATCGAGCTCGTCGTAATATTTTTATTCAGTTTCTTTCGTTGAATATCCTCCAACGTATTCTAAGGTGACCTGCTTCCCAAAATCTAGACCACACAAAGTAAGAAAATTCTCGTATAGGTTTGCATAACCCATAAGGAGGAATTTCCGATGAAGAGGTCTGCAGCAAGGCAGGCGTCTCCGGTCAAACGTACTACCGCTGGCGCAAGAAGTACGGAGGGCTGATGCCATCCGAAATGAAGCGCCTCAAGCAACTAGAAAAAAGAGAACAAGCGTCTCAAGACCATTGTGGCCGATCTGTCTTTGGACAAAGAGATGCTTCAGGATGTGATTCGGCGAAAGCTATGAAGCCTGCACGTCGCAAGCAGGCTGTAGAGCACCTTCAGACAGCTTGGCGGATCAGCATTAGACATGCATGCCGTACACTCATGGCCGCTCGATCAACTTTCTACTACAAGCCTCACCACGACGCGCAGGCAGTGCTGAGGAAACGAGTTGACTCGTATTCGATACGGCTATCGACGTATTCATGTGCTGCTTCAGCGTGAAGGTTGGGAAGTCAATGCCAAGCGAGTATATCGGATCTATAGAGAGGAAGGTCTGCAATTGAGAAGCAAAACGCCTAAACGCAAGGTGTCAGCTAAACGTAGAGAATCGCCTGTAACAGCAACGCAGCCGAATGAGGGCTGGGCCATGGACTTTGTGTCGGACCAGCTATTTGATGGGCGTAGAATACGGATTCTGACTGTAGTAGATGTCTTTACCAAAGTCAGTCCAATTGTTGATGTGCGACGTAGTTACAAAGGTCCTGATGTTGTCGATACGCTTAGGCATGTCACAGCCATATATGGCATGCCCAAAGAAATTCGTGTGGATAATGGTCCAGAATTCATCAGCAAAGCCCTTGATCTCTGGGCATATATGAATGGTGTGACACTTGAGTTCTCAAGACTAGGAAAGCCTACAGATAATGCTTTCATCGAAAGCTTCAATAGCAAATTCAGGGAGGCATGTTTGAACGCATCTTGGTTTTTGAGCGAAAAAGATGCAAAGTCTAAATGTGATGCATGGCAGAAGGAAACGAGCTTCGCCCTCATAGCTCAATCGGGCAGCAAACCCCGATAGAGTTCGCTTCAGCCTCTGGGCAGGCTAGCCTGCCCAGAGGCTGAAAAGTCCAAATTTTCTCACTGCCCGTGGTCCAGAGATGGGGTCAATTTCACGACAACAGGCACACCTACTGCTCCAACATCATCATGGCAGGCGGTACGCTCAAACATGCCAAGAAGATGATCGGTCACAAGACGCTCCGCATGGCGGACCGTTATTCCCACCTCGAAGCGGCTAGAGAAAACGTCATTCAAGACAACCTCGCCGCTCATTATGAAGACACGAAAGCTATTGTTTCGAAAAAAAGGAACACATAGCGGACATATTCTCAAAACAACCCCTCAGACACGAAAAAAGGATTTCAAGTATACACTTGAAATCCTTATTTTTCTTGTGGTGGAGCTGGAGGGAATCGAACCCACGACCTCTTGAATGCCATTCAAGCGCTCTCCCAACTGAGCTACAGCCCCACGCTGTTGGGA
>Ga0070729_10002999_pt1 | contig 20466 bp, 12 predicted proteins | sample tdDd472_FD_66725 | JGI IMG/M metagenome (GOLD analysis project Ga0070729, IMG submission 66725) | Marine sediment microbial communities from the Atlantic coast under amendment with organic carbon and nitrate - tdDd47.2 | ecosystem: Environmental > Aquatic > Marine > Coastal > Sediment | place... | reverse complement strand
GTTCTGGAATATCAGAGAATAAGTTCAAAAAATCTTGGAAGAAATTGCAGACACTTGGATATATTGAAAAAAGGCCAATTCAAGGTGGTGTTGAATGGATAATCAACGAAATACCAGTTGGTTAAGAGCGATTCACAATAGGTAATGGTACACTTGGTGAATGTACAATTTGTAATGGTGCACAACTACTATATTATTAATATAAAGGCAAACCTTTAAATTAAAAATATTAATTAAATGATAAGGAAATAAATTCCCTTCTCTTTAAATTAAATTAAAAGAAAAGAACCAATTTGGCTGTGCCAGCCAAAAGGGTTAGTGTGAGAGGATTTATTTGGTTGTTTTTTGTTTGTTGAGTTGGTTCGCTTCGCACACACACCCTTCGGGCGTGCTTCGCTCACACACTCAACATGGTGGATGTTGATTGTTAATGCTGCATCACTTCGTGACGCAACATTAACTTTGTATAATTACAATATCCAATTAAATGTAATTGCTAATCCTCCCTTTAGTAAGCTTCTGAATATAACACATTCCAACATTAGGTTTAGATCAGAGAGAGTTCCGCTCGCATCGAAGTATGCATATACGTTAATATGTTGTTTTTAGCAAACTTGATATTTGTTAGCTTGAGGCTTTCTGCGTAATATTTGATATATGTTTTGGACCAATTCAAGATTGAGTAGAATACTTTTTATTTATAATTAACTTATCAATTAATATTCAAATGCAAAAATTTGTTCTTCTTAAACCTTTTTAAAGAATAAATTTCCTTTTTCCCTAGAGGATCTCTTTTATTGAATATGCATGCTGTATATTCCCAATCCATTAAAAAATATTCAACCCTGGTATTTTTTATTCGATAACATTGACCAGTAGCCTCATTAATATCTTTCTCCGGTGCGCTAAAATTGATATTAAGAAAACCATTCAGTTCTTTTAAAATGGTTTCTGCAGAAAGGAAAAGATCATCTACGAATCCACAAACTAATATTTCATAAGTTGGGATATAACCAATAGCTCCATAAATTTGCTTTCTTTGGCTATGACTTCTGATTTTTAAATCTCTTAACTTAATTACATATCCAATAGAAAAAGAGTTTATAAAAACACTATATTTCTTAATTAGATCTTGCTCTTGTAACGTAAGAGGTTTTTGCAACCATATGTTTAAGCAACCTCCTTCCATTATTATTCAATCTTAGAAGAATTTCTTTTATATCAATTTTATCAAGGATTCTAAATCTGCCTTCTTTATTATGGATTGAGCAGTTTTTTTTGCAATACCTTCTAATGTCTTCAGTTGCTTTTCAAGCTCTTCATTCAATAATATAATTAACTGACTATCCTTTAAGTCAGGATATCTTTTAATAGTTGATATCGCTTTGTTAAAACATAAAAGAATATCTTCAGATTTTTTGAACTTCTTATCTTTAGCAAAGATATCCATTAAATACTTTTCATAATCGATGTCTGCTTTTTCATTGTCTTGTTTCTTTTCCTTTCCATCTTCCACATTTTCTTTTTCAAAATTTATACCTGCAGACCCAGTTGTATCAACACTGTTTGTAACAGAACTCAAAACTATATTCTTATTTAGTAAATTTTTAAAAATGAACCTATCTAACTCTTTTAAAGTTTTTGTTGTCTGACTTTTTTCTAAAATTGAATAGTATGTTCTAGGCAAAGATGATAACCCAAAAGAGACTCCCCATAATCCTAATGCAATAGATTTGTTAGGTATTTTATTTCTTTTCAAATAATCATCGAGTTCTTCAATTTTTTCAGATTTTAGAACAAATGCAGCAATATTCATTAGCAGCTCATCTGTTGTATCTTTTAGATCAAAGTCATATCCTTTTCCTGAAGCAACCTTTAATAATCCTATTAGATAATCTCTTTCTTTACTATTTTGCCAATCTGGATAAAATTCTCCAAACTTCTTACCTATATTCTGTAATATGTTTGCTCTATTTTCTAAAATATCTTCAGGTTTACTTATTTTTGTTAATCCAGCAATATAATTTATTACCGACATAAACGCATCTTTATTAATTCCTTCTGATATAATATTTGTAATCAACAAATCATTTATAATAATCTTATTAAAATCAGGGATATCTTCCTTTGCAATGTTTTTATAAGAATAATCTTGAAGTTTTCTTTCAACCTGTTCAAATATCTTTATAATTTCATCTTTAATCTCTCTTGGTTTCTTATAATAAAAACCTTTTGAAGAGGCAAGCGCATCAATTCTTTGAATTAAACCGTCGAATAATAAATTAAAATTATCGGGGTTTTCCTTCTGAATCCAAAACTCAAGTTGACTATAAAAGCTGTGATTATATGGCGTAATTTTTTTACAATCTTCAATAAAGTCTCTAATATTAGTTTTTAGATCTAACCCAGATAATTTAGATTCAATTATATCGTCAATTGAATCTTCTACAATATTATCGTTTATTTCGGTTTTAATTTTAGTGATGATTTCTCGCAGTTCACCATACGCTCGGTTTAAAAATTCAGCATCCTTCTTACTATATGATACTTTATTCTTCTGGCTATATTTATTTGTTTTGTAATTTTTCTCACTTTCATCATCCGGTAGGGCATTACTAAATGAAGCATAAATGTTTTTTAATTCTCTAAAAGTGTTTAGAACATCATTTGTTCCATCAGAAGAATCCAACAATGCTCCAATAAAGTAAGAATATAAGAAACCCTTTAATTTATTTATCTTAACATCTCTTTCTATTAATGACTCATTATCGAAAAGCTTATCTTCCTCTTTTATATCAATTCTACTACTATATGATTCACTTTTAGGATAATCATTTAGAGTTTTAAATGATGACAAATATTTCTCAACAAATTTTGTTTCTAGGCTTTGTAATGATTTAGAAACGACAATATCCATCTCTTTCTTGCTTGAGAAAATGAACTCACAGTTTGTATTTAAATAAATCGTTTCTAAGAGTTTATAAACTCTAATTTCTTTATCATTTCCTATTGAATTATATTCTGAAATATTTTCAATAGGAACTTTTAAAATAAATGAATATTCTTCTAGATCTTTATTTATAGAAGGAAACTCCGGAATTTTGGTGTATCCTAATAAACAATTCTCAAATTTATTGGGTTCACTTAGGTAGAATCTAGAATAACCAAACCTTCTATTTGTATAAAAGACCTTAGGTGAAATACTTTCTGTAGAAAATATGTTATTGAAATTCAGTGAACTTGTTGGTATATATATGTATTCCATAGCAATCAATTAAAATTCTATATCAATCTCATCGTCGTTTTCATCATTTGTTTCGAACAGGTCAATAGGCACTGAATCAAAGAAAGAGGATAAATTACCAGTATGCATAATATACAAATCTCTGTATGTTCTCGTTATTGCAACATATAAAGGATTGCGTATTCGCTCCTCATCTTTATAACAACCTGGTAAAAAAACTGTTTCAAATTGCAGTCCTTTAGCACTATGATATGTTATAAGTTTAGGATTATCTGTTGTAAAATCCAAATCCATTCTACTTTCACTACCATGACCTAAATCATACTTAGCTTCAACTCTTAAATTATTTTCTCTAAAAAAATCATATGCATCTTTAACTTCCTGGTTACTTGAAAACAATATTCCAACATCTGTTAAGTCTCTTTTCTTAATAATATCGATTATTGCTTTATATTGTTCTGAAGATGAATCATATTCATATATTTTTGGTTTTGAAGAACCTTCCTTTCTACATCTTTCAGTTAATTCATCATCAGATAAAGTAACATACTCAGCTATTCTCGCTATTTTTCTTGGTAACCTGTGATTATATGCCAATTGGTAAATTTGCAATCCGGTTGCAATACTCATCTCTTCAATTGTAATAGTGGGTTCATCTCTAAGCATTTTATATAACTGCTGTGCAGAATCTCCATAAAAAAGAACCGCTTTATTTGCATGTTTTTTTAATTCTAATATTTGATTTTTGGTAAAATCCTGAGATTCATCCACTATTATATAATCGACATTTTTAACTGGTTTCTTTGTCCATTGCCAGTGATATAAAACCCGGTTTGTATTTAAACCAACACTTTTTACACCATCTTCAATAAATTGACGTAAAGCTTTAGTAAAAACAATAACATAATAGGACCCTCTATTTGATTCCATTACTTCTTTTGCTTTCCACAAAGCAAGAATTGTTTTGCCCGAACCAGCGCAACCCTGCACTATGAATGATTTATCTGAAGGTTTGTTAATAATTTGTACTTGAAAATCATCTAATTCACTTTCGTTAATATACCATGATTCTTTTGCCATAATAATTCTATTTAATTATACTTTGAAAACTATAATTATGCGATTCTACATTCTTTTTAACAATATTTGCTGAATGATTAGCATAGCAATAAGTGCATAAATGATTACATGTGTTGTACATCCCTATGTCCTTACTGATAATGCAACCGCAAATTTTTCTTTGTCCTTTATCTTTTAACTTTGGATTATATTTATAAGATTCATCAAATAAACCTAATTGAGTGTTAGGTGTATATCCAATGAAATTCATTAACTTTCTATCTTCTTTAAATAACTCCACAATCAATTCATCATCAATACATCTGTTTTTATCAATACCATAATTAAAAAGGTCAATATCTTCTGCACAAGTACCTATCTTTAATTTAAAGATTTCATTGATTTTCTGAAGTCCTTTAGCTAATTCTATCATTTTCTCTTTAGAAAATTCCTCATAGTTGACTTCACCTTTTTGTAAGTTATTTTGAACCTTTTTATATTCATTTATATCAGCAAAGCTTATTACTAATTTATTTGTATATCTATGTATTTCTTCACCAACTTTTTTAATCTTATCTAAAAGAGTGTGAACTTTTATTTGATTTGTTAATATTAATGGATCAAACCGCCATATTACTTTCTCTTTACCAAGTAATTGCGAAAGTTTTTTAAAGGTTGATATTCTCTTAGATAATTCAGGTACATTTGGTTCTAAACCATCAATTTCATAGTCATTTAATGTATAATGGAAATAATAATTTATTCCTTTTCTATCAAGTATTTCTAAATATGGTATTATTGGTTCCGGATTCTTGGTCCAAAACACAATTAATCTACAGTTTTTAAATGAAACATGTTGTTCTTGCCTATTAAAAGGATTTATCCAGGTTAAATAACCCCGGTTTAACCTATTAAAAAACCATTCAGAATAAAAAGCTGGTATATCTGTTGATCTGCTTGCTGAAATAATTATTGGTGCAATCGCTTCTGCAATTTTACCATCATCTAGTTTTACATCTATTTTTTCCCAAGCTTTCATATCTTATAGTTTAAATCCGTCAAGTACAACTTCTTCTTTACCTGTGTAAATGCAAAAGTCTTTTGGCACTTGCATATATGTAGTAGAATCCCATCTTATAATATATTTTGCAGTTTGCACATCTTTAATTGTTTCATTAACAAAATCTGTATTCCCAATAATACGATAAGTCACCTTTGATAAATCATAATTTTTGCATTTATGTGAAACTAAAAATTGTTGTTGTGTAAAACAATCATGATAACAATTTTTAGCATATAAGGCACATGGTATAGGTATTAAGGTCTTATAGTCATTTATTTCTCTGTCTATTCTCCTTAGCTGGCTATTAATCATTATTGGAAGGTATTTTTTTTCGTTTACTTTAATTGTTACATCAAGTATTAGTAATAAACCCGAACTTTTAATATAGTTCAATAAAAAATTTCCTATATCATAATAACCATCATTAAATTCTTCTGGATAAGTTGCAACTAATTCTGAAATACACTTTGCAGATACAATAAAATCAAACTCTTCTTCAACATCATTAAAGACATCTTCAATTTCTGTCTTATTTTTAAATTCAATGTTGATCAATTTAAGATCAACTTTAATTTTATAGTGATTTTCAAATTTACCTATAATTTTCTTTTGAACTTCTAGAGCTTCCTTATGAGCATCTATAGACACAATATTTATTTTCTCTATTTCATTCTTGTATTTTAATAAAGCCACTAAAAGACCAACTATATCACCTCCAGATCCAGAACCAAACGATAAAATATTTATTTCTTCAGATAAACTATCATTGATTTTGGAAACAGATAACAGGTTTGAAAAAATACCAAAGGTTTCAGCATAACTTCGTGGAAAATAGGTCCCAACATAAACTAAAAGTTCTTCATTACTTAAATCAAAATTTCTGTCAAATCTATTATGGTTTGGCTCATATACTGCTCCAAGCTTATCAAATAAAAAAGTATCTAACCACCTTGGCAATCTGGTTTTGAATTTTATTGATTCTATTGTATGCTTTTCTGTTTGTTCATTATTTTCTGCTAATATCAAATCAATAGGGTTTTCACTACAAACTCCCTCACCCCACAATAAAAAGTTTTTATTCTCACCTATTGCAATATCCAGATCTTCTTTGCATTCTATTTGTTTTCCAGTAAAAGTTTTTAAGAATTTTCGTATACGATCAGCTTCCTTCTCAACAGCAATAACACATGTGTATTCAAAATTATTTAGCCTCAACGAACGAATCTTCTCATTTTCATTTTCATTTAATTTATCAATTCCAATAATAAAACTTTTAACAGTGTTCAGCTTGAATTTTTTCTTAACCGTTTCAGCTATTTGCTCTACATATTGCAATATCGATTCTGACTCATTCATTTCATTAATTTTCTTATTTGAAAACATTAAAATCAGCATATATAAAATCAAATTGTTATCTATCTTTTATTGTGTATAATAAAATTACACAAATTATGCTTCAGAAAGAGATATCAATTAATCTTAACATTTACAGATTGTTTGTTTAACATGCTCATAATACTTTTTCCACTATTGTTAGCACCTGTTAATATAGTTATAGGCTTTAATTCGAATTCTTGCATTTCATCTAACACCCTCATATTTTCTATTCCAATTTTTGAAATCATTTTTTAAATTATTCTTTTAAAAACGTTATCGAACAATTCTTACATTTTCTCTTTTCTTGATTTAAAAGTGCAACGTTGAACTTACCTTCAAAAGGTTCGAAAATATCTAAGCCTCTTCCAAGGAGAATTTTCCATCCAGTATCTGAAGTAATTTCTCTATCGTGTAATTCTTTAAAATCGTAAGTAAGATTAATTCCTATTTCCAGAACAGACTCTTTTATCTCCTCAAAAGACTCAACAGAATCTCTCATATGCAATTCTTCATTCCATGAAATTATGTTCAAATTAATCTCCTCATCCACTTCTTTATTGTTGCCTAACATTACGCAGAATTCAAATAAATTTTTGAACTGATATGGGTATCTGATATATGGATCTGTTAAGGTAATATCTGCTGAACCTACTAAATAATCAGCGAATAATTTTCTATATGAAATACCGGTTTGGTTATCTATAATCCCAATTTGTTTAGCTGCGAGTTCTTCTTTTTTAGGTTCTATTTCCTTATCTAATTGTTGAATCTTTTCTTCTTTATCCGTTTTGTAGTTAATCTTTTCTAAAGTCTCAACTTCTACTTCTTTGCCTGTTGATTTAACCTTATATTTAAAATCAACAGGTTCATCTCTAAAAGTTTCATCTAGTATAAATAATTGATCCTTGACTCTTTTCCTTCCCTCAACTGCAAAATCAATTAATTCCAAAGCCTCATCCTGTGTTAAATCCTTATTTGGATAAATGATTTTTACTAGTCCCGAAAATGATTTTCTAATTGCAAGCTTATCTCTTTTAGTTAATGATCCATCAAAATCAACATAATTATCAACTAAATTGGTATAATCATATTTTCTTAACTCTTTAAGAATTTCTGCCATATAATCTACAATAAATCCATAATCTTTTGAGAACACAGATTCTTTTAATATTCTTACTTCCCAACCTGGCACATACATATACATTCTATCTAAAAAAGCACCCTTTATATATCCATCTGGAATTGATTCAAACAAGTGACTATTTTTAAGCATATATGGAACTGAATGCTTTGTATTACCTATAAACGCCATAGAAGCTTGTGCCTGATATGATTCTTTTCCCCTATTAAAAGATTGATTGGCCAAATAATTTTGCATAATCTTTACCAAATCGCCATCTACTCTTTTGCTTCCTTTTTCCTGCTCAAATTCATCCAAGGCAACAACATCCCAATAACCTACTAATCCAATTTTGTTCCCTACATTATTTACAAATAATCTGGCTTTTGAAACATCTCCACCGGAAACTAATACTCCATGAGGGGATAATTCAGAGAAAATGTGAGATTTACCTGTTCCTTTTGGTCCAAGTTCAATTAAATTAAAGTTGTTCTCTGTATGAGTTATTAATCTGCTTAACTGAATTAATTTTCCACGTTTATTAAAGAATTCAGGATCTAAACCTATACTATGCATTAACAGATCTATCCATTCATCTGAAGTAAATTTCTTCCTTATTTCTAAATATTCATTTAAATCTACATCTGCTACCTGAATTGGCTTTAAGTCATGAATTTCCCACCTAATTGTGGCATCATCAGAATGGTTAAATTCCATCGATAATATGCTCCATACACCACCACCACTTAAAAGTTTCTTATTCTTTTTTACGATATCGTCTGAAATTGGAATATTCTTAATCCCTAAATTAGAAAAATCGGCTTCATATATATTCAATTTGTCATTGAGTTCAACATTAATTTTATCAATGATTTTATAGTTTCCGGCTTCTCGTATTCTTGACTTTATAATCTCAGCTTCACTGCGGTGAACATAGTTGTTTTTAATAATATTCAGTACTTTTTCTATACCTTGCTTAATTATCTCATCATCGGCAATTGCACAATTCTGACCTAATAAGTACTCCAATACATATGAAGGCACTACAGCATTTCCTTTTACTTTCGCCGTTAAATCTTTACGAACTACTTTACCTTCAAAATTTTCAATTATTTTTTCTTGTAGTGTCATGAGAAATCGTCTCCAATTAAAGTTGCATTAATAACATTTTCTTCTATAATCGTATTTAATTCATCTTCTTTATCGAAGATTTTTAGTTTAAGTACACTGATATTTGCTGCTTTACTCTTTAGCTTTAAATCAAACTGTTTTCTTCTTTCACTTGGCATTTCAGACGTTGAATCCATAGTAATTTCAACCTTGCCCGAAACTAGCTCCAAATCGTTGTAAATGCCGGCCACCAAAACTCTTTCCTTTTCAGTTCTAGAAACACTCATTTCCTGCAGTAATTGAACTTTAAGTATGTTAGATACTATCTTAAGATTTTTTGAAACCAGAATTGGACTTACTTTTTGAGTAATGTCTATTCTCTGTCTTGAACTTTCAATAACAGGAACTATCATTTCTTGCAGACTTGCTCCACCATGAACAAACTGATGACCAACACCTTGTTTTTTATATCGATTTACAGATTCGGGAATTACCACAGAAAGATCCGTTTTAAACTTAGTTGTTTTACTTAAAGGAATCTTAAACCCAATCTCTGGTGTTTTCTCTGTTTTTACTATCTCAAACCTATTGTGCTTTATTATAGCATCCAATCCAGTTCCTTTTTCCTTACTCTTCTCCTCAATGGTTCTTTCGTTATATAAAAATCCATGATCTGCAGTTACTAATACTCTTGATACATTGAATGAAGAATGCAGTTTTTTAACCATCTTCTTTATTTCTTCAATAGCATCTGAAACAGCATCAAATGTTCTGTGCTCCGATTTTCTTTGATCTCCTGTTGAATCAATTACATCATGATAAATATATACCAAGTCGTTTTTAAAAATTGTTCTGTTTTTTACCTGAGAGTTTTTATCAATCTCTGTAAATTGATGGACTGAAGCTTCACCAATATAATTTTTGATTATTTTACTTCTGTTTTCCAGCCCGTCTGTTGAAATTTTATCAATAAATAATTCCCCTTCTTTATATTCAAAACTTTTGCCCGGCAATAGGTTACTCATTCCATAGTTTGTTTTAGAAGGAATAGATGTTAATTGATATCTTATCGAAGCTTCATTCTTAGTATCTGCATGCATCTCTGAAAGCAAACTCATTCCGGCTTCGTATCGTAAAGCATCAGAAATAATTACTGCAACTTTTTGGTCATAGGATTTTATTTCTCTAATATAAAAATCGTCTTGTTTTGCTGTGCTTAATTTATTGAATTCAAATCCTTGATCATTAAAACATCTTAGCCATTCTCTATTTAAGTTTAGAAGATAATCATCATATTTAGTTTCTAAATTCTCTTTAATAGATTCCAACTGAATAAATTCCGGCAATTCAGTAATGTCAATCAATTTGTAGAAATTAATTGCTTTTCGGTATGATGTATCAATCTTATACAATTCAGATGTATATTTTTGAATGTATTCATCAGGATTATCATAAATGTAACTCGAAATAGAATTCAACTGAGCAGTTAAATCTGATACATATATAAGAAAACCTAAGGTGTTTTTTAATAACTTACTATTATCAGCTTCCATAGCTATAGCCTGAAATCCTTCCAAACATTCCTTTGGCTGAAAATCAATCTTTTTAACAAGGTACTTTAACAATTGCCATTTTAAGTGTGATGTTTTAAAAACAAAATCAGCTTCTATGCCATATACATTCAATATAGTATCTTCTTGTATTTGCTGCGTGTTATTTTCAAGTGTTTGTTTAAATAATTCTGCAATTGAAGAATGCGAATATCCATTTTCTCTTAAATTATTTAAAGACGAAACAAGGGTAGGATCTTTAATTCGATAAGCACCATATGGATCATTTGATCTAAGCTTATCGATATTCTGAATAATAGAATTATACTTGAGTTTATTCAATAGCTTTTGTAAATTTTCCAAAGTAACTTTAGGTAATGTAGTTCCAAAGTAATTCTCGATCTGCTTATTTAAAAATTCAAGTAGTTGGGGAATCTCATTTACCTTTTTTTCAAACTTTGCTAATTCACTTTCTTGTTTTGGATTCACCAAACAAAGCATTGAAGCCATTATTATTTCCCAATCTTCAATTTTCTTCAGGTTTAAAAATGATGACAATAAACCTTTAGTAATATTACCATCATCAAACCACTCTGGTTTTAAAATAGGTGCTAAAAGGTTTTGAACTTTGCTATACTTTAATTCGTTAATGTACTTCTTTACCAAGGTTCGTTGATGACGCTGCAAATTGTATTGATCCATAAAATCTGCTACATTATCGAGCATTAGTTCTTTATTGGCCACCAATAAATCGAGCAATGGAAAGTTTTTATAGTCTTGTTGATTTTTAGGTGATTCTTGCTGAAGATAAAGAAACACCTTATCGTTTACCCATTCTGTATTCAACATTGTTTTCAGGTAAAAGCTGTTTCCTTCGTACTTAACTTTTCTAATTCCTTCAATATCCAAGGATTCAAAAGACTGTTCATTTTCTTTATCTGGATCGAAGAAAAAGATTATTCTCAAGTCCTTATATTTTTCGAAGTATTGTTCTATTTTCTCTTTAAGCATTGTACTATTTTATTTTAGCCACAATTCCATCAAATAATTTATGATTCTCGATTACACCATCATCCAAATCGAATTCAATTTGCCTGTCGGCCATATCTTTTAAATACAAATCGTATTCTTCACATTCCATTAAATCTTTTCTTAACTGATCTAATCTTCGTGCATCTTGCCTTGATAATGAAGCTGTATCTTTTTCTAATTGACTAATTTCTGATTGTAAGAACTGAATATGTTTTAATAAGTATTTGGATCTGATTTTTTCAACTGTAAAACGATTCATGCGGTGCATGTAAACCAAAACTTGGAATGCATTATTTTTTGAAGCAAATAACCAGTAAATAGGTTTCTTTTTATACATTCTGCAATGCTTTCCCCAAAAATCTTTTACTAGGTATTTTTCGATTTCTTTATCCAGACACTCTTCAATAAAGTTTTTGTTTTGAGTTAAAGTATCCAATCCCCAAACCGCTTCTAAAAAGTAATTGAAACGATTAACAGCATCATCTGAAAAATTACAGTTATTACCCATCAATGGAATAATTGCATCATCGTCTATTTCAAACTTGGAACCATTATACTCATAGATGCAAACATCTTCTTTAGTAGGATTTGGATGTGCAATGTGTAAACCCGGTATATCTAACCTGTAACGCCCCATCATACAACCTACAGTATACGAAATAAGCTGTTGTATGACCACATCTTTTTTAATAGGTAATTCAACGTTATCTTTTCCTTTTTGCCTAAATATAGGCTCTAATTTATCCAGTTTACCTCTATCTAGTTCGTCCTGTAAAATAGTTATGTCTTTTAAAGCTACTATAGGGGTCAATTCATCCTGCAAATTGTAAATTTCAATAAAAATACGGTTTAGTTCTTCTTCATTAGTATGGAGTTGGAAAAATTCTTTTGAAGCTTTTTCTTTCCAGGATATGTAATCTTGCTCAAGATAACCTGTATCACATAACAAAGGAGATTTTTTATAGTCCCATGAAATTTCAAAATTATTCCAATCTGTTTTGGAGATATCTACAGAAGATTTTGCATTTTCTTCGATCAAATTAATATAACTTTTATCTTCAATAATCGGTAAGTTTAGAACATCTCCGACTGTTGTATTAACAGTAGGATTCATTATTTTCAGAAGACTTGAAACATATTTGGAATTTAAAAAAGCAAGCGTTGAAAAAATATGCTCAAAATTATTTTCAAAAATTGTAGGTGATCCAGAAGTATATTCACAATTTGATTCTTTTAACCTGAATGAAGTATTCCGACTTGATATAATTGACCACGATATCCCTCTTTTATTCCAATACTTAGAATTACTTAAACCCCCATGTGAAGAATAAATATTACGTGCTTTTTGTGACCAATTTACAACATTGATTGTGTTCCCAAACCATTTCCTTGAATCACCTCCATTTTCTACAAACAACCATTTTTTATTTCTATCTATATCTTTTTCAGATACTTCCCAGAAATATTTTATAAAAATACTGTTATTATGAGTTTTAATACGACCTCCTGACTCAAAATCTTTCTCGATTTTGTTTAATCTTTCAAAATGATTAAATGTTTTTTCGCTTATCCAATATGCAATTGGGCAACCTGGTATTTTCTTAAAGTTGTTTTGATATATAGATGGAAAGCAATTATTATAATTTAAGAAGTTAGTTTCTTTTTCATAATTACTTCGAAAATTAACTAGTCTATAATAAGTTCCATGTCGAAAATTATTTCCTTTTTTGATTACAAAAGCTGTAGATTGAACAACTTCACCACTTATCTCCTCGAAAGTTCGCGGCCCTAAATGGAGCATACTTATAATACCATAATTGCTCAAAATTTCTTCTCTTTGTTTTTCAAAGGATGATAAGAACATCCAAGAGTGTTGATTAATCATTCCCATCAAACCCTTTGAGATATTTAATCCAATACAAACATCCATAAATACTGCAAACAAATCAGATTTTGAATGTTGATATTGTGAATTGATATATTTTTTTAATTGAGCATTCATGTTTCCACTTCCCATATAAGGTGGATTTGCAGCAACTGCCTCATATTTGTTAGAAAGGATTTTTATTATTTGAATGAAAGGTTCAATTTTTAATAATAAGACTTCTTCCAGGTTATTTCTTATTTGTTTTGTTTTTAAAGCATTAAATCTTTGAAGAAAGAATTCTCTAGTTTCATTATCTAATTCAAAAATCATTATAGAGCCCAAATTTCGGGCATCTTGCATTAAGTTTAATACATCTGTTAATTTTTCTTCGTATTGTATACCTTCTTCACCTAAAAAATCCAGGATTTCTTGTCTGTTAAAATCAGCAGGTGCAGGCATAGCGTAAACCTGCGGTAATATTTCTTTTTTTAGAATATCGGGATATTTGCTTGCTGCTTTTAATATTATTGCAAAACGTGCTAATTGCACTGCTCTCAAGTCAATATCTAATCCGAATAAATTATTCTGTAAAATACTAATTACGGCTTCTTCATCGCTGTAGAATTCTTCTATATACATTTTGTACAATAATTCAAATCCTTCAACCAATATGTGACCAGATCCTGCTGCAGGATCTAATAATTTTAATTCAGCAATTTCATTAATAATTGCTTCACTTTTAGGATTCCCTTCGGCAGGTTCAACCCTGTATTTCATTTCATTTTTTATAGATGAATTAGGATTCAAGTCCAACCAAAGTTGACCCACAGTATTTTCAACCATGTATTTTACAATCCAGTTGGGTGTAAAAATCTGTGTTGCTGCAGGAATATCTGCTGCTTCTGCTTTTTTATTCTTTTTAAACTGAGCAAATACTTCATCCTTCTTTTCTGAAATATAGAACTGGTATAACCAACCTATTAATTCAACCTGTTTATAATCTTCATCAGAAATAGCATCTGAACTATTCAGATATTGAACAAAACCATTCTCATTCAAGATATCATCCGGTAATAATAGTTCTGTATAATCGTCTAATCGTCCAAATACATTTTTTATAAGTTTATTGGAGTGGCAATACCCTGTTAATAAAATACCAAATGCTTTGGTTTCTTGCGAATAATCAGTAAGAATAGTTTTTAATCGTTGTTGCTCATCATTATTTAAATAGGCATAATGCCCTCTTCTTGCTCTTTGTAAAATTATTGGTGTATTTAAATCATCACTGGCATATTCCAGTTGCGATTGTTCGTATCCATTTTTAGATAAAATACGGATAGCCATTATACGATTAAACCAAGTATAAGCTGCCTCCTCAACAACCTGGTTTATTCCTTTTTGCTTAATTGCTCTTTTTAATGCATCCCACTTAAAGGGAACTGTTGGATCATCAATAATTTCTTCTCGTAATATAAATCCACCTTCAATTTTTTGTGGTTCATCTATGATATTTCCTTTAGTATCGAATCCCCAATATAAAACTTTAGTAGAAACTCCTTCAATTAAAATATTTCGTGCAGTTTGTGCAAAAGTCTTTAGTTTAGCCGTATTCATTTAGTACTGAAATTATTTAATAATAATTGTTTTGTTGTTTTTTAAAAGTTCAAGCATTTGCTTTTTTACCTTTTCTATGTATGCATTTAATTCTTCTTCGTTTTGAATCGTTGTTGCAATACGAGTAATATAAAACTCTTCAGGTTCTCCTACTTTAGAAGCTCCTTTATCTTTCTCGCTATATTTATGAGCGTAATCATAAAGTTTACTAATTTCTTCTCTTCTGAAATCCTCAACATTCTTCAATTCCAGCTGAAGTGATGTAATCGAGTTAATTTTTCCTATTTTGTTTAAAGTGTAATTTTTATCAGCATAAACATGTGCTTCAGTAATTTTTAACTTCTTAGCTTCTTCCTCGATTTCTTTGAATGCTTTTTCATATGCAGCAATTACCTTTTCCTTTAAACTATTCAATAGGTCGTTTAAAGCAAGTTTTAATTCATCAAATGCTTTCTTAATGTGCCTAAATTCTTTTGTAGGATCATCGTTCTCAAAGAAACTGATTATTCTATCTGCTTTTTCCTGATCTGTTGGTTCTAAAGATCTAAAGTTTTCTTTATTATCGTTTACAAATCGTTTAATTGCCTTATACTGATCAAGAGTCCTTGATATAAAGTCAGTAAGCGATTTACACTTATCAAACAAGAGCTTGGCATCATCCTGATCCTCATGCAATGTTTTATACAAACGCTTAGGATCTCGCATTTTAATCCATGTGTCAAGTTTATTAAATAAATCATGAAAATGATTGCCAAAAGGATATTTGCCATAATATTCAGACTCCAGATCTTTATATTTGGCATTTACCTTTTCAAGATTAGCAACTATTTGGTCGAATAACAAATTGCCATCCGTTGTATGTTTTAGATCTACATTAAAGATATTTCTATAATTTAAGATAGCCTCATCAATATCTGTCTGTGGAATTTCTTCACCCTCTTTTACAATACATGAAGATCTTTCCGAAGTAACAATTGCCTTTTCAACAAAATCTGCAATAGAATATCTTTGTTGATGTTTGTATTCAAACTCTCTTTTTTTCTTTTTATTCAATTCAACCAGCATGTGTATTACAGCTAAATCTTTCCATCCAAAAGGAGCAACATCAAACTTTCTAATGATATCAACAACATTCATTGCTCCGCCATTATTCGTTATAAGTTCATCCACTTTTTGTTCAGCAGGAGTTAGGTCATTAAAAGCAGTGGTTTGAGTACTCTTTGTAAATTTCCTTAAATCATTTGCTGTTGTTGCATAATCTGCTGATAAATTATGATGCTTATAAACAATACTCAAATGCTTCTCAAGTACATTTTTATACCTATCGTTAGCTTTCGAACCATTTATTTCGTCAGCATTAATTATGGTTGTTCCGCTTAAAAAATTGGTTTCAGGAAATTTATCAATAAATCTATTTCGTATCTTATCTTCAAGATCCTTGTTTCTGGATTTAAATGTTTCCAATGTTTTAGATCTTTCTCCCGATATAGAGTCAGAATTATCTTTGAAATACTTTATATTTTTACAATACCAATCAAAGTCTTTTTTAAGTATCTCATCATTGGCATACCATTCATTAATACAAATTTGAAGTGTTTCTTGCGTATTTGACAAAGCTCTTTGTTGAATATCACTTTTATCATTTACAGAAACTAAAACCTTAATATTACCACCTCGCAAGAATGATTTATCATCTATTTCATAAGAAACTTTAAAATCGTTTTGTCCATAACGATATTTTTGATCTACCCTTAACATTGGTCTGATAAAATTGTCAAGGTTTACAAGTCGGTCTTCATAATTAGGAACAGTACCTTTAATCAAGTTGGTAAGATCCATTTCGTCCTCATTAAAGAAAAAATAATTTCCACGTTCTTCACGTACTATACTATCTTCAATAAGTTTTTCTAATACTGCTTTAGTTTTATTTTGTAATTCAAGTTTATTCTGATCGATACTATTCATTAACAATATAGTTAAATTGTCAATGTTAGGTGGAAATGTCATCCTTGCAGCATCAGATAAATTAGAAATCATAAACAAATTTTTCACAACTCGTTGTGCAAATTCGTCCTTTTCTACTGATGGCAATTTCAATGCATTTTCAATTGCTCTACGCCCTCTTTGTGTTAAGTTAGTTGAAAATTGATTATTGAAAAATGCATCAAAAGGTATAAAATCACCTACATCTTTTCCTGCATTCTGTTTAGCAGTAAAGTGAGTTATACTTAAAATGGATCTTTCATTATCCTTTACTTCTTTTATTACAAATTGCAAATTTTGGAATGAAGCAAATACATCTGAGATTAATTTAAATTGATACGGAACAAAAGGATATGACATAATAAAATCATCTTCTTTCTGATATCCTTTATATAATTCATGATGCATCTTAAACTGGTTTTCAATCGCATCTACATTATTAGAATAAACATCTTGTAATGCCTTTATCCCATCAGAATTTTTGTCTAAAACTCTTCGTTGGGTAATGTAAGAAGCATCAGCACTTTCCAAAGAAATACGAGTATCAAATCTCCCAAGTATTTTTCCAAACTCATCACCAGGATCTCTTGAATCAACTGCATTTGACACTTCATCTAATGTTTGTTGAGCGGTACAAGCAACCCAAACTTTATTATTACAATCTTCGCTAATTCTTTCAACAATATTTTGAAAATTCAATAAAAGTTCTTTGTTATTTCCTATGTATTGAGAAACTTCATCAACCAAGAATAATAACCTATAATTATCATCCTTATCCTTTAAGTAGTCATTTAATTCGCCAATTAAAGTATCTTTAATTGTAATTCTATATGTCTCGGGGTTAGTGAGTTTTGTGTAAAGTGAAGTAGTATCCAAACCTGAATCTAAGGATTTTGCTATTTCAAGAACGTCATCTAAAGCGTAGGCAACAATATTGCCTTCTTCTCCTTTCCATTTTAGGTTTTTTTGTTCATGTAACTGTTTTTGAAACTCCTCAAAGAGTCCTTTTTTATCCAAATATTTTTCAAATAAAATAGCCAATGGAATATCGCTTGAGTTATATCCTCTAAAGCGATTTAGCATACTTAAGAAAATACGAGTTAAACGCTCGTTATCACCATCATCTGTCTCATCTTCAACATTAAACATAATGTCTTCAACATGTGTTTTCTCAATCACTTTTTTAAGTTGCATCACATTTGAGACGGTAACTTCAGAGAAATCTTCTTTGTATTCCGACACAGATTTTACATAATGTTCAAAAGCTTTTTCGTGTGTCAATGGATTCAAACAATAGTGGACGTATTTAATAAAATGAGATTTACCAGAACCATAATAACCGTTAATCCAAATTCCAGCTTTACTGTTCTTATTATTCATTGATGTGTATAAAGTTTTATACAACTTCTCAATAAGATCATTGGTAAAAATATATTCTTCAATCTCAGCATCAATAGTATCTTGCTTTTGATTGCTAACAACAACTGCGGAATTAATCTCACGAGTAATTCGCCTTTCATATATTTCTGATAATTTCATTCTGTGAATATTATTGATTAATCAATTTTATTGCTCTATAAGGGTTCTCATCATTAAGTAGGTTGAATAAACTATAATTGTCGTTAACCTCACCAGGAAAAAACAGAATCATTTTATAGGCTTCTCCTATAAAAAATCTTTCAAACTTGTTTAAAAATTTACTGGTCCTTAGATAAGGGTATATCTGTCCAAATCCATGAATTAAAACATATACCTTTTCAAATTCATTTTCGTTGTTAAAATGATCCTTGATTTTATTATCTATATGAACAAAAAACTCATCATTCTTTGCTTCTCTAATCAGTGAATCAGTTACCTTCTTTGGGTCTTCTTTTTCCTTTTCAAGTAAAAAATCAAACATAACATGATTTCCAAATTTTTTATTTTTCAGGTAATCACAAAATTCATCGAAGATGTCCAGGATTAAAACATCAATAAAATTATTAGGACGAACTAAACGATCTTTAATATCTTCAATTTCTTTTCGAACACTATACTCTTTTTCAGGATCATAGATATACATATATGCATTAGAAAAGAGATTACCTGTTGCAGGATCCTGAAATTTCTTATCGCTTAATTGTTGATATAGTTCTGTAATTGTCATTTAAATTCTTTTATAATTTTATCTCTTTGTACTTTATTAAAGAAACATGCCTCCAAAAACCATAATTCCTTTTTTCTAATAAAATATTCCCAAAACGATGATTCAGTGCTAACAGGACTTAGCGAATTGTTTTTTACAAACCCACTCTCCTTTATCATTCTCAAATAAACTGTAATAACTTTGGTTTGTGTAGTACTTGTCCAGGAATCAACTTCAGTATAACTCATTGCTATTTCATCAAGACGCATTTTATAATAGAATGAATCCTGCACATGATTATTAATTTTCCATTTCGGTAATGTCACATTAAAGTGAAAATCAAAAACCAATTTATAAGCCTTAATACATAGATAAAAAAGCATCAAGCGTTGTTGCTCTTCATCGCTTTCTTTAAATAGTTTCCAGAAAATATTATCAGTATAAATATTTCTTTTCCTGATTTCTTGTAAAGATCTCTGCCTTGCACTCTGAGAATTAATTCGTATATATTTATTGTTTTCAACTTCCTCCGTTAACAGTTCTTCAGCATTTTCATGTAATAATAAATCTAACACAAACAAGGTCTCACGATAAAGTAATCCTCCTGCCGTAAATGCTGCTGAATATATCTCGTCTGTTTTCTTCAATTTCAATGCTTTAGGCTAAAATTCTAACAAAAATGTAATTCAACTATCGAGTCTATCAAAATTAACAAAATTGTGATGAATTGAAAGGTTTGTTCGCATGTTTATTAAAACATATTTATTTCTGAACAAATCTTATATTGATTGTCAAAACCAATCAAATTCATATTATAATATCTCCCATGTTAAAGTAATAGTTTCAGCTAATTTTATGTCATCAGGCTGCATATCTGGCATAGAATCTTCCATTGAACACATAGATTCATTCATTTCAAAATCTATGTTTGATGATCTTACGAATAATTCATCAAACGAATAATCAATATTTAAAATACTTCCTAGCTTTACACCTGATGCCTTGGTAATTATATTAGCAGAATTTTTAGCTTGCGATATTGCATTTTGGATCAATATATCTTTGAATTTATCTGGTTCTTTTACACCAAAAGCTATTTTAAAATCTAAGTTGGATATATTTTCCACTAATCTTAAAATAAGCTTATTTATTAAATCGTTATCTAATGGAACTTCCAATTCCATGTCATGTGTAGCTCTAAAACCATTAAACACATATTTTTTTTCTTCTTTTTGCCAACTTGTGTCTTTATTAATTCTAAAATCTTTTGTTTTAAGACTTGTTTTATCAATCCCCACTGATTCAATTGTTTCTCTCAAACT
>Ga0070729_10002998_pt1 | contig 20466 bp, 25 predicted proteins | sample tdDd472_FD_66725 | JGI IMG/M metagenome (GOLD analysis project Ga0070729, IMG submission 66725) | Marine sediment microbial communities from the Atlantic coast under amendment with organic carbon and nitrate - tdDd47.2 | ecosystem: Environmental > Aquatic > Marine > Coastal > Sediment | place... | reverse complement strand
TAATTCTGTATTCATCTTTTATTCAGTATGTATAAAATTGCTTCTTTGTTTTGAAGTACCGCAGGGCGTAAAAAAGGTTGAGCTGCCATCTTTGAAGTTCCTAGTTCGACAAAAGGGGCATATTCCACGGGAGTTCCGATTTTCACGCTCAATTCAAGTTTAAGAACTTTATGATTTATACTATCCCGAAGATTTCCACCTATATAACCTTTGATTCCTGTGCTTTCTGGAGTCCCAACCGGACAAAGATATTTTGCTGAACCGTCCACGAATTCACCAACGAGTTCAAGACGATCAAGTACTTTATTTCTGACCGACTTAAAAAGCTTCTCTTCATTCCACTTATTTGCCATTTACCGGATTCTCAATATATTGTTGACCGTTGGCATTCATCAAAGTTCTAAGGTTAAACCGGATTTCAAGTAAGAGAGAATTATCAAAACTCCGTTCTCGCTTCAATTCCATAATCTCCTTTTTATTCTCACCAATTGTGTTATAACCAATTGCAAAACTTGTAATAATTGAAACAAGTAAGGCAATCACACCTATTGCGTAGTAAAGGCTTTGGAGGTTATTCTTTGTTTTATCCTGTGAATCAGCCATTATTTTGATTCTCTTCTTTTTCTGGTGAAATCAATGATCTTTTCAAGTGAACGACCGCCGAAATAGAAATACATGATCGTTTCCCCCCAACTTCCAAGCTGCTTGACATATTCCGGATTTACTTTAATATCCCAGGCGGAACCAGTACTAAAAAGGAAATACGTCACAAGAATGAAAATCAGAGTTAGTGGCCGGATGTTTTTTGACAGAAAAGAGTCCGAACTCATATCAGCTTTTAGGCGCTCTGTAATCTCTGTTTCCATGGCGGTTTGCTGTTTCATTACATCAATACTGAAGCGGTTTAACTCCGCCTGTATTTTGCTTTTGAGTTGTAACTTTTCCTCATCGGTGGTGGTGAGTTTATCAACAACATTTCCGATGCTGTCAACAACACCGGAAACACCACCGGTGAAAAAATCCGTGAACCAGTTACCCATTTTAACCCCCGTAATTTTTTATGTTGCGATAATCCCATCTGGCAGCCGGAAATCCTAATAACCCACGTCCATCAATGTGAATGAAAGTATCGTATATACCTAATCCCATGAGATTCGGAGTAACTTTAACTTTGTACCCATTCCAAATAATTTCAGGAGTGAATTTCCCATCGCAGATATCCTGATAAAGCTTGAATAATTCTTTACCCTGACACCCCTCCGGATTTCCATCAATCGCATTGAACAACATGTGTTTAGAAGTTTTACTTGCACCTGAAATCCCCGCGTTCTTTTCAGGTGAACGGTAGGAAGACTTAACTATGTAAGGAACTCCGGTTTTCGTTCTTATTTCCTGTATCACAGCCAGTGCAGGGATAATATTTGGAATTAGTTCGAGTGGAACAGCTTCACAATTTCCAAAATCACCTTTGATTGAAAAATTGACTGTTTGGGGATATATAATTTTTAAGATGTCCATTACTGACCTTAAATTTTAATAGTTCTGAAAATCTTCTTTGTACTGACAATCTATTTCATAATGATGACCAAGTGACATCGGATCGCGAACAACTTTTACTTCGTAATACTTTCCATTTGGAGCCAGAATCACATCACCCGATTTAATATCAGATATTCCGCAGTAAATCCGATCTGTTGTTTCGTAACCGAGTTTATCATTCTGATGTATTTCTCTTCCGGAGAGAGGGCGGAGCCTGGCTTTTATATTGGCTATTTCAGTGAAAGTGCTTCTGGAAATTCCACCTTCATTTATCGTACTCTCTCGAAGTACTGTAAATCCCGATATGTAATAGTCATCAATCATAAATAGGTTTTTGTCAGTATGTTGTAATGTGTTGATTTGGAACCCGAAACAAATTTTATTTGCCGGTACTGGTCCAACTCATCAAGTATCGATTTAGGATAACTCCCAGCAGTTTGGAAACTCACTGAATAATCTCCGAATCTTTCTGACTGTACCCCTGAGAAGTTCTTTTTATCAAAGTGGTACCCGACCATCTTTGCAACCGGAAGTTTTAATCCCTGGGGAAATTGAACCATTGTGATTCTTATGGAAATCTCACTGTCTGCGGATTCATCAATAAGTGATTCATCATTTGAAAGAGTTAGAACACCAGCTTCTAAACTTGCAACCTTGTAGATTCCATCATTCAGCTTACTCCCTAACACTCTCACATGAACACCGCTTGTAAAACCGTTTTCTATGAACTGATTTTGACTGTCAAGTATCTTTGCCGGTGGGCCGGATACGAATGAAAGTGTTGTAGCCTCTGTGAAAACTGAATCGGTCAAAACTTCAAAATGATTATTCGTGTACTTGATTACAAAATCCTGCACGATCGGAATAAGTGTTCCAATCAACGAATCGTATTCATTCGAACCACTTATTTGTAATATACCTTTGACCTCTTCAGTAGTGATTATCACTTTTCAGCTTCCTCAATCAACTTTTCAAGTTTGCTCTTACTAACGTTTTGAGCATAAGAAATACCGAGTAAATCGGCTTTTCCCTTTAATTGCTCAATTTCTGATTTACTATCTGATACAGGTGTTCGCTTCTCACATCTTTCCCGATGCAAGGGGAGTACTGTATCACTGAATTCATTATTACAAAATTCACATTTCATGTTATTTCCAGTCCTGTATAAAAAAACTGGGGAGCATTTCAGCTCCCCGGAAAATTACCCAAGTACACGGGTTGCCAATTCAGGATAAACCGCTTTGATACCATATAGTGTATCAATGGAAAGAATTTCCTTTTTCGTTGTGATATCGTAACCAGCAGTTACACGGAGGGAGATTCCCTCAAAGTTCGCAGTATACGATTCAACTCCACCCATCGGTTTTTCAAGAGGGCGACCAACAAAGGCACATGCGTTTTTGATAAATGAAAGGTTGGCAACATGGCCACCGGCTGTTTTATCCGGAAATGTGACTGCATCATCAACCTGGTGAGCTGCAAGCACTTTGGTTGTAGTTGTAATTGAGACAACACCACCCGAAGCAGCAACATCAGAAGCAGCAGCGTAATAATACTTTTTACCACCAGTTGTGATGTAGAAAACATCACCGGCTTTAATAGTTTCGGTACCTGCACCACCTTTGAGAATAAGAGTGTTTGAGTCAACTACAGAGATTGTATTTACCTGTGGTGTAGTAACAGCTGTAAACGTTCCGGCTATATGCGTTTGAACGTTCTGAGTCATGTAGTTATCCAAACCCTGAATACGTCCGATTGAACCTTCTCTTAGTGCTTGTGTCGAGCCGGATTTTTCGGCGTTCACGATTGCCGGAAGAATTGAAAATTTTGAATGTGCTGTTGGATCCCAAACCCCGTTACGATTTCGAAGAGGCACTTTGTTGTTAGTGAGCATTAAAGCTGCGTTTGCAAAGTCTTCCAAATCATCGGGAGTTGTTCCAGAAGTACCGACAAAGAAGGGAACTTCTTTATAAAATTCTTTGTGAATATCTTCGTCGATTTTCTGTGCGATTGCTTCCATAGCCGGATCAAGAACTTGCTGATTGAACTGGTCAATATTCAGCGCTTTTTCCTTTGATGTCCAGTTAACAGACACGTCCGCAATGTGGTCAAGTTTTACGAGTACTGAATCCTCGGTAATGCTCTGCAGGTTGATTGTTCCACCAAATTCATCTGCGACATAAACCGGAGGTTTTTTTACTCGAATTTCATCACCCTGTTTCTGAAAGGTGTTTGAATAATCGCCGTAAACTAGCTGTTTCATGACTAAGAAGTTTCTTAGTCGCATTAGAGCTTCCCGGGCGATCAGTTGGGTGGTTAAGAATGTATTTGGCATCTTACCTTATCCTTATTTCTGATCAGACAATCTTGATTTAAAGTATTCTTCGTCTGTCATTTTTGATGTATCCTCATCTTTAGGTGGATTATTACCACCGCCGCCTTCTCTACCGTTTTCCTTGAATTTGGTCTCAACAGCTGCTGAAACAGAGGTGTTATACATTTCTCCGAAAGCATCAATACTGGCCAGTGTCGTTTCTTCATCTTCGCCGAGAAACTTTTCGATGAATTTCGTTGGAAAACCTTTTTCAGTAGCGTGTGCGATGGCTTTATTCAGCAATCTTTCACGCTTAACTTCATTCTGAAATTTTTTGTTATCATCTTCCAACTGGCGAAGCCTTTTTTGCTCTGCTGTTTCTTCCGGAAACTTTTTGCTGATCTGTTCTTCAATTAAACCAGGCATTGTTTTTTCTTTGAAGGTGTCAATGCCCTTGGTGACGGCTGCATCTTTCTGTGATTGTAAATACTTTTTGCCATCCTCATCTTTTTCAAGGAATTCCTTAACACTGTCCAGATTGACCGTTTTAAGTGATTCGAGCGAAGTAATCAATTCGGTGCTGGCATTGTTTGATTTTAGAAAATCTAAAATCTGTTTTAGTTTGGGATCCATCATAACTCCATAACCTCGCAGTCCATTGTCCTGTGAGTATTTTGAATTTGACAATTTGAATTAGTTACGATGAAAAGGTAAAGGGGAGAGAAAAGAAAAACATCCTAATTTTTTTTAGGATTAATAATTTGAGGGGTTAAAAATGAAAAAGCCACTTTCAAAAGTGGCTTTTAACAAAATTATGTGGTAGCAGGAATACCAGAGTTGAATTTATCGTACGCATCTCCAAATTTATCTTTTTGGATATCGTCAAATCTTTTAGTCCCTTTTTTACCGATGAAGAGAAACTTCAAGTTTAACAATAAAAAAGTTAGACTTGTAGCCACAAGGAAAAATATAGTAATGACAGGTGATTGTAATAAAAAGAATCTCACAAATTGATTCATTACTTCATTCTCCAACCCTTTGAAAAATGCCATATCATTTTCGTTCAGTTTGGAAAATGCTAAATCCCTTTCCTTTTTCATGTTTTCAATCTTTGGATTCAGAGCTTTTTTCTGAAGTTGTACAGTAAATAGTAACGCAAAAATATCGTGGGCATACCGAATTTGACCGTTTAACTCTCTCCATAAAAATAAAAAAGCAGGATGTTCGAAAAGATCATTATCCTTTGCATAGAAAAACAACTTGTGTCTAATCTCAAACAAATTGTCTCTGTATATGCTCTGAATCAGATCTTTCCATTTCATATAAAGTATTGCTAGTCCTGCAATACAAAACAAGGAAATAAATGCATTCAGTAACATCTATTTATCCTCTCCATTTGTTTTTCCACTTGCTGTGAGTTTTGATGAAGTTTTTTGCTTCCAAACTTCATACTCTTTTTCATTTCTATATTTGCTAAAATTTCTTACTAAATTTTTACTTCGTTTATTGGAAAAAATCGCGTACACTGTTAGTGCAAACGAAAAAGTAATGGTAATAGTAATTGTGAAATTTAAATCTCCAAAAAACTGAAGTATTGTATCACCAAACACAATTTGTGTATTTTCAAGTACTTTACTGTCAATAACATATATCACAAGAACAGCAAACACTGTAATGGCATAAACTATAACCGCATATGGAATAAGTTTTCTGAGTAGCTTATATCGTTCTACACTAATTATCGGATCTTTTTCCAAAAATTAAACCCATTTTGCCCTGAATGTGTATGAAATGTACTTAAAAAGAATGATTTTGTCAATTTTAATCATACTATTCAAAGACAAATAAGTATAATTATTATTTTAAACGATGGGAAAATGTTCTTTGTTCCAAGAAAGTAGAACAATTTCTCAGCTCTTTCGACAATAAAATGAAATTACCGCTTCGTTTTTCTTTTTATCGCAAGAATCATTGACCAGATCAAGATTGAAAAAATTAAATAGAAAAGCAGGCTAAGAAATTCATGACCTGTTTCAAGGTAACTTCTGACTGGAGTCAATGTCTTGGCAAAAATATTTGCTGGAATAACAAAATATTCAAGAACTCCAATAATATCAAACATAGTATAAAACAAGATTCGGTGCTCCAAAAAACTGAAGGATAAATATTTTATCCCTACAAAAAATAATAGCCATAAAAAAGGTCTCACGAAGTCTTGACCATATGCAGAGGAGTATTTGTACAGCCAAAGTAAACTGGATATTCGTCTCCATCCTTTAGGCTTCTTCAATTTTAACTCTTCTGCATACTTATTTAATTCAAGCGTATAATAGTCATTGGCATCAATAAAATTACCTGATTTGTCAAGAGCAGTTTTAATAATTCGATATGTCTCTCGATTCGTGTTATTGAAGTCTATTTTGATGTTTGAAAAAAGACCTGGTTGAAAAAAGAGGGAACTAGCAAAATTTAAACCGGAATCGAATAATGTATTTGTGAACGAAACAAAATGATGAAAAATTACATTGTCGAATAATGTACCCGCTGGAAGCTTTTCATCATCAGTGTGCCCAAATGTACAAGAATCGACTTTAAAGAACTCATGAGCAATTGAATCTTTCATCGTAAATGCACCAATCTTACAATTATTGTCGATAAGCACAGCTCCTTGATGAATTGCATTCTTTATAATAAAATTGTTTACAATAGCATTATTAACTGAAAATTTTTGTTCGAATTTTGAATTTTCGATAGTCAATTCAATTATACTTACATTTGTAATTTCAATCGGAACATCAGAAGTGATCTCTGACATAACCATTTTTTTTATTTCATTTTTCCTATTACTGTTTTTAACAAAGATCGTGAACTTCTTAGGAAAGCTCGTTGAGGATAAATTTAATTCTTCTTTGAAATTACAGTAGTTGAATAGTGGGAATTCACTCTGAATAGTATTTACAAAAACCTTTTTATGAAAAGTACAGTCTTGATAAATAATATTGTTCCTTTGAGTCGCACCATTAATCGAAGTCGCCCAATTTGAATAAAAATTACACTTATCAAAAGTTGCATTCTTTGGTAATCTCACACGGGAAGCGAAGGTGCAGTTTTCAAAATGGACGAAAAAAAGTCGTTGGAAAATAAACTGGACAGAATGTGTTTCATCCTCATTGTAAGCGGGAAATGAAACATCGAATATTGTTATTGTATCTTCTTGAAGAATTTTTCCTAATTTTTGACCAACATTCGAACGCTTTTGAAGAAAATAATTCAAGTAGTCCTCTTTGCTTCGTTTACCCTCCAATCTATCGACATATTTACGAATAAAGAAATCCATTAGTTCTAATTGAAATTGGTTTTTATCTTCTTCACTCAAAATTGTATGGGGTTCTTTGGGGAGGTGCAAAATACAAAATTTTGATTCTTGAAATACTTCCCTTTTACATTTTTGACAAGTTGCCATATTTCGCCCAATTATTACCTGAATTTACAAAAATTGAACGATTATCGCATCACCACACATTGAAAAATTTAAGTTTTATCTACACTCTCAAAGATATCTAAACTCTTTTCCCCATACCCATATTGAACACCCTCATCATCTAGAACCAAGTATGTGAAGTAAGAAACCTCATTGTTCGCATTCAGTTGTAGAATTCTGTAACCGTCAACAGTAAATTTTTTCTCAGGATTCAGTTTCAGGAAGACGATATCCCCGATTTTAAACTTTGGTTCGAATAGAATTGTCATGTTGCTTTTAGTCCTTTACTCCACTCTTCATACGACTGATTTGGGATCAACTGTTTAGAAATATTGTCCTTTCTGAATTTGCCCTGCAATCCCGCAACCCGACCAATTGTCCCACACCTGCAATTTATATCCTGTTCAGCAACACCAGATAAACCCGGGCCACGAGTTTTAATACCGTTGGGAAAAGTCCACTGGTAAGAACCATCTATCATTTCGGCAGCCACACCGTCTAAGGCTCCATGATCCGATCTTGTTTTCCCGTCAGTTGTTGCAATCCAGACACGTTCAAAAGTGATTCCCAATCTTTGTGCGGCCGCTTCTGAATCATCGAAAGCGGCTATTCTGGCGGCATTCTGTATTCTATGACTTTCAGTTCTTACAATCCGAACAGCTTTCCCGGCTGTGATTCCGGCTTTTTTAGTCAAGATTCGGGCGGTTTTAACATATCCACGCCCCTGAATCAAACCTTGAGTAATTTCAGTTTTAATTTGATTCAGTAAAGTTTGAGTGTGGAGTTTCAGTCGCTCCGGCCACGAAATTCTATCGAGTGGATTTATTAGAGAGGCTTTAACTTTATTCGCATCCAATAAACCAAAACCCAATTTAACCTTAACAGAAGTTTCCAAGGAATAACCGGAGTAATAATACTTTTCTTTGAACAAATCCTTAAAACGATTTGTCATTGTGTAGTGAGTTTTGCCGGTAAGCTCTTTCAGGATTTGAGCAATTTGTTTTTCAAGGTTCGTTAATCGGTTGTAACTGGCCATATCCGCAAAATCAACATTCTCCCCAAATTTTTCATACATCCGTGCGATTTGCTTTTTAATCTCCTCGAGAGCGGTTTTGAAATGTGAAATCACCTCTTTTTCAATATCCTCGATTATCGAGTCAGCTCTGGTATCACCTGAGGTAAGTAATTCCTCAAGTATTTTATTAATGTCGTCGGTTGTCATTCAGTTTCATCATCCGTTAAATCGACATATCCCTCTGCATCCTGTTTCATTAACTTGATAGTTTCGTCCGGATCTGGAATAAAGGGAAGGAGAGAGAGTCGGGTTTTCTCGTCAATCAATCCTTTCAGTGCTCTGGTAGCCTCTGCATGGTATTTCAAATCTATTGGGAGATTGCGCTTGTACTGATAGTTGATATCCTCGTAATTAAGCTTGATTTCCTTTTTATTCCAGGCAGAACAAAGAACTTTGAACATGTAGCGTAAACCTTTTGTAAATTTACGTTCTTTCTTCTTCGCACGATTTTCCAAACCCACAAGTTTCCACTTTCGGGATTCACCGGACATTGCAGAACCGGAAAACTCCTCATCACGCATATCAACAGATTTTGAAAACTTATAGATGTTTTCATTCAGCGTCTTTTTATGATTTTCGATAAAATCTACAGCTGCATCCAACGGTTTCGTGATGAACTTTCCATCTGTATCTTTCGGAAATCCAAAGGCGCCGGTTTCCCTTGCAGCTGCCAAAGCTTCTCGTGTAGGTTCCACCCCGTAAAAAGCTAGGTACGCAATTCTAAATTCTTCAATTTCATTTTGATTATCACTTATCAATCGGTCGTATGCATTGATTAAATCCAGAACCTTTTCAAAGTCGCCACTTTCAGCGTTGTTGTTTGAAAATTTGACTACAGGAACAAAATCAAACATGTGTGGTTGGGGGTTTTTGGGAGCTGTATCATCCTCTACGAAATCTCCGGATTTGTTTGAAATATAATAAGTGATGTTGTCTCTATCGTACCATTCAATTTTGATTCTTTTTTCGTCTTTGCCGTCCTCACTAACTTCGATTTCATAATAGATCATCGCGAATTGAACCTCATCAATTGTTGAATCCATTATGAAAATTACTTCCCAGGGCTTTATATCCATTACCCGTTCTTTTCCCTCAATATCAATATACAGGAGACGTGCAGCGTAACCACAAATTGACATCATTTCACCGGTAGAGCTGTCGAGGTCTTCAATGTCATTTCGATTTTTGAAGATATCAAGAACATCAGTGATCTTTTTATAGTCTGCTTCGGAATATTTATCCTTGTCAATTTTATAACTGATTGGTTCACCAAACATGTACCCGGTAATTCCATCAATGATATCACCGACATAATCATTTGGAAGTTGATTATTGAGTTTCTTTTCATCTAGAAAACGGCGTTTCTTGATGTCAGCATCATAAAGGTACTTTAGATACAGCATTTGCGTTCGCTTTTTTATCGGTTCATGAGCTTTAATTAAATCCTTGATGATTTGGCTCGTGATCGTGTTATTCTGTTTTCGCATCAGCTGAATAAACTGTTGGCTTGTCATATATTCCTCAATCAATAAAATGATGAAACGGCTTTAAGTTTTTGAGTAAAGTTTCTGGAATTCCGGCGCCAGTTCCAGTAAACAAACGAATCACCTTTATTTGGTGATCTTCCTAACCGTTTTTTAATATCTTCTTTACTTTCCACGAAGATTTTACCGTTTTTAATTTCAAATTTTGGTGTTGTTAAATCAGCAATTAAATCGACATCATCAACAATTGCTATTTCGCCCAATCTTAAATCCTCGCGGGCTTGCCACCACATTTGAGAACGAAGATTATTAAAGTTTTCTTCCTTTCCCGTATCAATAGATTGTGCAGCACCTTGTAAATTCACGCCCTCATCCGTGATTCCGTATTCTTTCAATGTGTTTATTGTTCCGGCACCAATTCCGACACCATCAATCCCGAGATTGCTAGATTTGATATTTTGTTCTTTCATCAAAAGGAATATTTGATGCCCGAGCTGGTTCGAATTGGGACACTGGAAATCTTCAACTTTATAACAGAGAATTCCTTTTCCATAACAGAGAGCTGCTTTATCTCCAAACTCACTATTTGCAACGTCCACACCCAGACCGATTTCACCTGATATCAGGCCGAGGTCGACAATTCCTTTTTCGTTACAGTACTGTTTAGCCTTGTTTACGGCATTACTGCACCATTCAACCTTAATCAGTGCATCAACAGCTTGTTTTGGCGAAATTCCGCGCGTTCTGGAAAGTGTGAGAGGATTCTCCTCACCGTATTTACTTCTAATTCTTCTTATTCCGGCTAGTGAAGCTGCACCAGGGATAACCATCGGATCATCAAGAACCACATTCGGGTGATCGTATGCACTTATACGGATATGAGTTACATGTTCCTGAATACAAAACTTGTGCAGGTTATCCAATTGATGATCTGGATTTCCAAAAGCCAATATCAGGTTATGCGGTGAAGTACAGGTATTCTGGAAGGCGTTAATAATTGGTTGGGGGACACCGGGCGTTTCTTCAAGAATGATTAACATGTGCTCGGCGTGAAATCCCTGTGCTTTGGTTGCTGAATCTTCATCTGCTTTTACTCCGGCCACAAAACCAACCGCAATCCAATCATCTTTACCGGAATTCATACGAAGTTTCAAAGTTGTTAATTCACCACGATTAAAAGTAGAATGTAACCTCCCGATCTCTTTCCAGATGTGCAGTGAAAGTTGGTCCTGTTTTGGTGCTGTTGTAACAATCAAACTGTTTTCAAATACTTCCAGAAACCAGAAGACAATTAGAGCACCCAGATAAGTTTTTCCGGTTCCGGTAGCGGATTCAACACCACACCATTTCCAAGAAACCAAAGCTTCAAGAATTTTTACAATCGGGTTTTCAGTACCATCCCAGCTGTGAGTTTCATACTCAGGAAACAAACTCCAATTTATTGTTTCAGGCTTTATTCCAAGCCTGTCGTTAAAGAATTCGACGGGATGTGTCTGGTAATATGCCCTTTGAGTTTCGAAGTTCTCTAGCCTTGCTTTTCTTCTTCTCCGGAGTTCCAGTTCCGCCTGTGCTGCTATTTGAATTTTGGTTCCCATTATGCTTTTATGGATTTTGGATCGATGAGAACATCTTCAATGGTATCACCTCGTTTCAGTCTTTCCAGACCGTGTTCAGTGAATTTCGATAAATCAATATTTTTGACCGTAACCTCGGATTCTGTTTTTTCAGTATACAGACCTTTGATTTTGTCCCTGTCCTTCACAACTTCAAGAGCGAGTTTAAAATCTGGTTCAATTATGTAATGTCCTTTATCATCTTTTACCCCTTTTGCCTTGAGAAAAAGAAACTCCCGATCCCGCATGGCTCGTTCAAATGAATTTCGCGCATCCTCCTTACTGATTTCGCGGATTTTCTTTTTTGCCTCCGAGATATATCTCTCTGCGGATCGTTTTGTGATATTAAATTTTTTGGAGACAATTTTTGCCAGGGCTTCTTTTCGTTTAGTCTGCAGGTAACTGTCGTTATCCAAAATCAAACTGACCACACTATCAATTCGAGCCCAAACTACATCGGTATGTTGACTTTTAATTTTTGGCATTATTTTCTGATTTCAAAAAACAAATCATTGGCTTTTAGGGAATTCTCTTCAACATCACCTTTATAATTTTTGGTTATTGGTTCACCCCTCCCGATTTTGTACTTAAATATTTCTTTGACGCTCAATTTTAACTCATTACAGATTTGATTAACATAGATATGAAATGGGTATTGATTTCCACCGATATTTAATAAAAATGGTTTACCTGGCTTAAGTGCATCCATTGTATTTTTAATCAACACACGTAGAAATTTATCATTAAACTCTTCAATCGTGGAGTATCTTTTCCCTGCCTGAGTGTGTTCCTCTGAATAAATCTCGGTATTGAAATAAGGTGGTGAAGTAAACGCAAAATCATAATAATCAAGCCGAAGTTTCATTTCCTCAAAAGGTAGATTGAATATTGATATTTCCGGAATGTTGGTGAACTCGGCAGAAAGAATAAACTCTCTCAATTTCAGCAAACCTTCGTAGGTTTTCGATGATGGATCAGTTGCATGGTACTCACCCCCCAACAGCGCAGAAGTAAAACCAAGCATTCGCCCACCCCAACCAGCACAAGGATCAAGTACTTTCGTATGATTACTGCAATAATCGAGATATATTTCTCTTGCAAGATAAGGTTTGAATTCATGTGCGAGTTGTGTTCCGGTTCCGACCCTTGCCTCACGGATGTAACCTGAGTTATGCACTACTTTTTGATTCTTCGCCATCCATTGAGCAATTGAAGTTACCATCCCTCGTTCTTTTTGAATAAAAGCTTCTGAAGTAGAAAATTTCCGAGTATTGATTTTTGTTTCAAGTCGATGTGGATTGAACAATAATGAAATTTCATAACCAACATTTTTATTACCGGAACAAAGTTTATTGAAATGATGCATTGCTAAAGGGAAGTCTATTATTCCATCAATAATCTCTTTTGTTGATTTGAAAGTCGGGAAATTATCCTTAATGGACTGTTTGATTTTATCATGTGAAAAAATGTACAGGTATTCCTTTGCTGCAGCTGATGTATCTTCGCCAGTGGATTCCATATCGGGTACAAGTAAATCAAGATTTATATCAGGGATATCAAGATTTTCTTTGAGACTTAAAAATTCATGTAGCTCGTAATATGGCTCGAAGATGAATTCAATTAAACCCTCCTCGGTAATCGTTCCAAAGCTACTATTGAGTGCCAGAAGTTTTTCTTTTGCCTCAATTTTGTTTTTTGCATCAATCAACACCGCAGGGAGTTGAGCGGACACTGAACCGTCTTTTTGCTGAAATGCATATCCCTCCTTGACTAATTCCTTACAGATGTAATCTCGGCCATGACCGTCTAATGTGTATTGAATATTTCCATCCTGCCAAATGTACATTGGAAATGAAAAGCCATACTTGATAATCAGTGAACGGAGTGAGTATAGTTGTTTCCGAGTTCTCGATTTCAACTTACCCTGAATTGGTTTGAGCTTCTCAATATCAACCAAGTGAGAAGATGTACATGTTACCGGAATTATTTTTTCATTAGTCATTCTTTTTCCCGTATAAAATATTTTCAATACTTTTAACTCCGATGCAGTACTGCTCGGCTAATTGGTCTCTGGCATCTTTTCCTTTTATGCCGGATTTACGTAACTGTTTGTATTCGAATCGGATTTTTTCATTTCGTAATACAGTATCAGATAGCAAATTGTGTTCGACCATAACTTTCATCACATCAATGACAAATCGTTCATTCATTATTTCTTCCGATTCAATTATAATTTTTCATTCAATAAGAAAAATCCTAAAAATCTTTAGGATTAATATTTTTAGGCTATGTTAATGTCACTCCAACAACCGCGAGAGCTTCTTGAATGCTGTTTACAACGTGAACATTCCCTTTCCATTTATCCCGGAAGATTTCTTGGGTAGCTCTCAATTTTCCGCGCGCTGCCGGATTTTTAACTTCAATCAGAAAGTTTTTACCGAAGTAACCACACACCAAGTCGGGGAAACCTTCACCAACTTGACTTGTAATGTGAACCGTAACGCCAACACTTCTTAGTGCTCTTACGATTTCCGCCTGGTTATTATCTGCTCTCGACATTCTTTTACTCTCAATAAACCTTGTTTAATTCTGATAATCTGATAATTCTTGTATTTCTCAATTGTCTCCGGTATCTGTGAATGATATACCACAAGTAAGCTGCGGCTCGATCTGAAATTTGATTGCCTCCCGATTCAACTAATGCCAAAAGACTTTGAGCGAAACTCTTATGATTCACACCTGTGGGGAAGGTGATGTGTTGCAATTCCTCAATCGCTTCCAATTCGTCCATTGTGAGCTCTCGGATAGTTTCAGGAATCTGTTCAGCGTCCGCGGATGTACTCTCGATTGTGAAATCATTTGTGCCGTGATACAAATTAAGCTGTCTACAAAGTTTTGTCGCTTGACCAGAAGAAACCGGCTTGCACATGTATTTCTTTGATTTCTTATTTTTCACTCGATACTTCATTTCGATGCTTCCTTTTTGCTAAAAACCGACATTTTGACGCAATTTTTCACGTTAGCTCAATTGATTCCATTTTCGGTTCAACGATGGCTCCGGCTTCCAAAAACCGATTTTTCTTTAGAAATTCGGTCAAATCGTTAACTTCTTTGTGGGTGAAAAGTTTGGGATTCAGTCGGAGGAACTCTCCATACTGCTTTAATTTCTCCTGTCGGAATTCTTCATCTTTTTGTTTTTCAAGCTCCTTTTGTTCGTTTCTAAACTGATTAGCCTCTTTCAACTCGACTTGTTTTCGCTTTTCATTGGCTTTTTCGAGTGCTGCAGTAATATTTTTCTGAATGTTATCCAGTAAAAATTCCATTTTAACCCCTTTGTTGGGAGTTAATCCTTCGAAAGCAGTGGTAATCGCGAAGTCAATATCTTTTCCGGAAAGCAGTTCAGGAACCTGTTTGTAAAAATTTACAATTGGCTCGAGGTGAGATTTCTCATTCGGATCGGAAATTCGGGTGTGAGTCTGAAAAAGGTTTTTAATTTTTTCCAAGTGAGAAGTTTTTGAAAAAGAAGTTTCAAGTGGAAAGTTTTTGTATTCACTTACTTTCTTTTTACTTTCTATTTCACTTTCACTTTCACTTTCACTTTGGGGATTATTGTATTGCGGTAATTCCGTTTCTGTATTCTTTTTTTGGGTTTCTGTATTGGAAAAACCATCAATAACTATATTTGCCTTGTGAGACTTGTTTTTTTCTCTCTCTGGATCAATCACTAAATAGCTCGAATTGAAGTTTACTTCCGTTCTTCTCTCTGTTCCGGACAAATATTGCAGCTGCATTCGGGTAGAAGTAAGAATACCATTACTTTGTTTTTGAGTAACATTAAAGAGCTTTTTGCCACACATAAACTCTATCATTTCAATAAAGAAATCGTACTCGATTTTTAATTCTGCGGATGTTAAAAGCAGATAATCTTCGGTTGCAGGAAAATAATATCCGAATTCTGAATAGGCAGTAGTCAGGATTTTAACATAGGTTATAACCCCGTCCGAACCGTATTTTGCAAACAATAATTTGATTTTGGGATCTTCAAAGAAATCCGAATCTAAACTGAAATATGGGATTCCAACCTTTTTAGGTCTGGCCATTCTTATTACCTCATTAAGCTTCGATAAAATTCAAGTCGCTGTTCCAATTCAGGAATTGTCTCTGATTCCATTGGTTTCCCACCCTGTTCAATCCATGCGGAGTGCGGATATCGAAAGTCAGGTTTATCACTGGTCCCTTTTGCTATATCAATAGCAATTCTCCGAGCCATGGTATTTAACCTGTCACGTAAATCTTTCTTCTGTTGGAAAACAGGGGATTGGTTTGTTACTTTTTTCAGTACTCCGGTTTTCATTCCGGTTGTTACTTCAATATTTACTGAAATGATATTCTCAGACGTATTTTGGCTTTCAAGTGGCTGGAAACGTCCTTGCAATGCCGGTACGTATTCACTACCAAATAAATCAGCTTGATCAGCACCTTCACCTTTTCCTTTTTCGCATTTATCCAGTGCGTGGTCTCGCTCTTCTTGAATAGTTTCAGCAAGTTTAACTATATCCCTATCCATCGGGATAAATACAAAAGCATCCTGAGCTTGCAAGTGGCTTAACACTCGTACAAATCTTCCGACCGCCTGGCGGAAAAAGAGTTCAGCCTTAATGTTTGTGAAATACACTCCCACACGTAAGCGGGGGATATCAACACCCTCTGAAACCATCTTAACAGAAACTAACCAACGGGAGCTGTCATGCGCGAACTGATCAATCTTTTTATTTCCCTCCCCTTCGTCACTTACGACCACCGGCGGAAGGGTGCCTGTTATTTGTTTAATCACCTGCGATAATTCTTTCGCATGTTTTTGAGTCGAAGCAAATACTAGTCCACCTGCTTCGGGGTGAGTTCGTCTTATTTCCGTTAGTTTGGCATCGGCTGAGCGTAAAACACCACGAATGTAATTTCCATTTACATCGAGTGCGGTTTTAAGCCTTTTGGAAACCTGATCCGGTGTGAGAATATCTTTGAAACTGTGTTTAAATTCTGATTCTCCGACTCGCCATTTCATATTTCCATCATTGATTGAAAAGTAAACCGGCCGGCAAACATTATCCCGAATTGCTCTTTCATAAGAGTAATTGTAATCAGCCATTGAAGTACGTGTTTCATCATATTCAATGAATGGTATTTCGTTATCGTCTGAACGAAAAGGAGTGCCTGAAATTGATAACCTGAAAACAGCCGATTGAAAAGCATTCTTAACTGATTTACCCCAGGTTAAACTATCTCCGGCGTGGTGAACCTCATCGAGGATTACTAAAGTTCGTTTGTTAAAAGAATTTTGAGCGTGAACTTCCTGTTTATCCTGTCCAAGTAAGGCGTATGTAATTGCGATACCGTGATAATCTCCGGCTTCTATTCCCTGTGAGTTGCTAAAATCAGGATCAATATCCAATCCGGAGAATTCGGCTGCTGATTTCGCCCATTGGCGTTTCAGGTTATCGGATGGAGTCACAACAACAATCCTTTCACACAATCCCTCTTTCATAAAGTGATGTGCTACTCGGAGCGCGAATTTAGTTTTCCCGGCACCGGGAGTTGCCACACATAGAAACTCCCGTTTACCGAACTCTATTTTTTCAAGTACCGCACGAAAAGCCTCTTTTTGCCATTCGCGCAGCTGAAAGATTCTATTCATTGTAGGTCTATACATCATTTTATTCACCCGATACCTGAGCTACACTGATGTGCAGTTCCTTTAATTCTTTGGGTTTATTTTTCAGATGTTCAACCTTGAGTGAAAACCGCTCTATTCGGGTCATCTCATAATAACCGGAATCAATACGTTCTACATTATCGAGAATTGTCGCCCGTGTCCAGGAACCATCAAGATTCTGAATAATGAGTTTGTTTTCAGGGATTCCCATTTTTATGATTTGAGCTGCCAACTCTCGTTTTTTCTTTTCGAGCTCAATAATATCTTTGTGAACATCTAGGATGTCCTCAAATATCTGCTGAATTTCGTTTGTGTTTTTATCCATGGTTTACCCTCAATTGACTAATTCAATGTATCCGTTTTCTAGTCTGATTTGCTGTGGAATCAAATCAAGTAATTCAGTACGGTGTGTGATAACGAAAGTATTGTGAACATTACTCATGCGGTGTGCTTCTTCTAACATTCGGAAGTATGCTAGTGAGTTCTCATAATCAAGAGCGCCGTCTTTTTCGTCCAGGAATGCAGTTTGAATATTTCGACCTTGTTTTCTTACCACAAGTGAGATAGCCAGTTGTAAAGCTGTTTCTAACCATACCTGCTGACCACCTGATTTATTCCCGATTTCACATACTCCATCTTCCTCAACTATATTGATTTCAAACGTTTCCTTTGTTTTCTTTTTATCCTTTGTGAGGGTAGTGGTGTCAAATACAATTCGAAATTTGTTATCAAATAGGGATAACAGATCGTTTGCAATCTGTGTTATTTCGATTCCGGAATTTTCAAGTTTGAGTACCGGAATCCCTGTTTTATCAAAAGCACTGCAGAGGAAATTCCATTCAGAAATTTCTTTCTGGATTTCCGCTTTTTCGTTTCTCAGCTTTTTAACTTTGTCCAAATTGGAGTTAAATAGTTTTTGCTGTTCATCAATACTGGTGAGTTTATTTTTCAGAACTTCCAAGTCACTATTTTTTGATGCCAGTTCAGATTTCTTTGCATAGAGTTCTGATTTCAGGGTGGCAAGTGCGGTTTCTTCTGTTTTGATATTATCTGAAATTGTAGAATCGAGTTTGCCGTTTAACTCCGTTATCTCTTTTTGTAATTCTGTTGATGATTTATTGAATGATTCAACCGCTTCTTTCAATGCTGTTTTTGAATTATTCAATTTCTCATTTGTAAGAGCTAGAGTACTTTCAGCTTTCGAGATATTCTCTTTTAGTTCATCGAGGTTGGAAAAAGTATCAAGTTTGGATTTGGTGTTACAGAGTACTTCTTCCAGTGCAGAGATATCGTTACCAATCGATTTAAGTTTTTGATTTATATCTTCTTTTTCACCAAGATACTTGTTAGTCATGATATCGTTCTTTTCTTTGAGTCCGAGGTAGTCATCATTGATATCACGATTTTTGTTGCTCACTTCAACTGCAAGTTTTTCGATTTCATCAATAAGCCCTGATAATTTAACCGACAGTTGATATTGCTCGTCAGTCATTTCGGGTATTTTGGCTCTGCCCTCGTGTGCGTTTGTCAGGAGTTTACAACTAATTCCGGTGGATTCTTCACAAGGAACCTCGGATATCAATTCAGCAGCATTTTTAATTCTTTCGATATCGGCTTTCAGGGCGTCCAATTCAGTTGTGATTTTCTTGCGTTCCTCTTCTTTATCACTTAATTGTTTACCAATTCCCTCCGAAACTTTTTTAAGTTCTGATTCCTTATTTTGGTTGATAGTTGTCAGCTCCGTTTGAAACTTGGAAAGTTTTTCCTGGCAGGTATTTAATTCGGTCTGCAGATTTGATTTGCCAGTCCGTTTGTTGTCTAACTGGTTTTGAGTGTCTTGAACCTTTGTATCGAGTTCTTTTTTCTCCTCGAACTGAGACTGAAGAGAATCTTTTTTTGCAAGAATATCTTCATCTTTTTTAATGAGAGTTTCGTAATCCGAGATATCAGATTTCAAGCGGTTCACTTTCGAATTGTGTTCTTTCGTAAGTGTTTCAGCTTTCTCATTCAAAGTTTTGATTTTATCGGTAAACTCTGATTGAGATTCGAGTTTATCGGAAAGGCGGGTAATTGATATTTCAGCATCACGAATCTTTGTTTGAATCGCTTCGATTGCGTTTTCCAAGTCCGAAATTAGAGATACCAGTTTTACCTGATATTCTAATAAATCCCTCCGATCATTTTCCAGATAGGCGGCACTTTCATCAGATACATCAATCGAATTGATATTTCCCTCAACAGCTGCAAGTTTTAATTCACTCGATTTTCTTTGCTCTTTTGCCTCCTCAAGGTAAATGCTGTAATACCCGAGGTTCAAAAGTTCATTGAATAACTCACGGCGTTCATTCGGTTTGAGTTCCGCAAATCCTTTTGATTTCTGTCCGGAAAAAACACTATTGAAAAACAATTCGGAGGAGCCAAGTACCGCAACCAATGCCTCATCGTATGTTTTTTTCAATCCATCATTGAGCGGAGTGCCGTTACAATAGAGATAAGCTTTTGAGGCTCCTGTTAAACCATCAATCAGGATTTTACTTTCATATTCGTTTCCATCCATTTCGAAGCGTTCAATCCTGTATGAATCTTTCAGGTAGAAATGTGACTCGAGAGCGCCATTTCTGGAAACCATCTGGCGGAACGGATGCAAGTTTTCAATTATGGTAGTTTTACCAGAGCCGTTTTTACCTGTTAAAGCAACCAAGCCTGGTTGAAATCTAGTAAAATCAATCTCTATTTCTTCGAGTCCAAGACCTTTGAAAATTCCGATTGCTCCACGAAGTTTTAATGATAATGGTCTCATTATATAGCCTCCCTTCCATCTTGCACTTTGAACACTTTTTCCGAAACGGGAGCCGTAAGAATCATTTGAGTTTCATTATCAGGATTTGGCTCTACAAACTGGTTGGTAATCTTACCGTACTCAATTACTTCATCAAGTAGAGAATGACAGTTCATAATTTCTTCAGAACGGCTTTCTCTCTTATCCGGAATGGTTATGATTTCCATTTTGGCATCATTGAATTTCGCCTGAAGATTTTCAACGGTTTCTTTTGTGAGGGATTTGCGGTCGTTTTCATGTACCAAAATTCTGATTCGGTACTCCGCATCAAGCACCTCGGCATCTTCCAGTTGATTTTCAAAAACTGAATCTGAAATAACTTTTCCATCAAAGAATTCAGCTTCGATTTTGATCATAGGTTTAGCCGCGGTTAATAGAACTTGTTTTGGCTGGAGTAAATCTTTTCCGGTT
>Ga0070729_10002996_pt1 | contig 20469 bp, 9 predicted proteins | sample tdDd472_FD_66725 | JGI IMG/M metagenome (GOLD analysis project Ga0070729, IMG submission 66725) | Marine sediment microbial communities from the Atlantic coast under amendment with organic carbon and nitrate - tdDd47.2 | ecosystem: Environmental > Aquatic > Marine > Coastal > Sediment | place... | reverse complement strand
TAGCCAAACAATATTCATCAAAAGATGCAGATTGTGTAACAGCCACACATTGGCGTTGTTCCCAGTTTGTATCCACTCCGTAAATGGTTTCTTCTTCTCCTTCATGTAATCCTGGAAAATATCCGTGTTTTCTATAGAATTCATCAAATTCTCCGGCAGGCAGACGACGCCAGGGTATGTGTGTCTCTTCCATAATACTTTTTTTGCATGATTGATAGGCTGTTTCCATATCAAAAGAAATTCCCTTATTTGATGCTTCAAGAAATAATGACACAGCATGATTACCATTCATGGCATGGAAATCATGAGTAACCATTGGAAATGTCGGCATCCATCCTTCTTTGCTTTGCTGGGACATTCTAATATATGAGTTCAAAATATTTTTCTGCATGGTAGGTTCAACAATTGTTCGAAGTGGATGTGTTGCCAGATAGGTGTCCCAAATCCAATCATCAGTATAAAATGGGGAACCACCATCATCATGAACTTTTTTGTCAAATCCACTCCAGTATTTTCCATCCTCGGAGATATTGATCATTCTTTCACAAGTCCGATAAAGAGATGTATAAAAAACGGTTTTCTTATCTTCTGTTGCTCCCTTAATCTTAATTTTACCAAGTGTTGCATTCCAAATATCCCGTCCTTCTTGTGCTACTTGTTTAAGATTCTTTTCTGCTACTTCTCTTTGTAAATTGCGCTGAGCCTGTTCTTCACTGATGAAGGAAATACCATATTTTGCGGTTATACCAGTTTCCTGGTTTCCAAAACTTAAGATAATGTTCTTTGATTCTAATGATTTTGCATCACTAAATTCTGCCAATTTCTCTTTAAATGATCCAACTTTTTCAGGAGTCACATTGAGTGTCAGGTACCAATAAACTTTTGTTTGATGACCAATATCTTCAAAACCTGAGATTGTCTTATTATCAAATTTTAAATTACCATTGGCTGAATGAAATACTAAATACTTTTCTTTATCATTTCCTTCAAAGTCAATTTGATAAATTGCTGATTGGTGGGAGGGAGCATATTGAACGTCTATATTATCCCTGTCAAGATATACAGAATAGTAGTAAGGCTTAACCACTTCCTGATCATAATAATTTGGAATAATCGGTTTAAGACTAGTTGATTCCCCTTGATAGCAACTGATTCTAAAAACTGATGGGAATCTATGAGTATAGACCATAACAGGTAAACCATTCAATAAACTTACTGTGAATTGCATACGTTCCGGTTTGACTCTCAATAGACTATTTGGTAACTGAACGGTTGGAAATGTCGGGACAAGTACATGACTGATATTGCCCATATAAGGATTAACATAATCCACAGGTTGCTTTTCAACTTTTGAATTCTTTGTAGTTTCACATGATATAAAAAATATTGAAACGATAATTAGTAAGTATGTGAAAAACTTTTTCATATTTTTCTCCAATTATTATTTTTCTCAGTCATTTTCTTGAGATTACCTTCTATAATTCAGGAATCACAGTATTTACACCCCAGGTTTTATTTGGCAATTCAGATAAAATAAGTTTAAGTGTTCCACCAGCCATTACTTGATCATGAGTAATGAAAGGGTTGTGGATCTCTTTGTCATTGATAAAAGCTTTCTGGATATATTTTTTAGTTTTGCTGGCACCTTCAGCAACAACTGTAAATTTTTTTCCATTTTTCAGGTCAATTGTAATATTTTCAAAAACCGGGCTTGTGATATTATAATATGGTAATCCGGGAGTAACAGGATAAAGACCCATAAAGGAGAAAACTGCGAAGGCTGTCATACCACCACCATCTTCATCACCGGGAATACCAAAAATGTTATCTTTGAACCAGACATCCAGTAGGAATCGGGTCATTTTCTGGGTTTTCCATGGAGCACCAAAATAATTATACAAATAGGGGATATGGAAAGAGGGTTCATTACCCATAGAAAATTGTCCTACCATTCCTGTGGAATTAGCACCATGTACATAAAATTCACGTTTACGCATTCCCAGTGGTTCTCTGAATAGTTGGTCTAATCGATCTTTTGCAGCGGATTTACCACCTAGAAGATTTACTAAACCATCAATATCGTGTTGAACATCCCAGGCATAAGTCCAGGCATTGTTCTCATCATAATAATGTCTGTATCCGGGACCACCATCAGATTTTGGATTAATGTCTACCCATTCTCCTTTGGAATCTTTTGGCATGAACAGTCGATGATCAGGATGCCACAGGTTTTGATAATCTCTGGCTTTAGGTGAGTATTTTTTATAATCATCTTTTTTGCCCAATTCTTTTGCTAACTCAGTCATGGCCCAAAAGTCATAACTGATGCCTAGGGTTACAGCAACAGGTTGACGTTTTTCAAATCCATCTATATTAGGGTCAGTTTCTTTTTCTCCGATGTTTAGTGAAGGAAAATAACCATTTTCATGATAAAAATTGTCTATAGCACGTCTTGGATAACCCTGACGCCACGGAATAAAAGTCGCTTCAGTCAGATTTTTCTTTATGCCTTCATAAGCTTTTTCAATATTATAATTTTTTAGACCTTTACGATATCCATCAATAAATATTGCTGAAGAGTGGTAGGAGTTCATACACATATGGTTGCCATAAATCTGTGGAAATGTGGGCATCCAACCGCTTTGTTCATACATCAAGGTGTAGGAGTTTAACATATCATTTTCCATTTCAGGATCCAGAATCGTACGCAGTGGGTGATGTGCCAGATAAGTGTCCCAAATCCAGTCATCTACATAAAACGGACGCTCGCTTTTGTGTATTTTTCCATCATAACCACTATAATATTTTCCATACTCATTAACATCAAGCATGCGTTCGTAGGTACGATACAATGATGTGTAGAAAGAACGTTTCTGTGCATCTGTTCCACCCACAACCTGAATCTGATTGATTACTTCTTCCCATTTTTTCTTACCTGAATCTGCCAGGCTGTTGAAGTCAGTTTTTGCTAAATTTTCTTTCTTGAAATTAGTTTTAGCCTGTTTGTGGCTGATATAGGAAACAGCATATTTGATATAGACTGTTGATGGTGCATCTTTGGCAAGTGATAATGAAAATTCTTCTTTGCCAACCTTTGGTTTGATATTTTCAATTGGAGTGCCATTTTCATCTGTAAGCATACCATAAACATAGAGATACATAACTCGAGTTACAGAATTTGTTCCACGGGTTTTATATTTTATTGTTTCTTTAAATGTAAAAGAACTTCCGTTTTTGGAACTACTGACCATATCAGCAGTACCTTTGATTAGAATATTTTTTTTGTCAACTGATGGAAAATCAATTTTGTAAATCGCAACTTTTTCACCCGGTGTAAAACTCACTCGAATGTCGTCATCAATGAGATAGGTTGAGTAGTGCCAGGGATGAACTATTTCAAGATCATGGTCAATATTCATTTTATTTTTCCATGATGCTTTTGTAATCTCACCTAAAGAAACTTTCATTCGCAACAAGCCCCTGTCTCTGTGACCGATGACTTGAAGGGGAAATGCTTCCACCTGATCTGAGATGTAATCCTTCTTTATAGGGAACATTCTCATCATTTGATTTGGAAGTTGAAATGTTGGGTAGGTTGGAACCAGGAATCTGGATACATTACCAATTTTTGGGTCAACGTATTTTGTGAAATCTTCCTGTGCAAAAACTGCTCCTGATAATAATAGAAAAATAATTGATATTAACATAATTTTCTTCATAACATTCCCCTTTTAAAATTTGTTTATTCTCTATATTTAAAATCTTAATATTTTGCTAAGCACTTTTCATTTCATTAATAACATTTTCTTTGTTACAGAAAAATCTCCTGCTGTAATCTGGTAAATATATATTCCACTGGGTAATCCTGAGGCATCGAAATTTAGTGAGTAACTGCCTGCAAGTTTATGTTCATTCACCAGTGTTTTTATTTTATTGCCAATTAGATCATATACATTTATTTCAACATTAATATTTTTGGGAATGCTATATTGAATTATTGTTTCAGGATTGAAGGGATTTGGATAATTGTCATATAGTTTATATTTCTCAGGTAATATTCCTAGATCATCTTCTGAAATACTTGTGACACAATCTTCAAGTCTAATATTATCAATGAACCAACCTGTTGCATTGAACATCATATCGGAAATAAAATGAAATCTGATAGAAATACTATCATAATCAGCATAATCCTGAAGCGATAGAATCTTTTGCTCCCAATTAATATGGGATCCTTTATAATCTTCACTGATTTGTGTCCAGTTCAATCCACCATCGCTGCTAATTTCTACAAAACCATGGTCATTGCCTTTTGTGTCTGTTCGTGACCAGAAGGTTAAGTATGGATTATCCATAGATGTCAAATCAAAAGTATATTTATATTCAGCATAACTATCAGTTTTGTGTTCGTATTTGGTTCCCGGATTGATTGCCATACAATACAAGCCACCATAGGCATATCGATCATCTACGCCCCAATTTTTATTAGTTGTCCATAATTCAAATTCGGATTCAAAGTCATCCAGCATATTTGATAAAGTGATTGTTGATTTTATAGTATCAGATGATGGTTCTTCATCATTTGGTAATCCTATAAAGAAAATCAAATCATAAGTATTATTATCTGATGGTTGCCAGAAATCAAACGTAACTGGTCTTTTTTCAAAGGCAGATATCTGATCTATGGTTTTTGTTTTTGAATATACAATTTCATTGTCAAGGCTGATTTCGCAGGATACTGGAATATCAAATTCTTCATTTTTCCCATCATTCTGCATAATGAATTCAGGATTGAAATTTGTGACATGTAGAGGTAATCTGTCTGTAAAGTTTTCTGCTTTTACTGCACTTAAATTATGATCTTTAACCATATCTGTACAAGAATAACTTATCTGAATCTTTCCCATTGGTACGGCTTCGGAATTAGGATGACGGACAAATATATTGTGTTCTCCCATGGCTAATCCTTTTACTTCATATTCTCCGTGATCATCAGGGATTGAGTAGGGAAAAGTTAAACCTCCATCGAAACTGAATTCTATTCGGGATTCATTTTCAAAATCAGGAAAAATAAAAATAACACTGCAATAATCAGGATTATATCTCATTGTCATAATACCTTCATTGGGTGTACCAAGTAGGGGAGTTAGATCCAAGTTCCCCCGTAAAGTTTCTGCAGCTTTACCGGCGCTACGTAAATACCAGTCACTGGGAAGATTATATCCATCAGCATCAAGATTTAGCCAAAAACCTTGTGCCGGTGCCTGTTCGCTATTTTCTGCTGTTTTAAAATATGCTGTTCCTTCATCCACTTCATCCAACATCGCAAAATAGAAACTTTCGACATTATTCTCCATTGCTCCTTTTACCTGCATCCAGAACAAATTCCCACCATCTCTGGGATAATGATTTTGAGGAGCTTCACCATCTCGAAGATTGTGCCAGGAAAAACCGGGATACAGAACCGGAACATAAAGAATTCCTCTTTCAGTACACCAATTTTTGTCAGGTATGATTCGATTATTTAAATGATTAGTATATTCAGATTGTTGTTTATAACCACCAACACTCCATGGACTTATTACTTCAACTTTGGAAAATGCATCAAACCACTCTGGTTTTGCACGAAAATCACCTGTACCCAATTTTATTGATGCCCGATATTTTGGTTCAGGATTATTGTGAAAAAATTCTATTAATTCTTCCAATTCATCAGGAGTTGCATCAGAGTAACTTGCATAACCCCACAAAGCTACCAGCGGTAACCCATCATGATGTAAATATCTGTCAGATTGAGTAATACCGATTACATCTACCAGGTGTTTCCAGTCATTTTTGATCCATTGAACATTATTTGGAATACCATCATACATTATTGAAAAAATACGGCCATAGAGTTCACATCCTTTCATCACTGAAACGGTTACACTATCCTTGTGCGCCATTTTTCTCCAGTTATCATTTTCATTGATAAAGCGTTGAAGAAATACACCATCAGTATTGTAATCTCTGACCCATTTCATATGGCGAAGAACGGTCTGTCTATTACCTGAGGAGAAAAATTTTGCATTTTCACCGTTTGGAAGAGTATAGGCTGTGGAATATTTTTCATCTTCTCCATATTCCCTTAAATCAGGATACATATCTACTTCTAAATGATCTATGTCAACAATGTCCAGGTTGCCCCAATGTCCATACCAATTTTGTGGACTGTTATCATCTGGATGAGAAAACCATCCCTGGTAACCAAACATGGCTTTACCAGCATAAGAGCTATTATCTACTTTATGTACTATTAGATTTTGTGCTGTAATGATATTTATATATAGAAAAATAATTGCAATGATATGTTTTTTCATGGTTTTCCTTTAAAATTTATAAGAATAATAATTTTCATTTTATTAGTAACATTTTTTTAGTAGCAGTAAAATTTCCTGTCATGATTTGGTAAAAATAGATACCACCTGCCAATCCTGTTGTATCAAAATCTATTGAATATGTACTTGCTTGTTTATATTCATTAATTAATGTTACTATTTTGTTACCCAGTAAGTTATATACTTTTAATTCTACTTGTTCATTTTTTGGAATGCTGTATTGTATCACTGTTTCTGGATTGAAGGGATTAGGGTAATTGTCATACAATTGGTATTGATAAACAAGGATACTGGCATTGTCTTCGTTAATAGCGGTACTACCAGATTCTATTTTGATATCATCAATGAACCAACCTATTGCATTGAACATCATATCGGAAATGAAATGAAACCTGATTGTAACATTATCATTATCTGTAAAATCTAGAAGAGAGATGATTTGTTGTTCCCAGGTAGAATTAAAGCTGATGAAATTATTGCTGATCTTAGTCCAGTTCTGACCATTATCAGTGCTGATTTCTACATATCCATGATCACTACCTTTCAGGTCAGTTTGTGACCAGAAAATAAGTTGGGGATCATTGATAGATGTCAGGTCAAAAGTATATTTGTACATGGTAAAACTGTTGGTGTTATTATCATAATTTTTCTCTGGATTTACTACCAGACAATTTCCACCATTATACGCTTTTCTGTTATCAGTTCCCCAGGTGCCATTTGTTATCCAGTTTCCAAAATCAGATTCAAAATCATCAATAAACTGGGTTACATTAATTTGTGTTTTTAGAGTGTCAGAAGATTTATCTTCGTCATTGGATAATTGAGAATAAAACAACAGATCATAAGTTTCTATATCTGCTGGCTTCCAACTTTGAAATTTTACTGTATCTGCTACAAAGGATTTTATCTGATTGATCGTTTTTACATCAGAATAAATCAGTTCGTCTCCTGACCGAATTTCACAATGGACAGGAATATTTACCTCATCAAATTTTCCTGTATTCCAGATAATAATTTCAGGTGAGAAAGAATTGATGTAAACAGGGATGTTAGATGTTAAATAGGGTTGTTTATATAGTTGCAGGTTATGATCCAGGTCTGGATTATCGGCCAGCAGCACCGGATCAATCCCTTTAGTTGTAGGAATAACAAGTTGAATACTTCCATCTTCATTATAAAATAGAGAATCAATGCAGGTTGTTCTTTTGTAGGGGCCATCAACTTCATAATGATAAGCCAGATACCATTGGTTATTGACTTTGATCACTGATCCATGGGCCGTAGTATTCATTGGGAAATCTGTGGTAGATTCAACAATATGTCCTTTAAAAATATAGGGACCATTGAGTTTATCAGATATCCAGTATCGCGGTGCCTGATGACCGCCACCCAGCATATAATATTTTTCATTGTGTTTCCATAAAAAGGGACCTTCATGAAAGTTATTTGTATTTTTTACTTCTACTTTTGAACCAGGTTCGATCTCAACCATATTTCCTTTTAATGTGAAAATTGCAGGATAAAAGCCAGAACCATCATTTTCTGATATGATCAGATAGGCCTTTCCATCATCCCAAAGAATACAGGGATCATAGGCCTGAACATAACCTTCTGGCATTTCATAGATCAGACTGGGATTTTCAAAAGGTCCGGTGGGTGAATCACTGGTTGCAACACCGATTTTGTTTCCTTCCGGAAAATATAAGTAATACTTCCCATCTTTTTCAGCAGCATCAGGTGCCCAGAAAGGTCCGTCCCAGGAAGTCTGAGAATTGTGAAGTACAACACCATGATCTGTCCAGTCCACCAAGTTCTCTGATGAAAAAACATGATAATCTTCCATATTCCACTTACCAGGATTGTCTTTATCATGGGAGCCATAAATATAAAATTTTCCATCACTCCACTGATGGATAGATGGATCTGCAGTTAAGGGATGTTTAATCACTGGATTTTTTCCAGATAATCCTTGTACTGTAATGAGTAATATAATCAGAAGAGTACAAGGATTAAGTCCTTTGATAATTTTGTCATTCTATTTTCCCATAAACCAGTTGAGATATTGTGGTGTACCCTTAGTAGTGGTCAGTTCAGGATACACATTATTCTCTAATTTTTTATTGTATATTAACAATAAAATAGTAGCAAATATTGTATAGCAAATTAGCGGTTTTTATGCAAATATCCAAAGTGTATTTAATAGACATTCTGATTAATTTTTAGTTGGATTTTTGTGATAAAAAGTTAAGGCTGGATTAATTGATATTTCAATAAACCAGCCTTAGAAAATTTAATTAAACGAATGACTTATTTTATGGGTCTGTAAATGAATTTCTGACCTTTTTTTAGATCAGCTATTTTAGTTTCATTGTTGTATACAATTTCGAATTTATTATCAAATTTTGAGTGTACAATCACTTCGTCCAATTCTGAATTACTCCAGGATATATCCACAGTTAATCCACCTCTGGCAGTTAATCCTTTGACCTTACCTGTTTCCCATGCAGGTGGTAGTGCTGGAAGAATTCTCAAAATATTCTTTTCATGGGATTGCAACAGCATTTCTGCAACGCCGGAAGTATATCCAAAATTCCCATCAATCTGAAAAGGTGGATGAGCATCAAATAAATTTGGATACATAGATTTTGTGAATAACAGTTGTATGTGCTCATGTGCCATGGCACCATCAAGCAATCTTGCACTGCAGTTGATTAACCATGCTCGGCTCCATCCTGTACCTGCACCACCATGATCCAATCTATAGTCTAAAGTTTTTCGTACAGCTTTAAAAAGTTCCGGTGTTTCGCTGAAGGTTACACTGTTTCCCGGATGAAATCCATAGAGATGGGACATGTGTCTGTGACCCGGTTCTACTTCTTTGTACTCTTTGTCCCATTCCAGAATTCTTCCATCAGAACCCAAAATAAATCCTGGTCGTAATTTTTCTCTTTGTGCTTTGATAGTATTTAAGAGGGGATTATCAATTTTCAAAACTTCACAGGCTTCGATGTAATTATCAAAAACCTCTTTGATCACTTGTTGGTCCATTGCAGATCCCAAACAAGAGGCTACAGGAACTCCCTCAGAAATGAAAAATCGGTTTTCCGGAGAAGTTGATGGTGCTGATATTAATTTTCCATCCCGTGGATCTTCGATGATCCAGTCGCTATAAAATTGAGTCACTTCTTTGATGGCCGGATAAGCCTGTTCCCGTAGAAAGTGTATGTCATTGGTGAAATCGTAATGGTTCCAGTAATGTTGCATCATCCAACCACCTGCTCCCATTGAGCATCCCCAAAATGCGGTAGCAGCCCGCATCCATGTTACAGCCCAGAGATCAGTGGCATGAGGCATAAATGACCCTCTGCAACCAAAATTTTCGCTGGCTGTTTTTTTACCGGATTCAACAAGTTTGTCAACATAATTAAATAAAGGCTCATTGAGTTCGTGGAGGTTAGTCAGATTGGCTGGCCAGTAATTCATCTGTAAGTTGATATTGAGATGGTAGTCAGCATTCCAAGGAGCACTGATATGCTGGTTCCACAATCCCTGGAGATTAGCCGGATTTGTTCCTTCTCTTGATGAACTGATTAACAAATACCTGCCATACTTGAACAACAATTCTTCCAAACCCAAATCCATTGAGCCATTTTTCATTCGCTCAATACGCTGGTCTGTGGGAATAGTATCAAGATGGTTATCAGTAAGGTTTAAATTCACACGATTATAGTATTGTTGAAAATCTTTTATATGTGTTTTGTATATATCATCAAGGTCTGTGTCAGCAATTTTCTGTAGATCCAATTGGTTCTGTTTGCTGAAATCATCAAAATAGTAGGAGGAATTTGAAACAATATAGAAAACTGCTTTTTTGACATTTTTCATTTCAAGAAAATCATCACCGGCAACAACTTCACCGCCTTTATTTTCTATTTTTAAACATGTTTCAAATTTAACACCGTGGGTAATTGGAAAAGGTTTTGAATCATATTGTCCATTTCTCTGTGTAACTTCACCTGTCATCAAAAGCAGGTTGTCCTCTGTAGTACTTACAGAAACTGTGGGATGTCCATTATCATCAGGTCGACTGAGATTTACTTTGCCATTGAGACCGTCTGGTGCATTGGACGTAAATTCTACAATGATTGCTTTGTGAGGATTGGTTACAAATACTTTCTCTGTTATAAAATAACCATTGGACTTATAGGTTGTTGTTGATGTGGCATTACTGATATTTAGTTCACGTTGATAATCACTGATATTTTCATGATTGAAGCCAATAGTCAATTCCCCAAGTGTTTGGTGGGATCGGAGAATGCCTTTATTTGAAAATTTGGCTACCAAAAGCGAATCTGCTTCTTTGTTTTTACCTTCAAACAATAATTCCCGGATTTTGTCCCGATCTTTTGTTGTTCCTTCCGGTAAAGCCCAGTTGTCATCTCCCGGCCACATGGAATCATCATTCAACTGGATCCGTTCATTTATTGGTTTTCCAAAAACCATTACGCCGATTTTTCCGTTGCCAAGAGGTAGTGCTTCTTCCCATTTTTCAGCAGGTTGATCATACCATAAAATATCATTTTTGATAGAGGCTTTTTGTGTACAAGCCGACAATAAAAAAGAAATTACAATTAATAGAAAATTTCTAATCTTCATTTAAACTCCTATTATCCTAAAATTTTGATAAAGTAAATGTACTTATTGAGTTTTTCGGTAGATCTACTGTGACCAATTTATCATTAATTTTGATTGTCAACGTACCACTATCGTTTGCATTATTATGAGTGACAAAGACAAGTTCTCCATTAGGATTTTGGAAGGCTAATTCAGAAGTTCTTTCACCAGAGATTTTTAGTTTTTTTGCATTGGGCTTAATGAAATGACTGAAGTGCTTGAATACATAATATTCAGGATTGAAGGTGATTTTTTTTGTTTTATGATTTACTGTCACCATTGAGTTCTGTTCCCAACCCCATGGACTGATCTGGTTTTCACTCAATATCATATTCCAGTGCATTTGTGAGTTTGCTCCGTTATCAAAATAATGACGAAGTAATTCATAAGTATATTGACCTCTTTCCCAGGTGTTCTGTCCATCACCACATTCCGTTTCAGTATGCATCATTTTCATATAGGGTTGTCTTTTATGGATAGTTGGAATGGCATCTTTTCCAGCCCATTGAAATCCGAAACCTGTTAGGTACTTCATTGCTTCCTGATCTTCCAGCAATTCATCAATCTCATTAATCCACTGGTTTTCATAAGGTCTTTCAATGGTGCCATACCATATTTCTGTATTCATTTCTTCTGCATGAAATTTTGGTCCCAGATAATCACGGACAAAGTTCTTTAAATCTGGTCCCGACCAGAGGCAACTTGGAAATGGCTGGCAGGAATGGGGTTCATTTTGTACATGAACTGCGTAAACATTGATTCCCTGTTCCTGGTAAGCTTTAACATATTCTGTGAAATAAAGCGCATAGGCCTTTTGTGTTTTTTCATCGGTAATAAAATCAGTATCTCCATTTTCATTGTGAGGCAGGTCTTTTGGTAGATCATTGTACTCAGTTGCTTTACAGGCATAGTATCCATTTTTCTTCATCCAACTGGGTGGACACCAGGGAGATCCCCAAACATGTAAATCGGGTTGAAACTCCATTGCCATTTTTATATAGGGAATTAATCTTTTTTTATCTCTGTCAATACTGAAATTTTTCATTTCATAATCACCGGGTGTTTCATTCAAACTGTACCAATCAACAGCAAAGTCATTGGCTCCAATCGGCATTCTACAAATATTAAAATTGCATCCTTTTTCACTGAAAATTGCTTCTATGATTTCTTTTTTCCTTTCAGGACTCAATACAGACATTGCTTCCCAACCTAATTCGTTGAAACTTCCGCCAAAACCATCAATGACCTGTTCTGATTCATCGATATTAATTTCTATATCATAGGAATCATCTTTGGAATAGTCCATAACAGATATATTCTCATTCTTGTACCATTGCTTGTTCTTTGTACTTGTTGTTAATGCAATACCAGGCTGAGACTTTTGACAGGCATTGAAAAGGGTTGTTGCTACTAATATCATAGATAATACTTTTGCAAAATTTTTCATATTACAGTTTCTCCAATTTATAATATATTATTATTTCTCTGTAGTAAATACTGAGGCGGGAAGCCCCTCTTTATTATATAAATTTGCACCTTCAGGATTCTTTGACCAGGCATAGCGAACCACTATAGGTTCAGGAATATCAGGATGCGAAACTATTATTTTATTTTTAGAAATTATTTCAGCATTTGCCCATTTCCATTTTCTATCTTTCCCTGCGATCTGAAATCTTTTTAAAGGTTCATCTACAGGTACGGTATCCTCTAAAAGTATTTTTTTACCAACCATAAGTCCGGATCCAATATCACTGAATTTAATTTCAATTTTTCCATCTTTAATTTTATGACTTTTATAAATTGGTCCGCTACATATTATTTTTTTGAAATTATACTCATTTTTTAAAGCCCAAAGTGATAATCGTTTTCCCACATCCATTTTATTATGAGGGTGGATATCTTCTGCTTCACCAATGTCATAGGTAACAGCCATTCCTGTGTTTTTTACTTTCAAAGTCCTGCGCTGATGATCATTAACTGAAGCCCATCCGCAATCTTCCTGAGGATTTTCATTAGGCTGTTGGTAAGCAGATAATTGTGCCCAATAAAAAGGAAAATCTCCCTGATTCCATTCCGTCCGCCAGCTATTAATCAAGGTAGTAAAGTATTCTTCATAGAGATCAGTCATATATCCTGAATTCGATTCTCCCTGATACCAGATAACACCCTTTATTGCATAGGGAATGATGGAGTAGACCATACCATTATGATAAGTGGCTGGAATTGTGATGTCTTTTGTAGGATGAGGTGTTGGGCGAGGTTTCCATCCTTTTTTGCCATCTTCTTTCCATTTTTTCAATGCCCTTTGATATTTGATGTCAACATATCCTTCTGCATTCATAATGGCCATTTTCTCTTTTGCCTTTTCATGTTCTTCCAGATAATATGCCTTCGTTTTTTCATCAGACATATAGGTTTTTTCTGAGAGCCAGGGTTGAATCCGTGTGGCACCACGTGCGCACTCCACGAGACCAATGGGAATATCCAATTTTTCTCTAAGTTCTTTTGCAAAGAAATATCCTGTAGCAGAAAATTTACCTGTCTGTTCCGGATTAACACTTAACCATTCTGCTTCAAAATTAGTTATTTTTTTATCAATTGATGTCATATGGGGAATAACCAGTGTTCTTAATAATGGATCATGTGTATTTTTTATCTCTGATCGGATATGTTCTACCAAAGGCTGATATTGTGGTTCACGTGCATCGGCAATATAGGTTGAGAGATGGTGATCCATATTGGATTGTCCACCACAAAGCCAAACTTCGCCAGAAAGAACATCATCAACGACGATTGTATTTTTCCCTGATACTGTTATCTGGAAAGGGCCTCCGGCCTTAGGGGTTTTAATTTTAACACTCCAGGTACTATCCATATTTGTAATGGTTTCTGCTTTTGCACCCCAACTGGCTTCAATTGTGATCTTTTCCATGGGATCAGCCCAACCCCAAACCGGTATTTTGGTTTCTCTCTGCATAACCATTTTGTCGGTAAAGAGAGCATTCAATCTGACATCTGCCAGACCAGTTTGAGTGAGAATGAATAAGATTAATATTTGAAAAGTGAGTAATCGATATTTCATATTATTTAATTCCCCAGTTTTTATTTGGCTCATTTCCCAGGGTCAAATGCAATTTTCCACCTTTTGCAAATAATTCATGTGGGAAACTAAATTTTGTCCAGTCTTTTCCATTCAACTTCGCCTGCTGTATATAAATATTATCTGCTGAATTATTTTCTGTAGTAATCACAAATTTATCTCCAGAGTAATACTTGGAATTTAGTTTGATTTCAATTTCATCAAATATAGGTGATGTGATTTCATAGGATGAATTAACTGATGCACCGCCATCCATCTGGAATAATCCCATTGCCATTAAAACACCCAGGGCTCCCATTTGTCCCTGATCTTCGTCACCATTGTATCCACCATATGGAGTTATGTCACCAAAGGTGATCTCTTTTACTTCGCGAATCCATTTTTGTGACAGCCAAGGTGCGCCACTGAAATTAAATAGATGACCCATTTGACAGGCTGGTTGATTTTCATAATCCACCCAGTTTTCTGCATGCTTAGCATGAGCAGAAATGAATCTATCTGGTTTTGCTTTTATAAAACAACTATCCAAATATTTGGTGTATGTTTCTTCTCCACCGAACAATTCAATTAAACCTTCAAGATCATGTGGAACAAAATTGGTATAAACCGAGGAATTACTTTCACAAAATCCAAGAGTGTTAAATCCTTCGCCAATAGGCTGAAAATCAGTAGTCCATGAACCATCCATATTTTTGGGATGGATAAATTTAATTTCCGGATCCCAAAGATTCTTATAGTTTTTAGATCTCTGAGTAAACATTTTGTAATCTTCGGTTTTACCAAGGGCTTTTGCTAACTGAGCTACACACCAATCCTGATATGCATATTCCAGAGTCATAGAAGCACCATCTCTATGCAATCCCGGTCCTTCAATACCTTCCGGTACATATCCTCGGTCAACATAATAGTTCATTCCACCACCTTGTGGATTATCGTCATGTTCATAACCGGCACGATCTCTTATTCCGCCGACAAAGGCATTTTTATATAATCCTTCATAGGCTTTTTGAATATCATAATTTCTAATTCCCTTGTTATAGGCCGTAGCAAAAAAAGATGAAGCAGGATCACCAATCATTACATAGGTATAATTTCCACCTGATGGTCCTCGAGGAATTAGTCCACCATGGTTGTACATTTCAACCATACTGGCACAGAAATCATCCATAATTTCAGGGTAAACCATTGACCATAATACATTTAGTGTCCAGTGACTTCCCCACCAGGCATCAAAGTTATACTGATTATGTTTTAGAGATCCATCTGCATTCAGTTTTACCTGGCGAATCACAGGTTTGTCACCTGTCATATCACAATATTTTCCATCTACATCATTAACAATTTTTCTTCCCAGTAATGAGTGCCATAGATCAGTATAAAATTTAATTTTTTGGTTTTCTGTTCCACCTTTTATTTTGATTCTTCCGAGATAATCATTCCATCCAGTTTTTGAATCGGCTACTACCTGATCAAAATCCCAGTGAGCAAGTTCTGTATCCATATTCAATCGTGCCTGATCAATATTTGTGAATGATATAGCAACTTTCATTTTCAGGGTATTGCTCTCTTCTTTATCAAAACTCACATAAGCACCGACATTTTCTCCTGTGATTTCTTCTAACTTATCTGATAATAATTTTCCATTTTGCCATGTTCCGAAATTCGATATTGGCTGATCAAAACGTGCCACAAAATACACATAAGTTGGCTTTGGACGTCGCATGGTTTTACCCATTAGACTATAACCTGCAATTTCGTGTTCACTAATTCTTATTACCTTGGCTAAATCAGTTTTAGAATGCCCTAAAAATGCACCAACATCAAAAATTACAAATTTTTCTTCGTCAGCTGGATAAGTATATTTATGGAAACCAACCCGATTTGTTGAAGTTAGTTCCGCACGTATATTATAGTCGTTTAAAAAAATATCATGATAACCGGGAGTAACTACCTCATTATTATGACTGTAAGATGATTTATAGGCTTCCATTCCAAGATGTCCTTTAAATTCTCCAACTGTTGGCATTACTGGAATGCCGGACATTTGCCAGGCATGAATATGTGAAATGCATCTCACATGAAGGCTATCATATAGATAACCAGATCGCCAGCTTCCTTTTACCCATGTATCAGGAGATAAACTAACCATACCAAAAGGACGGGCTGCAGATGCAAAGAAAAACCAACGAGATTTATGAGTGTCAATTTGAGGTTCTACGTAATCTACAGGATGCAATGATTTTTGTGAGTCTTTACATGATAATAAAGTGACGGTTGTTAACAATAAAATCATTAATATAGAATTATACTTCCTAATTCTTTTCCAGTGTTTTGCCAATTGATGAATCATTGCTTTTACCTTTCCTAATTATTTTAATATAGGTTGCCTTATCCCTCTTAAATTTGGTCGAATACTTTATTCATTTTAATATTTAATCATTTTCAAACAGGATGGCATTTTTACATTTATCTCTGTTTTAGTTTTTGTCAATACTCCGGTTTTCATATCTCTTTTTAACACTATAATTGAGTTAGAATTTTGATTAGCAACGAGTAAAAATTTTCCGGTGGGATCAATAACAAAATTTCTTGGATGATTGCCAAATGTTGAACTATGGCCTACCAGGTTTAATATTCCTGTAGACTGGTTAATTTTAAAAATTGTGATCGTATTTTCATCAATCCATCGATTAGATACATAAAGAAATTTACCATCAGGGGAAATATGAATGTCTGCTGATCCGTAGGTATCTTGTTTTTTACTATAGGAGAAATTAGAATCAATCCAATCCAACTGACCATTTTTATACTTATATGTGCTTACAGTACCACTTAATTCTTCTACACAATAAGCGAATTTGTTATTGGGATGAAAGGTAAAATGCCTTGGTCCACTACCTTTTTTGCAGGAAACTTCCAGATCATATGAAACCGTCAATAAAGAATCTTTGTCAAAGGTCAACACACGGATTTTATCTGCTCCCAAATCTGGTGCAAAGAGGTATTTACTATCAGTACTTAAATTTACTGAATGAACATGGGCTTCCTTTTGTCTTTCCTGAATAATACTATTTCCTTCAAATTCGATTAATTCAGACAAAGGATTCAAACTTCCATCGGAGTTGCATTCAAAAACACAAACTCCCGCATCATCGTAATTGCCATTGAAAACATATTTATTGGAACTATCCACAACAACATAAACCGGGTTTTTACCCCCTGCTGATTGTTTATTTAGAAAGGTGATTTTACCGGTTTTAGGGTCAATTTTAAACGCAGAAACCGACCCATTTCTTTCTAATTGAGTTTCAGTACAGGCATATAGATTTTTACCGTTTGGTGATACCGTAAGATAGGATGGATTTATTATATTGCCAATTTTTTGTACTTCATTCAGTTCACCTTTATCAGTATTGAATTCATAAACATAAATTCCGTCACCTGGTTTATTGGCTGTAAATGAACCTACATACATATAGGTTTTTGTAGGAGTCTGGCTGTGAAGTATATTTGATAACATAATCAGTATAATTACAAAATGGTTAATCTTTCTCATTGGTTTTTCTTTTAGTATAGGTTCATCAAAAAATTACTCGTTTTTGCTATAAGAATAGGGAGCGTTATTTGATTTGTTTCCCCACTTTTTATTGGCCTTGTTGCCTAACTCAAACTGAAATTCACCACCCTTTTGAATATCATCAAAATTGAGATATGTATTTTTATAGGATTTACCATTCAATGATGCTGATTGAATATAATAATTCTCTCTTGAGTTATTTTTTGATGTAATTGTAAAGCTGTTTCCATTTTCCAATGAAATGGTTGCTTTATCAAATAAAGGACTACCAATAACATATTGATCTACACCTGGTGTGACCGGGTAAAATCCAAGGGCACTGTATACATACCAGGCTGAAGTTTGTCCATTGTCTTCATCGCCACAATATCCATCAGGAGTTGGTGAATACAATTTTGTTAAGACTTCTCTGATCCACTTTTGTGCTTTGAAAGGAGCACCAGCATAGTTATAAAGATAGATCATATGCTGAATAGGCTGATTCCCATGAGCATAATTTCCCATATTCATTATCTGCATTTCACGGATTTCATGAATTACTTTGCCATAATAGGATTCATCAAAGTGAGGTGGCATTTCAAAAACGTTATCCAGTTGTGCCACAAAATCTTTATTGCCGCCCATAAGATCGATCAATCCCTGTACATCATGAAATACAGACCAGGTATAGTGTAAACTATTTCCTTCAGTAAAAGCATCACCCCATTTCAGTGGATTAAAAGGAGATTGGAATGTCCCGTCTTCATTTCTACCACGCATCAGGTTAGTTGAGGGATCAAATACATTTTTGTAATTCATGGATTGCTGATAGAATTTTTCTGCAAGTTCATCTTTACCAAGTTTTTCAGCCATTTTTGCGATATTAAAATCTGCAAAAGCATATTCCAGTGTTCTGGCTGTATTTTCACGAATTCCAACATCATAGGGTACATAGCCTAATTTATTGTAATAATCAACGCCCTCACGACCAACAGATATATGTGGGCGACCTTCATCAATTGCTGCATTTTTTAGCATTGCTTCCAGAAGTACTTCAATATCCTTTTCGTCAGTTAAAGAGCCTTTGAGATATGCATCAGCAATATTGATAGCAGAGTTAGATCCGATCATACAGTCTCTGTGACCGGGACTTGCCCATTCTGGAAGCCAACCTGATTCTTTGTAAGTATTTGCCAGTCCTTCCATGATTTTGCTATTCAGTTCCGGATACATCATATTGAAAAATGGGAAAACAGCTCTGAAGGTATCCCAGAATCCATTGTCAGTAAACATATATCCCGGGAGAACTTTGCCATTATAAGGACTGTAATGGACGATTTCATTTTTATTATTGTATTCATAGAATTTTCTGGGGAACAGGAGCACTCTGTAAAGACAGGAGTAGAAAGTTTTGATATTATCCGAATTACTATCTTCAATTTTTATTCTGCTCAATTCCTTTTCCCAGGCTTCTTTAGCATTGGCTTTTGTAATTTCAAAGGAATCTTTACCAACTTCTCTGGATAAATTCAGTTGTGCCTGTTCCGGAGAAATGAATGACGATGCTACCTTGACATTTACCACATCACCTCTTTTGGTTTTGAAGCCAATGATAGCACCCACATGGTCACCTTCACTGTTCCTGGTATTTTTCTTAAGTTTCCATTTATCCTTCCAGGTATGAGTAATTTCAAAATCGGTATCAAATTCTGCCACAAAGTAATTATGAAAATTTACAGGAACACCACCGCTGTTATTTCTGCAATATCCGATGATTTTTCGTTCTTTTGGAAGAATTTTGACCATTGAGCCTTTATTGAAAGCATCCAATATTATGTATGATGATTCTGATTCCGGGAAGGTAAATCTGAATTGTGCAGCTCGTTCTGTAGTAGTTACTTCAGCCACAACATCATGATCAGCCAAATAGACTTTGTAATGATATGGTCTAACAGTTTCTGCCTTATGAGAAAACCAGGATTCACGTTCATCTTCTTTATATTTCAGATCACCTGTAACAGCCATTAGTGAAAAGGCTGCATAATCATTAATCCATGGACTGGGCTGATGGGTTTGTTTGATTCCCCGGATTTTATTCTCGTTGTATTTATAAGTCCAGCCATCACCCATTGGAGATGTCATTGGTGTCCAGAAGTTCATCCCCCAGGGAGTTGCAATTGCAGGATAGGTATTACCATTAGATAATGAATATTTTGAATCAGTACCCATCAATGGATTTACATAGTCCACTAATGCTATTTGCTCAGGATTATTTTTTATTTTTGCCTGGGAATCATTACCACAGGAAAATAGTACCAAGGATAATAAAATTCCAATAATTAACCTAGATTTCATACTTTTTAACTTTCTCCATATGTTGTTATTAAATATAATCAACTTCTATTATGAATATTGAATTTTTCAGGTTGTATTTACATTCAGACCGAAAGTTTATACTCTCAAACAAAGATTTCAATTAATTATTTCGATTGATTGAAAACTTCATTGTACAAGTTTTCATCTTTGTCAATACATCCGGAAAAATATATTATTGCTTTCTTATTCTTTATTGTCACAGGTGAATCGGATGCATAGTTTCTCATCCGGGCACCCCAAACCGATACAGTCAATTTCTTATTACCTTTTACTAGTAAGTAGTCCCATGACATTTTTTCAGGAACATAGGTCAAAGCACCATTTCCACCAGAAAAGGCTTCAACATTGGTTAATGAAGTGTGTCCCTGGCCTTCTATAATTATTGG